>MDTB01190951.1_pt1 | contig 19460 bp, 16 predicted proteins | sample 811161 | NCBI WGS metagenome assembly MDTB01 (sample SAMN05326650, study PRJNA326480) | marine metagenome | isolation source: seawater | place: Mediterranean Sea | collected 2009 | reverse complement strand
TTTACAAAATAACCATAACCATCTTCACGCGCCTTATACGAACCACGCACAGAGTTTTCATCCGTTAGCGTGAATCTCTCGCCATCAACATTCGTAGCTTTAACCGCGCCAGATACTGACCAATCAAGGCCTGAATATGATGCGCTGCCTTCTTGATCTTTACGGCCAAAAGAACCATATGTCGTTGACAGTGTCGCACAAGCATCACAAGCAGGCTTGGAAACAATATTCACCACACCGGCATAAGCATTCGTCCCGTATAATACCGATCCTGGGCCGCGGATAACTTCAATCTGTTCAATGTTGCTTACAGGGTAATGGGTGAACAAGCCATAATTAAGATGACCGCCATAGCTATCGCGCACAGGCCGACCATCGATTAAAAACAATATTCTGTTCGGGTAATGCTGATTGGTTGCGGCGCGTAATGTAAGCGTGTTATTGGGGTTACCCGTACTGTTCAACACCTGCAGACTAGGCACACGATTCAAAACATCATGCAAATTCACCGCGCCATAACGTTCGATATCTTCCGCGGTAACAACGCTCATAATACTCGGCGCTGCGCCCAGAGATTCTGCGCGCTTTGATGCGGCGCTAACCTCAATATTGGCCAAGCCTTCAATATCAAGATTATAAAGATCCTGTATCGACATCTCATGAGCCTGTGCGCTGCCTATAGCAAAGACACAGACGCTTGCAAAAAACGGTAAAAACTTAAAATTCATAGCTGACAACAAACCTCCCCTGATCCTGTAAAATATAGTACATGACACCTTAGAAAAATCTATTGTTTTGTAAAGAAAAGAAAAAATACCCCAAGCTATATCCTACATTGCACCCTTTAGTTGCAGCTCACCATATCCTTGTGGGGATAACTCCGCTGATATATAGACGCTACGCTTGCTGAAAGCCCTGATGCAGATTAGCCTTTTAATAAGGATTCTTAATCATGTCAGTTCTTGGCATATTACACGCGTATCAATCACGGTGCACTACATGGATAAAACAATCATGCCTTCGGCAAAATCATATACAAAAATTTTAATGACCGCTGTTTTGCTCTCTACCTCTTTAACAGGCTGTGGCATCATGGATAAAATATCACAGGCGCTCCCTCCTTTAGATAGCTCTGATAATTACAGCTACCCAGAAGAAGCTGACAGCATTCCCGTCAATAGCTGGGCGAACGCCCCGCAAACAGCGCAAAGTCAAATGCCCGTGCAAATGGCCCCTGTACAAGGCATAAAGGCAACATCTATCGCATCCAACATGAACGAGCCCCTCGGCACAGAAGAAATTCGTCAGCGTTTTGATATCATGGCCCAGCAAATTACAGTGATGCGCCAAGACATGGAGCGCGTCGCGCCTTTATTACAGCGCCTTGCCGTTATGGAAGAATCCATGCGTGAATTAAGTGTTGCACTCAATAGCGCCCATGCAAACAGCGGTAATTTACAGCAGCCCGCAAGCCAGCCATACGCTGCGCCATCAAACGTACCAATGGCAACAAACACATTACCAACGCAGGGGGCTTTGCCAAACACCGCCGCACCAATGCCAAGCTATACACCGCCGCAATATGCAGCGCCAGCTGCCGTACAAAAACAGGCAGCCCCCCCGCCTGCATCAACAAGCGTTCAAGACATCCGCTTTGGTAAATATAAAGGCCGTGACCGTATCGTTCTTGACCTAACCAAACCTGCGCAGTTCCGTTACGATCTCGACAACAATGAGAAACTGCTTATCATCGACCTGCCCGATGCATCATGGGGTACACAAATGGCGAAGAAAATCACATCATCCGGCGCTGTCGCAGCATATAACGCACAGCCAGGCCCCAATGGCGGCACGCAGCTTATATTCTCACTCAAGAAAAACGCCCGCGTCACCCAAGCCCGCGCCCTCCCCCCAAACCAGCAATACGGCAACCGTATTTTCATGGATATTGAATAAAGCGTAGAAAGCACCAGAACAGCAAAAAGGCCAATTAAATAATTGGCCTTTTTTTATGCATCTTATACATCATGATAAGAAAAATGGTGCGGGCGGGGGGACTTGAACCCCCACTCCCAGAGGGAAACGGATTTTAAGTCCGCAGCGTCTACCGATTCCGCCACGCCCGCACAATTTATTGTCAAATCGGCGCGTAAAACGGTAGTACGCCAATCAGAGGACACATATGTACCTTAAATGAAACGCTGCATCAAGCGTAAAAATTCAATATCATGCATATTTATCCGCGTTTATTTTGCGCATAACAAAAAGGCAGCACAATTAAATGCTGCCTTTCAAATTTTCCGCGTCTAAACAATATGCCACGTAACTAAGGTATTAAGCTGCATCAAGTACGCGGCTAATCCCGTTCATAAGTTCACGCCCTTTATCACTTAAATAAAGCTCTTTACGGCGGCGCTCTTCTGGCGATACTTTCAGCTCGACAAGCCCGTATGGATTGCCATTTTGTCTATATTTAGACAATGCCCCCACAATACGCGAGACTGTCGAAAGCCCCAAATTCGTTTTCTTAGATAAGGCCGTTAAAGACATACCTTCATCCATCGCAATCTGCGCCAAACATATGCCATATTGCAATGGAAACTCGCCATCAATCTCACGCAGCATCTGCAGCATATTTAAAAACGTATGGGTTGAACAATCATTGCTGGCATGCTCAACATTATCGCTCTGCTTGTTTAAATCTTCTACGTGCTCGGCACTGCTCATTAAATACATCCCTATAGTTACATCTTCATTTTTACTCAATATAGAGCAAAATATATTAATAACCATAGTAGCGCTTTAACGCCGCTAAATCACCTTACCCATAGGCATAGAACGCCTAAGTAGAAAGGTTAAATAACTTTGCGCCCTGTCAATTCACGCTGTACATAGCCAAAAAAAGCATTTTTTGTTGGCTGTATACTGCCGTTAACATAGAAATTTTCTTCATTGGCAATATACCTATATTTACCAACCGCAACGCGCAGCAAGTCAGGACGTAAAGACATATGGTTTTCGTGTTGGTCATCATATAAATAACTGCTATCAACCACCTCAAGCTTCGCAAAATCGACATTAAAGACGGCAGGGCCTGAAAATACGCAGCGCGTTAACTGCGCCGCGGTAAAATCCGTCGCTGCAAACTCAGCAAATAAAAACTGACAATCCATAGCATATGAATAAGCCACGCATGACGCGACCATGCAGCATTGTGAAAAATCACAGCCTTCTAACCTTGTCTCACTAAGGTTCGCGCCGGTCAAGTTCGCTCCTTGAAAAGAAACATTGTCAAAAATACCATCATCAAATTCCGCAAATGACAAATCTTGATAAGATAAATCGACATTTATAATGGCTATATTCTCAGCAATAGCATTGCTAATGGCTTGTTTTATTGAGGGCGCTTCGCATTGATATAATACGCAGCCCCCACGGTCTATTATCCGGATAACCTCCGGTGATTTTATACTACTCATTATTTTTCCTCACACATATTAGTTGCGTTCTTGCAACTATCAATTGAATAGAATAGTTAAAATAATATGTCAAGTAATTTTATTGGATTGAAACTTTCACAAAGAAACACTAAGTTATTTAGATCAGTAATTACAAGGCTCGACAAAGGATCATATTTTTCACATGCCCGCAGAAATATTTGATAAGCCATTAGAGCAAGGCATTGCTATCATCAAAAAATTTGCCAATACCCTCCCCCTGCGCCCTGGGGTTTACCGCATGATTAACGAACATGATGATGTGCTTTATGTTGGTAAGGCCAAAGCGCTGCAAAAAAGAGTACTGAGCTACACACAGCCGCAAAGATTAAGCGGGCGCTTGCAGCGCATGGTCGCGCAGACCCGCACTATGGAGTTTATTGAAACCGCATCCGAAGCCGAAGCCTTGCTGTTAGAAGCTAATCTGATAAAAAAACTAAAGCCCAAATATAATATTCTACTGCGTGATGACAAATCATTCCCCTATATCAAAATCACCAATACGCATGACTTCCCATTGCTGGAAAAACATCGCGGCGTGCAGGAAAAAAACATTGAATATTTTGGCCCCTTTGCCAATGCAGGCGCAGTAAACCGTACGATTGCCTTTTTACAAAAAGCATTTCTCTTGCGCAATTGCAGCGATAATGTATTCGCCAATCGTAGCCGTCCATGCTTGCAATACCATATTAAACGCTGCACAGCGCCATGCGTGGGTAAAGTCACCAAAGCAGAATATGACCAGCAAGTTAGCCATGCGCGCAGCTTCCTTAATGGCGAAAGCAAAAAAGTCCTGCGCGAAATGTCGACTTTAATGCACGAAGCCAGCGCCGCGATGGCGTTTGAAAAAGCCGCAGAATATCGCGACCGTATAAAAGCCCTTAATGCCATACAGGCACACCAAGACATTAATTATGCTGGACTCGGCAATGTCGATATTTTTGCCGCAGTACTTCATGAAAACAAATGCTGCATACAAGTTTTCTTCTTCAGAAGCGGTCAAAATTTTGGTAATAAGTCATATTTTCCACGCCACAGCAAAGACGCTGAGCTTGCCGATATCCTGCCTGCCTTTATCGCACAATTTTATTTGAACCACCCCATTCCCGAACAAGTCATGATTAACGCAAAGCTCGCCAAGGAAGAACACGAGCTGCTGCAAGAAGCATTAAGCGTAAAAAGAAGCAAACGTACAAAAATCACCCACCCTACGCGCGGCGAGAAAAAACAAATTATCGCCTTCGCTGAAAAAAATGCCTTAGAAACCATTAAGCGCAAAGTCATTATGAATGAAAATGACCAAGCCCATTTAGAAAAACTCGCTAAGCTGTTTCATCTGGACAACCCGCCTGAACGCATTGAAGTCTATGACAACTCTCATACCGCAGGCACAAATATGGTTGGCGCAATGATCTGTGCTACAGCCGAAGGCTTTGATAAAAACAGCTATCGTAAATACAACATCAAACAAAGCGCAGCATCTGATGACTTCGCCATGATGCGCGAAGTCATCTCGCGCCGCTTTAAAAACTACCACCAGCAAAGCGAAGAACAAAAACAAGATAAAGATTTATGGCCTGACTTACTGCTGATTGACGGCGGCAAAGGGCAGCTTAGCGCCGTTAATCAAGCCTTAGAAGAGCTTGGCATATTTGAAGATGACGTTGCAGTCGTCGCTGTTTCAAAGGGGCCGGATCGTAACGCAGGGCGCGAAGAATTTCACAGCGCTATATTCCCAAGCTTTACCCTGCCCCACTCAGATGGTGTCATGCATTATTTACAGCGCCTACGAGACGAATCCCACCGCTACGCCATTGGCACGCACCGTGCCAAACGCGGTAAATCTATGCAAAAATCTATCCTTGATGAAGTTGATGGTATCGGCGCGAGCCGTAAAAAAGCGCTGCTTACCTTCTTTGGCTCAGCCGACGCTGTTGCTAATGCAAACATCACTGAACTGACAAAGGTTGACGGCATATCGGAAAAAGTGGCAGAAACAATTTATAATCATTTTCACGACCAGTAAGTTTATAGGGACTAACCATGGGCGAAACACTTTATCACGATGAATTCACCATCCCGCAAATAGCTAGGCTTCATTTATGCGTATCCGACAAAGGTATCCGCAGCCTTTATTTTATCACAGAAGACTGCACGAGAGACGCGATTGAGAAAAAAATTCAAAAGCATTCCCCCAAGGCGACCTTAAAAAAAGATAGCAGCGTCACCGCACCTTATATTGCACAAATCACCAAGACATGGGCGAATAAAAACACGCATTTAGATGCTTTTAAATATGATGCACATGGCACGCCGTTTCAAAAAAAGGTTTGGAAATCATTATTAAATATTCAAAGCGGCGAAACCTTGCAATATAACCAAATCGCACAAGCTATCCATCAACCAAAAGCGATACGCGCCGCAGCAAACGCCATTGCCCAAAACCCAATATCTCTACTTGTCCCCTGTCACCGCGTCTTGCCAAAATCAGGCGGCGTTGGTAATTACGCAGGCGGCAGCGTGATCAAAAAAGCTATCTTAAAACACGAAAACGCCATATAAACGATACGCAGCGAATGTTTTAATAACACGTTGTTAAAATTATATATTTAACGCATCCGCCATAGAATAAAGCCGCCCTGATTTTTGCTGTATCAGCCAGCGCGCTGCGAACAACGCGCCCTCAGCAAACAGCGCTCTATTCTCAGCATGATGCGACAAGCTCAGCACTTCACTATCTCCAAAGAACGAGACGTCATGCGCGCCAATAACGCCGCCGCCACGACGCACGGCATAGCCAATTTCACCGCTTTGTCGCAGCGCAGCGCTACCTTCACGCCCATATACAGCTTGTTGGTCATGATTTTGCCCGCGCCCTTTAGCCGCCGCGCGCCCCAACATTAAAGCTGTACCTGATGGTGCATCACGCTTTAAGCGATGGTGGGTTTCTGTAATCTCAACATCATAGTTCAAATTTAAACGCGATGCGGCCTGTTCAACCAATGCACACATCAAATTCACGCCTAGCGACATATTCCCCGCATGTAAAATGGGCGTAACCTTCGCCGCCTCCGCCAATACATCCATCTGCGCATCTGAAAGACCTGTCGTCCCAGAGACCATCGCGACGTTATGCGTCGCCGTGCGTTCAGCCAAATTTACGCAGTTTTCAGGCAAAGAGAAATCGATCACAAGGTCGAGGCCATCTAAGAACGAACCTAAATCGTTGTGGGTGATGGGCTGAGAATCTATATCGCTGACACGCGCGAATCCCCCCATTAAATTAAACTCTGCGTATTCGGCATTATTACCAACAAGCAATTGCTTTAAAATTTGTCCAACACGTCCGTTTATTCCGCTAATTCCGATGTTCATTTTATCTACACACATAATAATTGTAATTTTATTTACAGCCAATTTAGCCCATAACTTAGAGAAAATCAAAGATTCAAATGTTATTTCGTGAAGAATATAACAAAACGACCATCCATTGCGTAATAAAGTTACAAAAAATAATTGACAACTTTTCGATAATGCGTATTATGTAGAAATCCATTAACAGTTTGTTAATAATTTACGAGGTTATTTACCAATTGGTGAGTTGAAAGTTTCAGGGATACAAGCTGCATATAAGTGACGTTAGATCACAAGCAGCACATAATAAAAAACGATAGGGAGCGCCGTTAATAATAAAAATAATATAACGGCATAAGAAAGATAAGGCTTTTGTTACGCGCCACATTAAGTGCCGCAGGACAAAAGCCTTTTTCTTTGGTTAATAAGAATAAAAAAGTAAATATTCAGCCCTGCGTAATAACAAAGCGCATCGCCTTATCAGACACCAATTGGAAACGTAGTTCACCGCCCAGCCCCACTTGGTCTAACGCATCATGGTAAAAGCTTATAATACGCGATTGCATCTCATCGCTCGGCAGTGCGCTTAGGCGCAGCGCGACATTTAAAGTTTCTCTTTTAAAAAAACCATCTAGCTGCACATCCCCCATCGCGGACAATGTGAAATCGAGCACAAAGCGCGCGATTTGCTCTTCTTCGCCGCCACTTTCACCATTTTGCCCTGATGGGTAATCACGCCAATGCAGCGCCACGGCTGAAATTTGCCCCTCTGCTTGCATCGGCAGCATGACGCTTTTCCATTCCGCGCTGCTACCTTGTTCAGGCCTACTGCTAAAAACTTCTGCGCCCTTAGACGCCGCAGACTTTAAAAACTTGCTCAGCGCTGCCGCCTTACCTAGCTCACTTAATTTATCGCTCGCTTTATCGCTGAGCATTGCGCCGACATCACCACTACGCATTGCCGCCACTAAAAACAACAATGCTGCAGGCATAGCTTCAGGACGCGCAAGGTTTGGCAGCATTACGCCAGTTTGCGCTGCGCCCATTTGCATTGGCAAAATCAGGCTTTGTGCCGCAAGCCCGTCAAAAAGCTTTGCAACATCGCTATAAAACGCTGAATTAACAAGAAAAGGCGAAAGATGCTTACTTTGCGCAACGTTTTCCGCCCCGTTTAAGGTTTGCGTAACCTGTGCTTGATTTTCTTTGACAGGCCGTTCAGCACGCTCTGCCCCCATCAAAGCTGCCGCAGGAACATCAACACTCCCAGCTTCGCTCCCGACAGGCAGACGCACCGAAAGAACATCACCATATTGCATCCCTTGAAATGCGCGAACATCTTCATTATCTTTTAAGCCAAGCACCATCGCGCTGCGCGCAGGCCAATGCGGCCATTCTGGCTGAACAACTTTTTCACCGCGCGGCGTTTCGCCGATTACCTTAACACTTAAATTATGCGCGGCGTTGTTCGTCAGGCGCCCTTCATCAACTAGCGCCTCATCAACAACGCGTAAGCTCGACATAAACAAATTCTCAGCATGAAATGCCCTACTCTGCTGAAGCTGCGGCTTCTCAACAACGATAATTTCAGGCGATGATTGACTATTTTTCGGCGTAACAGGAATAGCTTCGTTTAAAGCGCCATCAGATAACACTGCGTGTTTTGATAAAGTCCAACCAACAGATGGCGGCGCGATATGGCTGAGGCTCTCCCCGACAGGCAGGCCAGATTGAATAATGTGCTCAGCACCTCCCCTATACTGTGCAACGTCGGCCGTGCCCTGATAATCCATTGCAGAACTTTTTATCGATTCAGACTGCGCAGCCCCGTTAAGCAGCAACGCAGCTGATTTCATAGGCGCATCCGTTTGCTCGACCGGAACATATTCTATTTGCGCAACATTGGCGGCTTTAATTATGGGCGTTTGCACCAAAGATGATACCTGCCCTTTATCTATAACTACCCCTGCACCTGCGCTTTTGTTTTCACTTAATGCGAGGTACAAATGCAGCGCCGCATCACGCACAACATCTACAGATAACCTCGTTTCCAATGCCACTTTCGGCACAATAAGCTGAGTAGAGGGATGATCCAAATCAACAGTAAAGCGACGTAAAACAGAATTCTGTGGCACTGCCCCTGTCGGAATAATCGCGCGCAACGCATCAATCTTGGCTTCTAAATCTTGCAATGTGGCAATGCGCTCTGCAAATTTCTGCTCCGGTGTAACAGGAATAGCCGCGCTCACACCATCTACAGCTGCGGCAGGCATTGTATGCGCAGCAATATTCACCGTCGCAGGATTTAACTTACCGGCGTCTAGCTTTACAAAGAAATATAAATCATTCGCCGCGTCATCCTGCCCACCACTTAGCAAAACAAGCTTATCGCCTGCCTTAAAATCCTTTGCTTGTTCGCGCTGGTCTTTAGGGATCGTAACTTCATAAATTTCGTTTTTATAAGCGAGCGTGATTTTTCCGTTCTCGTCTTTTTCAACCACACGCATTTCCAGCGCAGCAGATTGCGCAATCGCATTCATTTTGCCTGTAATTGAACCGAGAAGATTTTTTAAACTGGATGAAAGCGCATCACCGCTAAGGTCAAAGCGCACATCGGATAATGTATAATCACCCTTATGTGCCCCGCGGCCCTGCGCCATGGATTGCAATAGATTTTGAATACGCATATCTGACATAGTATAAGTATATCATGCCCTTATAAAATAAACGATAAATACGCGCACGAGGCTGATTACTGTCCAGCAGCCGCCATTTTTTTACGCTCCTCAGCCATATCACGCATGGTTTGGCGTGCTATTTTTTCAACGTCCATTGCGGCTTCCGCCCCTGGTGAGCGTATCAAAATTGGTGTTTGCGAGCGTATGCAGTCTTTAACGCGCGAATCGTTATGCACGATCCCTGCCAAAGGTGGTTTAATACGCAAGAAATTCTCACAAGCACGCAGCAATGTCTTATAGGTCTTTTCCCCATCCATAGCGCCTTGTACCATATTGACAACAACACTGACATATTTTGACATGCCTGCCGCGCTGCCCAGCTTAATGAAGGCGTAAGCGTCAGTAAGCGATGTTGGCTCATCTGTAGAAATCAGCAATGTGCGCGTCGCCATCGAAGACAGCATACGCACAGTACGGTCAACGCCCGCGCCCAAATCAATCAATACAACATCATATTTACTTGCCACGTCCAGAAGCTGATCACGCAAAAGCGCCAAACGCTGCGAAGGAAGCGCTGAAAGCGAAGCTTGACCAGAGCGTCCTGCAATAATATCAAAGCCGCCCTCTTCATATGGCTGAATAACTTTGCTCATGCTCAAACGTCCGCGAATCACGTCATTCAAATCACGTTTCGGCATTAACCCAAGCTGCACATCAACATTCGCAAGACCAAGGTCACCATCAAACAACAAGACTTTATGCCCCATTTGCGCATAAGTATGTGCCAAGGTTATTGAAAACCAAGTCTTACCAACGCCGCCTTTACCGCTGGCAACAGCAATAATATTCTTACCGCGGCGGAATATCGGTTTCCCGTTTTTCTCGCTTGGCGTTTTTGATGTTACGGATGTATCACTCATGACCCAATTCCTGACTACTTCTTCGCATTAAAGTTTACCTTTTTACCTAACACCTGTGAAGGCATTAAAATTTTACTCATCTTTTTCGGGTTCAAACCTTGTAACCCATCCGCCACTTGCGGCGTGTCACTCATCTCTGCAAAACTCAGGCCACCTTCATGTGCCGCGTTAAGCAACCCACCTAAACGGCGCGCAACGTCAAGACGCGTTGTCACCATACGGCGCACGCCCATTGTTGAAAATATGCGTGCAATCTCGCCGCTTTCATTTGCATCTGCGCCTGCGCCCATCACCAATATAGGTTCGATATCCGCCGCCGCAGCCAGCAATGCCAATGTCTTCATGTCATCTTTATCAAAAGGATTCGCGCCTCCAGTGTCGATGATGATTTGATCCAATCCTTTTGATTGATCAATCGCCTTGGCGAGCGCCGCAGGTGATGTTGCCTTAATCAACGGCACTTTCAAAATGCGTGTAAACGCTTGGAGCTGTTCAATGCCACCTGCACGCAATGTATCAGTGGTAATAACTGCCGCGCTTAAATTATTCATCACAGCGCGCGCTGCCAATTTTGCCGATGTTAATGTCTTACCAACGCCCGGAGCACCAACCAACATAATAGGCTTTTTCAATGGGCGCGCCTGAATAGGTTTAAACGTAAATAAATGTTCAATCGCACTGCTCAGCGCCAAATACGGATCATTCATCCCTAGCACCGTCGCGCATGATATAACTTGGTCTGTAACTTCTTCTGGTACGGAGTGGCGCAACATAACTTCGGTTAATTCTTCAACGACCGCTGATTCGTCATCCTCGTCATCATGTTGTAACCAAGAATCCGCCTGCGCAACGCCGTCATTGCCAATTTCAAAAGCAGGGCTTCTATCATCAATGTTTAGTTCGTTCAACATAGTGCGTTCTTCTGTTCCGTAGTTATCATCCATAGGCGAGACATATTCGGGTTCTGATGCGCCTGCGCCAACACTCATACGTTCAGGCTCAATCGCCGCAGTTACACGAACAGACTTACCGCCATCCTCTTCACGAGTGGCAATAATAATAGCGTCTTCACCTAGTGCGTCGCGCACCATTTTCATCGCTTCTGTCATATTATTAGCGTAGAACGACTTGAGCCGCATGGATAGGTAATTCTCTTTTTTGCGGGCGAACCTATAGAAAGCCAACCCTAGTTACAGTATATATTTTCTAGAATCACTATTCTACAAGATAAACGTAAACAAACCCTATGTGAATCCCTAATGTGGATTATTTTTTAAAAATGCGTGATTTCAAGCCATGTTTTTGGCGATAGCGTGCACAAGCGCGACCGATTTCCATGTCAAAATGGACGACAACTTTATTTTCAGCATTCGTGATTTTGTTGTCGAGAACAGCCTTAACACTCATGTAAAGGCTATTAAACAGTGCCATAACGTCATCATTAACGCCATCAAGCCCCTGAATAATATCAAGCACATCTGCGCAAATCGCAGTTATTGATTTATAACCAAACATCTGCCCATTGGCCTTTAAATCAAGGACGCACACGCGCAGATCTTCTGGCTTTACAGCCTTGCCCGATTCGTAGGCGCGCAAAATACGCGCCATATCAACCAGCGTCGTTTCCGCAATCTGTTCAAATAATTTGGGACTACCTGAACATGCATCTAAACGCTGCTGCGCGCGCGCAATGCCAGCGGCAGAAAAACCGCCTATACCGACTTTTTGCTTTAACTGATTAACGACCTGAAAGACGCGACTCTTTTTTTTCATTCTATGCCTGCCTACACATTTATATGTCTCTATTTATATATCTACTGACCAATGATCTTCTTCGCCCGCACCGTCCATATCTTCACTGCGGCGCAAAGGCCCTTGATATGTACTGCGCGCAGACTTCCTACGCCGATCAGGCCCGAAATAATGCGCAGATTCGACAAAAGACTTAGGACGCTCAATAATAGAAGCAAGACGACCTGCGAGCGATTCGGCAGTAAACGGCTTCACTAAAAATTCATTCACCCCTGCGTCACGCGCCTTTTTCACATATTCTTCTGATGCATAACCCGTAATCATGATAATCGGCACAGTGCGCGTAAATGATGATTTATCTTGGCGGATTTTTTCAACCAAATCGAGGCCTGTGCCCGGCGACATCTGCCAATCGCACATCACAACATCAGGGTTATACAGCTTAAACAGCTCAAACGCTGAATGACCGTCACTCGCTTTGTATATTGTGGACACGCCCAGACTGTTTAACGCATAGCCCATAAGCTCTTGCATCACATGAATATCTTCAGCGAGTAATACACTTACATTTCTAAGATCATAGCTCATGGCCTTTTCCTTAGTCCTTATTTTGCTGCAGCGCAACCTTAGTTTGCGATATCACAAACCATATAGAAAGATAACAACTTATAGTTTACTTTGCAAAAAGTCTTTTTCTTTTGCTAAAAATCATTACCCCCCTATTCAAAAGAACGCACACCTTTAAAACAAAAAATCATGCGGCGATAAAAAAAGCCGCACTATATCTGACCAACTGTTTTAATTTTTGCACGGGGGTGGATTTCGTTTTGAGATACAACTACGGTATGCGGTCTAAACCGTTCAACAACAGAGCGCACAAATGGACGAATCCCCGGTGAAGTTAGCATCACAGGCATCTCTCCTTGTGCATTCATCGAATCGAAAGTTTCACGCACCGCATTAATAAAGTCCTGCATGCGTGTTGGCGCCATAGCAAGCTGCACCTCATCACCGTCCCCAACAAGCGATTCAGAAAAAGCTTGTTCCCAGACAGGCGAAAGTGAAACAAGCGGCAAATAACCGTTAGGCCCTGTATTTTTATCACATATATGACGCGACAAGCGCGAACGCACATGTTCTGTAATCATAGAGACATTACGTGTAATCGCCGAAGCCTCTGCAACGCCCTCTAAAATCGTTGCCATATCACGTATAGAAACGCGTTCGGAAACTAAATTCTGCAATATACGCTGCAATGCACCGACAGAAATTTGCGCAGGAATAACATCTGCGACCAATTTTTGATACTGCTCTGGCATTTCATCAAGAAGTTTCTGCGTTTCGGCATATGAAAGCAAATCAGACATATTATCACGGACAATCTCGGTAATATGCGTTGAAACAACCGTCGCGGCATCAACAACCGTATAGCCTTTAAAATGCGCTTCTTCTTGATTTTTCTCATCAATCCACATTGCTGGCAAGCCAAATGTCGGTTCAACAGTACTTTCGCCCGGCAAGCTGATCGGGTCGCCAGTGGGGTCCATAATCATGAACATATTCGGGCGCACTTCGCCGCGCCCTGCTTCTACTTCTTTAATCCGCACAACATAGGCATTGCTTGGCAGTTGTAAATTATCTTGGATACGCACAGAAGGCAGAATATAGCCCATATCCTCTGCAAATTGACGGCGCAGACCTTTGATTTGATCTGAAAGCTTATTTTCCCCCTGCACCAATGACAATAAATTATAGCCAAGTTCAATGCGTATAATATCCATTGCAAGCGTTTGCGAGATCGGCTCTTCTTTAACCACAGGCCCGCCCTCACGCTGCTCACCAGATTCAAGTGCCTGCAATTCCATTTGCCGACCCTCTTCTGTCCGGTTGTTTCTAAACGCAAAATAAGCAAGAGTACCTGTCGCGCCAGACAAAATAAAGAACGGCACAAAAGGAATTCCTGGCGATATGGCGAGCACAAACAGCATAAACGCACTCATCGCGATCGCTTTGGGGTAGCGTGCAAATTGCGCAAGGAGGACTTTATCCGCCGTACCATCAACACCCGCCTTAGAAACCAATAAACCCGCAGAAACAGAAACCATTAAAGCAGGAACTTGCGACACCAAACCATCACCAATAGTCAGCAATGTATAAGTCGCCGCGGCCTCACCAAGCGATAAGCCCTGCATACCCGCGCCAATAATAATGCCGCCAAGCACGTTCACAACCGTAATAAGTAAGCCTGCAATAGCGTCACCGCGCACAAATTTCGCCGCACCATCCATTGCACCAAAAAACGTACTTTCTTGTTCAAGTTCTTTACGGCGTAGCTTTGCTTCTTCTTCAGTAAGCAAGCCCGCTGACAAATCAGAATCAATCGCCATTTGCTTACCAGGCATCGCATCCAATGTAAAACGCGCCGCAACCTCGGCAATACGCCCCGAACCTTTAGTAATAACCACGAAATTTACGATAATCAGAATAGCGAAAACAATGCCGCCAACAACATAATTATCCCGAATAATAAAGCTGCCAAAGGCTTCAATAACCTGCCCCGCCGCAGCGCCGCCCTCATGTCCATGAGATAAAATCAAGCGCGTTGAGGCAACGTTGAGCCCCAAACGTAAAGATGTCACAACCAATAAAATGGTCGGAAATGATGAAAGCTCTAACGGGCGATGCAAAAACATCACTGTCATCATAATCAAAACAGAAAATGTAACAGATAAAGACAGCCCCAAATCCAGTGCAAAGGGCGGCATTGGTACAAGCATAAACGACAGGATAACCAACATGCCCAAAGCAAAGGCCACGTCACTTCTAATAACGCCGCCTAAAATACTTGATATTTGCCCTTGCTGAGCATTATTTGAAGCAGGAGGATTTGCCATTAACCATCATTTACATCAATATGAATTAAACCGCGAGCGCGATATGCCAATCAGACAGACGAGCACTTTACTATAATAGCGCTAAGACGCGATAGACGCAAACGAGAACGCGAATTTAGAGCCACAAACTGACATAAAACAGAGTATCAGCCCGCTTAGCCACAATAAAAATCTTGAACAAAAAAAGTAATGCGCCCTAAACCGCAGGAATACTTACGCCATCATCACGATATTGGTTGAGCTTGTTACGCAATGTGCGAATAGAAATACCGAGGATTTTTGCGGCATGCGTACGGTTACCAAGACAATGATCCAGCGTATTGAGGATCATATCACGCTCAACCTCAGAAATCTTACGCCCGACAAGATTTGAAACCGCGCCTGGGTTTTTCACTCCATCTTCACCATATGGCGACGCTGCGGCAGGTTGCTCGCCTTGCGATGCCGTTTCTGGCGCCGCTGGCGGGGTTACTGGCGCGGGCTGCTCTGCCCCATAGCTCGATACGCCATTCGGGTTTGGGGCTTGAGATGCCCCTTGCCCCGCACCGACACCTGTCGTAAAGCCACTATCCTGTAGCATTACAGCTTCTGGCTCAATTTCATCCTGCGTTGACATTAATACGCCGCGGCACATTGTGTTTTCAAGTTCACGAATATTACCGCGCCAAGGGTATTGAATAAGTTTTTCAGCCGTATCATCGGAAATGCGTTTTTTGCTCACGCCATTATCTTCTGCAAATTTATCTGCAAAGAACTGCGCAAGCTTCACAATATCTTCCTTACGCTCACGCAAAGGCGGCAAATCAAGAGCAACAACATTTAAGCGGAAATATAAATCTTCGCGGAACTCACCTTTTTGAACAGAATCTTCCAAATTACGGTTGGAGGTTGCGACAATACGCACATCAACCTTTACATTGCCGCTGCCGCCAACGCGGGTAATTTCTTTTTCTTGGATCGCGCGTAAAAACTTGGCTTGAAGCTGTGGGTGCATTTCTGAAACTTCATCCAGCAGCAATGTGCCGCCATGCGCTTCTTCAAACTTGCCTATGCGTCGTGCAGCTGCGCCCGTAAATGCACCTTTTTCATGGCCAAAAAGCTCTGATTCTAATAAGTTCTCAGGAATAGCCGCACAGTTAATCGCGATAAAGGGCCCATCTTTACGTTTAGATGTCTTGTGAATATAATTCGACATCACCTCTTTACCCGTACCAGACTCGCCGCGAATAAGTACCGTTGCATCAGATGGCGCAATGCGCTCCACTATTTTCAGCAGCGCCTGCATTGATGGCGCGCCAGCAATCATCGTGTTGCTTTCTTCTGTCACAGCCTCCAATACAGCTGCAATCATATCCGCATCAGGCGGTAAAGGTACGTATTCTTTCGCGCCATCACGAATAGCTTTAACCGCCGTAGCGGCATCAGAGCCAATGCCACACGCAATAACCGGTACATTAATACGCTCTTTTTCAAGGTTGGCAATAAACGCGCCAATCGGCTGTTTAACGTCAACCATAGCCAAATCTGCGCCCTTACCGTTACGCAAAGCGCCAATAGCTTCTTCTGTATCTTCGCAATGCACAACTTTTGCGCCGCGGCGCAGTGCAATTTTACCTGCCTCAGATATATGTCCTTCTAAATGACCGACGATCATCAAACGCATTTATTCATTCTCCTAGCTACGTTTCTATATAGCTTAATCAAAATACTGAATTTTCTCAGATGGGGGAAGTAGACTGTTTAAGATATGCTCAAGGCGGCGTGGGCTTTCTTGCTTACCCATGGAAACAAGCGCTGTGTGGATAAGCGCACGATTTAACGCCTCTTCTTGTGAATTGCGCTCTAGCTTTGCAGCCATTGGCGTTAAAATAACCGTACCCAATACCGCACCATAAAATGTAGTCAGAAGCGCCACCGCCATTGCGGGACCAATCGCAGAAGGATCATCCAACTGCGCGAGCATTTGCACCAAACCAACCAAAGTACCAATAAGCCCCATACCTGGTGCAATTTCTGCGGCGCGGCGAACAATACCTGCGGAACGTTGATGACGTTCAACAAGGGCGCCAATTTCTTGACTCATAATTAAATCTATATCTGGGGCGGAGTAACCATCCACCAAATACTGGACAACCCGCGAAAGGTCAGGATCTTTTTTCACATCGCCTTCAATGCGCGAAAGTACCAACGGGCCATGTTTTCTGACCAAAACAGCCATTTCAACCAGTTGGCGCGCCATAATTGACGGCACTTGCAAGCGGCGGAACATCGCCCGTGAAATAACCTTCCACGCCCGTGCAAGCTCTTCGCCTGTGTAGGATATACTGGTGACCGCAATTGTACCGCAAACAACAATCATCACTGCAGGTACATTGAAAAATTGCGCATTACCAGAACCAAAAACAATCGCTGCCAAAATAAGGCCGATAGCAAATAGCAAACCGAGAATAGTCGCAAAATCAATCACCAAAACCGGCTTATGAATACGGATACCCGATACATCCATTTGCGGTGATGCATTAACGTTTACTTTGTTTTCTGTACCCTGAGAAGTGTCACTCATATATGCTTACTATTCTAACTACCATTACATTGAAAATGGTTACGCTGGTTAGCCTTTATCTATCAGATTTAACAATTTCTGTCATTGTAATGCCAAGCTTGTCTTCAACAACAACAACCTCACCACGTGCAACCAAGCGGTTATTAACGTAGATATCAATCGCTTCGCCAACTTTCCGATCCAGATCAACAACCGCGCCACGACCAAGTTTCAATAACTGAGAAACTTGCATTGTCGAGCGCCCTAACACTGCTGAAATTTGCACAGGAATATCATAAATCGCCGCAACATCGCCGGCCATCGCCTCACCCATTGCGTATTCTTTTTGCGGCCCTTCATCTAACAGCTCACCAGCCATTTCATCAAGGTTCAATGCATCAGCAACCGTCATACCACGATCTTCACCATCATCCGCCGCATCAGCATCCGCTGAAACGCCTGCGTCATCACCCATGATATTATCTATATCGTCTTGGTTTACGCCGTCTTCGTCACTCATGATTCATTCTCTCCATCTTCTGCACTTTGATTTTGATCGTTTCGCTCACTTCTGGCAAGCGTCTTTATTAATATATCTGCAATCTTTTCGCCTGTCACCTCAGGGGCACGAATTGCTCCGCCATCTTTCCACTTCATTTTAACGCCGCCAGCTATCAAGCTTTCATCAGCCTCACAAATTAAATGCTCAGGGCGCGGCGTCATTAACTCCATCCGCGCTTCGATATCATCTTTATCTTCAGGGCGCACATAAACGATAATTTCGCTCAGGCCTTCATTTTGACGAAAAGCATCACGGATAACCCGCTCGGCCTCATCTTGCCCGAATTTTTCAGCCAAACTTGGAAACGCTTGATTAAACATGACAAGGCACAGACTGATGACCTCGCGTTCAAAACGCTCTGCACGCTGCGTTTCTTCACGGAACAATTCCGTGTAATTCGCGCCAATTGTTTGTAGCTGCTGCGCTATATATTGTTCTCTTGATGCCGCAGATTCTTCTAATGCCCGCTTATGCCCCTCATCAAAGCCTTGCTGCCTTGCGGCTGCGAGCTCCTCTTCACTAAAACTCGGCGGCGGCGGCTCTAACTCTTCTTCTTCCTCTTCAGGCGGGTCAAAGGAGTGCAAATCAAACATAAATTTCTTTGAGTCTGACACGCTTACAGCCTTTTTTTCTTCATTATCATCTTTTCCTGAATTCATCTGTTCAGATCTCATTCCTTCAGATCCATTAGTAAATCATTTCGTCTTCTTCGCTGCCCGTAGACAGGATAATCTCGCCGCGCGATTCAAGGTCTTTGGCGACATTTACAATATATTGCTGCGCTTCTTCCACGTCTTTAAGGCGCACAGGCCCCATAGCCGCCATATCTTCTTTCATTATCTTTGCCGCACGTTCTGACATATTAGAGAAGAACAAATCCTTCACGCTGTCTGTCGCTCCTTTTAGCGCCGTTGGCAACTTATCCTTATCAACCGCACGAATAACTGTCTGCACTGAGCTTGCATCCATCTTATAAAGGTCTTCGAATGTAAACATAAGAGACCTAATTTTCTCAGCCGCTTCAGGGTTATTCTCTTCCAAAGCTTCCATAAATTTGGTTTCGACAACGCGTTCTAAATTATTAAAGATATCTGCCATCATTTCATGAGAATCGCGGCGTGCAGTGCGCGCAAGATTCGACATAAATTCAGTCCGCAACGTCCGCTCAACATCATCCAAAACATCTTTTTGAACAGCCTCCATGCGCAGCATTCTGTTCACAACTTCAAGCGCGAAACCATCAGGCAGAAGCCCTAACACCGCC
>MDTB01201619.1_pt1 | contig 19464 bp, 12 predicted proteins | sample 811161 | NCBI WGS metagenome assembly MDTB01 (sample SAMN05326650, study PRJNA326480) | marine metagenome | isolation source: seawater | place: Mediterranean Sea | collected 2009 | reverse complement strand
GTGATCGAGTTAAATCCGGAGCTTTCGGCGCCAGCTTGATGAATCACCCGCAGACAGTCGCCGATGGCGTTAAGGCAATGCTGAATGCCGTCGATCTACCAGTAACCATTAAATGTAGAATCGGTATTGACGACAATGATAGCTATGAAGCCCTGCAAAATTTTGTTGGTCTTAATGCTGAAGCAGGCTGTGATACTTTTATTGTACATGCACGAAAAGCATGGCTATCAGGTCTAAGCCCAAAACAAAATCGAGAGATACCTCCATTAGAGTATCCTCGCGTATTTCAACTAAAGCAAGACTTCCCCGAGCTAAAGATCATTCTTAATGGCGGTCTTAAATCCATAACGCAATGCAAACAGGCGCTAATAAAGCTTGATGGTGTAATGGTGGGACGTGAGGCTTACCAAAATCCCTTTATGCTAAATGATGTTGACAGGCTTATTTTTGGCAACAATGAAACAGCCATTCAAGACGCAATGTCAATTGCGAAAAGCTATGCCAGTTATATAGAAAAACAGCTGTCGTTTGGTGTAAAACTGAACCATATGACCCGTCATACACTTGGCCTATTTAATGGTAGGCCTGGCGCCAGACAATATCGTCGCCACCTGAGTGAGAATGCTTATAAGAATGATGCTGGTGTTGAGGTTTATCTTCAAGCATTAAATAAGATTACTGTCATTGAATGAACTTGGTTCGTTATAGGAATTATCATATAATTCGAATATATTCATACCAGCTCAATAAAATAATTTAGTTGCTATTTTATCGTAACTCATCCCTAGGCTAGAGATTATGTTTAAAAAAATAACAGATTTATTTCAAAGCTTAACTGCTAAAGAATCGGAGAAGCCTGACCCTGAAAGACTTTCTTACCTAGCAGCAACGGCATTAATGATTGAGTTAAGCCGCGCCGACAACTCAATAGACCAGCAGGAAATACAGACCATCCTAGCCATAGCGACCAATACATTTAGCTTATCCGACGAAGAAGCAGCCGATATTCTTAGTGAAGCCAAGCTTAAAAATGCTGAAGCAATATCACTGTATGAATTTACTGACACCATTAATCAGAACTTTAATAAAGAGCAAAAATATAACTTAATCAGAAATATCTGGCGAGTAGCTTATGCAGACAAAACGATTGATGCCCACGAAGATTATTTAGTCCGTAAAGTTGCCGATTTAATTTATGTCGGCCATGCTGATTTTATTAAGGCAAAATATGAAGCGAGTAAGCTATAACATAAACTGTGCGCTAAGATCGAGTTTTCTCCAACGACTCAACCAGACCACCAAAACAAGCACGATTATCTTCTGTCAGCTCCATTAATGCTTTATGGGCAGCGATTACAACCTCCTTAACTTCAGCCTCTGTACAATCAAGAATAGGTAAATCCCTAAAGTTTAATCTGATATCACCAAAACCATCTTTTATATCAAACACCGCTGAAAATCCCATACTAATAATTAAACGTTGAATATCCTCATTAGCACAAAACAGAACCGCCTGATGATGGCAATATTGCTGGGTATAAACAGCAACTTTCGCCAATACGCCAAGTGTCGTGCTATCAAGATTTGTCGCGCCAACTAAATCAACATATACAGATTTTATGCCTACTTGCTTTATCACTGCCTCACAATAACTTTCTAAACTGACGCACCATGGCACTCGCACATCGCCATTAAGCTTAAGCCAAAAACTGTCTTCACCTTGTAAGCCAACAAGAATTTTACTGTAAGACAAAATTCAACACCTCTTAATCAAATATAAAAATTGTTGTGGCAAAATATCAAAGCATTTCATTGAAATATTTACTTTCTATCGATCACTAACAGTGCAATATCATCAGGGTATTGTTTATCAGTATCGACATTTAGCTGGTTAAATACAGACTCTTCGTCGGCCTTTAAGTTAACCGACTGGGTAAGTAGGTATTTTTCTTTATCAACCAAACTTGGTTGATCAATAACCTCTAAAATGCCGTCAGAAAACATCATAAATCTGAACTTATTAGGCAAATCTACAACAACTTCTTGGTAGCTGGTTTGCTCAAAAAGACCTACCGGCGCACCCTCTCCTTCGAGATAACGCGCCTGCCCATCACTGATTAAAATCGGTAACGGTAAAGCGCCAGCGACAGAATAGGTCAGCTGATTTTTCTGGGCATCAAGAACTCCATAAAACAAAGTTGCATGCTTACCAATAGCCGTGCCGAGTAATTCGGCATTCGCTTGAGCAAGGAAGTCAGCCGGATGTAAAATACCAGCATCATTATAGCGATTATATTCGCTACGCATGCGCGCTGTTAGGTTCTTCATTAACACTGTGACAAATGCTGATGAGGCTCCATGTCCTGAAACATCAGCCATGAAAAAAACAACGTGGTCATTACCTACGGTCACATATTCAACAAAGTCGCCACTTAGGTAAACCGAAGGAACAATTTGATGCTTAAAAATATAAGCAGACTTTTGCATTGGACTGACAGGTAACATCTTCATTTGTATCTGCAGACCGGCTTGCTGGTCTTTCTCTAATACTGCAAGATTAGCTTTTAACTCTCGATTAGCTTGTTCAAGTTGATTTCTATATTTAAGGTTTTCGCGCCGTAAACTATAGCGCTCCAGGCTTCGCTCAATCGCATGCTGAAGAACTTCAAGATCAATAATGGGTTTAATTAAATAATCACTTGCGCCTAATCGAAGAGCTTCAACCGCATCGCTCATGACACCCGCACCTGAAATGACAATAATTGGCACATGAGGATAGGCATCGGCAATAACTTTCAAAACATTAATGCCGCCTAGCTCAGGCATTCTTAAATCACAAAGCACCAACTCAGGTTTTTCACTAGCCATCATGGCTAAACCAGATTCGCCATCGGCGGCTTCACACATGATGTAGCCACTACCACTTAGATACGATGCGATCGAATGACGAACGTCATCGTCATCATCAATGACAAGCACTTTAACTAGATCAGAGCTACTGGGAATATCCACGCGACATTATCTTCAATCGATTAAAGAAAAAGTAATTATACGCTTACAATAGAGGATTCATTTAAACACTTATAAAGCAAGAATGGGAGAATTAAAGCGAGGAAAAAGAACACTTATGTTCGGTAATAATAATCAATTAATCACAGTATCGACTGTTGAATTAAAAACTCAACGCAAAATTGAATGAATAAAGCCTAGCACTTAAAAGTCTTCTTCAAAGTCATCATCCAAATCTCCATTAGCGATAGCAGATGCTCTTCTTTGCAGGTATATATCACGAAGGAAACCATAACGGTCGCCAGAAACCAATTGCTCAGCATCAATAAGGTCAGCTCGCGTATCGATAAGATCTATCGCCCTAATAATATTTCTAGTTGAGACATGATGAACTCCTTCCAGTGGCGAAAGGTAGACATCTGGAGCAAAAGCTAGAGTATCTCTAAGGTTTCGCCCACCGAGCATAGGTAACACGATATACGGTCCATCAGCCACACCCCAAACCGCAAGTGTTTGACCGAAGTCTTCTTTTTCAGACTCAAGTTTCCAATGTGATGCAACATCAAAAAAACCTAATAGTCCAACCGTTGTATTTATCAAAAACCGCGCTGAAGATTTTCCCGAATTTGACAAGTCGGCCTGCAGTAAACTATTCACGCCATTCCTAATCTCTGCAATATTATAAAAAATATTACTCACACCTTGATCTATCATGCTAGGCGTGGACCACTGGTACACCTTAGCCACAGGCTTGACTAACCATCGGTCAAGAAATTCATTAAATGCGAAAACTTTTCGATTTACAGGCTCGAAAGGATCTACCTCAGAAGCTTGAGGGCTACCTATAAAGATTAGCTGAACTAACAATAAACCAATCCCAACTAGCCGAGATAAAGACATAAAAAACCTCTGCAGCCCTATAATGGCACGATAATAAGCCTTAACAATACTAAATAAGGCTCAATTTATCAAATTCAAATAGACACTTAATGGTCCAATCATCCATTAAGATTAATTAAACTGTGTCGTCGAAAGAGTATGAAGGGTAGCGAGATAGCCAACACTATTCGCCTGGCCATTTAGAAAATTAACCGAATAAATGATTAAACTTTACATTAGGTACAAAGAACAATGGTCTCTTTGCTTGAAGAAGCTCTTTCATTTTGTCTGTCATCTTCTTCTAGGTAAGATGCTGCTGCTGATGGCTCAACTGCATCTGTCTGACTAAGCGGCTTAGCTGCCGCAAAAGCAACATTGCCATCACTTGAGCTAAGCACGTCTTCCTCGACCCTCAGCCGATACCCAGCTTGCTCAAGCAACCACTGATCCAAAAAGCTAAACACATCATTCTCGGCAGAGGGGTGGATCAGCATTGAAAGGTGATCATACTGCTGAGTTGTTTCCCCAATATTGCCTAACACCAATAGCCTTGCATCATGCGGACCTAGCTCATCGATAAAGCCTCTTACATCTTGAATATCAGCAAATACGGTATCTGCCTTGCCTGCAAAGTGTAAAGTCGGTGGCACAGGGTGACTCTTCAGCGCCAAACCATAATCAAAATTATCTTCTGGGTCGAGCCATTGCTCTTCATTCATCCATTTGGCATAGCAGTGGTACCAGTCGGTGTTCTCGTCAGAAGAGCCAAGCCTCAACAACTTAGCAGGAAAAGCTTGATGCCAATCAATTAGCTTAGCAATCATTGGATGCAAAAATAATTTAGAAAAATGACGCGCCAATCGATGAGAGCTTTGGAGACGTCGACGCGAGCCAAAAAAGACCATCCGGCTCGCCGAGCGCTGCTCGGTTGATAAGCGGGCCCATGCCGCAGACAATAAAACGCCTCCGAAACCATGGCCAATCCAAATGGTCGCTTTATTTGATACCAAATGGGCACTATTTTGAGAATCAGTATCGTTATTGTGCAGTTCGATGGCGCGCAATAATCGGGGAATTGTCTCAATGATTATTTGTCGGGTTGTGAGCTCAGTAACTTTACCTTCAGCACCCAAACTTCTGCCTCGGCCACCAAGATCGGCAACAAAAACTTCATAGCCTAATGTCGCCAAATAACCCGCCAAGCCTTGGCCTGAATTATCGTAAAATATACGGCCACATTCAGCTTCGCCATGAAGCATAAAAATGCGCTCTGGAGACTTATCAGCTTCAGCAAGTTTGCTTGGCATGAAGTGACGCAGATGCAACTGCTCACCGTTACTCATCGACACCCAAAGAGACTCAGAAAGCGGCCCTGGACTTAAATCATGACTATTTACCGGCTGATCTGATGAGAGCGTATCACTATAATTTGTCGCCGGCATTTCAACCGACTCTAACGCTAAACTGAACTGTCCTTCAGCATCTAAAAGAGGTGTGGCGGTCGAAACTTCAAGCGACATACTTAACTCATCATAGGGTATTTATTATGATTAATTTTTTTCCACTCTTTCAATGCGCGTTTAAGGGAAACAGGCTGCGCTGTCTTTAACTGCTGGGCGAAAAGAGATACTCGCAACTCTTCTAATAACCAACGAAAATTATCAACTGCTACATCAGAAAAAATGGATTCAGGATACTTATATAGCAGATTTTTAAGCGGCTGCTCTAAAGATGATAAATTTTCACACAATTCAAGGTCTTTCTTCGCTGATCCACCTAATTTACCTAATCGTGTCCTAATTGCTTTCATGTAACGCGGCAAATGCTGAACTCGCAGTAAACCCGTAGCATACAAAAACCCAGGATAGATAAGAGCATGCAATTGTCGATCTATATCCTCACACTGAAGTGGAAAGGTACTTCTCAATCGGTCAAGCTCAAGATGAATTTTTTGATAATGCGACAAGGTCTCTAACAGCAAAGCTTCCGTAGCTAAGGCAGAAGCGACTAACTTCCCCTTGCCTTTCTCCATACAACTGTAAAATTGTGATTGATCTCGAGGGAAAGAGCGATCAAAATCACCCAAACAAGCCTCAACAACGGCTGCTTGAATAATATCCTCAACTAGCTCTTCTTGGTTACCACATCGATAATAAGGCAAAATAACTCGCGAATCTTTGACTAATTGTTTTTTCAAATACCGAATTTTGTCCGCCATACCTAACATTAAAAGTCGCGTAACTCCCTTTCTTGATACCATCATTGCTTCTTCAGGCGAAGATAGCAAATCTAAACTCACTGATTCCTTGTTATCAATAAGCGCAGGGAAGCCTCGGAGCGTTATACCATCTTGCTGATATTCATGACTAGTCGATAAAGCACCGAAGTCCCACCGATTAAGACCTTTCTGACGGAAACCATGACTGGCATAACGGTCTACACTCTCATCGAGTTGGTCACGGCATTGCTCAATCAGAATTGCTAAATCTCTGCCCTCCTTAATGCATAATCCTTGTTTATCGTGAATTTCAAAACGCATTAAGCGAAATCGATCTAAGCTCTTTTTTGCTGCTAAACGCCACTGCACAGGATCAATTGATAAGGAATAATAGATCTCAATTTTCTCGGCTAACGCCTCATTTAAAGAGATATTTTTTTTGTAATATTCCTCGTAATCTATTTTATCAAGCAGATTATCGACCACTGAGGGCACAGGTACTAGAAGCTTACGTTGAGCCTTCGGAAGCGCTTTAACTAAATCAATACATTTATCACGTAACATGCCAGGCACCAGCCAATCGAAAGGATAAATCGGCAAATAAGCCAAAGCGGCCAATGGAATAATGGCGGTTACGCCGTCTTTTTCATCGCCGGGATTAAAGTGATATTGCAAAGGCAATGTTAAATCAGCCACTTTTAAGTGATCAGGAAATTGACTTATAGCTGTATCAAACTCAGATATGAGCAATAAGTCTGAGCGCTTGAGAAAAAGCGACTCTTGTCGCTTTGGGTACTTTGACAACCAAATCTGAAGGCCTCGTCGGCTGTTGATTTTTTCAGGTAAATTTCGCTGATAGAAATCCGCTAAAACAAGCTCATCAACTAGCAAGTCTCTTCGCCGAGTCTTTTCTTCTAAGCACTTAACTTGATCAATTAAATGCTGGTTATGGCGCCAAAAATCGGCCAAGTTCAATAGCTTCGATTGCGGTCTTAGTTGCCCTTCAGCTAGCGCCTGCTGAACAAAAATCTGTCTTGATATCTGGGCATCAATTGACTCGAAGACCACCGCCTGCCGCGACAGTATTTTTAACCCCAACAAAGAACTACTCCGATACGCCATCACCTGTCCACGTTCAGCATCCCAGTAAGGCTCGCTATACTCGTAGTTAATCAATTGCGGAACCGCTTTAAGCACCCATAATGGATCGATCGCTGCAAGGGTTCGCGCATAGACTTTTCGCGTTTCAACAATTTCTGCCGACATCACCCAACGTGGTGCCGACTTAAACTGCGATGAGGCAGGAAACAAAAAGAACCGTAAATTCCTTACGCCACGGTATTCACCTTTCTTTTCCTTGCCGCCAATATTAGTCGCTAGGCCAGTTAATAATGCCGTATGAATGACCTCTATCTCAAGTTGATCGAAGTTAAGTTGATGCGCATCATTGTCAATCGAGTTCGCCAACCAGTCGCGGTCTGTATGCAGCGCATCATCGGCCGATGATTGCTTAGCCACTAATGGCTTAATGGCCAATAATAACTGTCGATGTAAATCTCGCCATTCACGCATTTTGGGATAAGATAAAAAGTCTTTCTTGCACTGCTTACGCAGCTGGCTTTGGGTCGACTCTGCGAGTTTTGCATCGTAGTAATGCCAAAGATTAACCCAGGTTAAAAAATCCGACTTATGGTGCCAAAACCGACGATGTTTCATGTCGGCAGCTTGTCGCTTATCACTGGGGTATTCACGCGGGTCTTGCACCGCTAAAGCACTGACAATAATCAACAGGTCAGACAGGCATTTTTTCGACAAAGCCGCAAGCAACATGCGCCCTAACCGCGGGTCGATAGGTAGACGTGCAAGACTTTGTCCCACCCTGTTGAGTTGCCCCTTATGATTTAAAGCACCTAACTCCTCTAGCGTTTTAGTACCTGAACGGACTTGTCTTGAGTCTGGCTGCTCTAAAAAAGGAAACTGCTGGATTTCTCCTAATTTTAGGGCTTTCATTTGCAAAACGACGGCCGCTAAATTAGTTCTCAGCAGCTCAGGCTCGGTAAACTCGGGCCGCTGATTAAAGTCTGCTTCTGTATACAAGCGATAACAAGTACCTGCAGCTATTCTGCCACATCGGCCCGCACGTTGGTTAGCACTGGCTTGTGATATTACCTCGATGGGCAACCTTTGTAATTTACTACGCGCACTGTAACGGCTAATTCTAGCCACTCCAGAGTCAATAACAAATCCAATCCCTGGTACAGTCACTGAGGTTTCAGCCACGTTAGTTGCAAGAATAATACGCCTTTTTTTCGAAGGCTTTCCAACTGAAAAAATACGCTGCTGTTCTTTTTGGCTGAGACGAGAATACAAAGGTAGCAGCTCTATAGTTGCTTGCTCTGACTTTAAAAAGCGACTTAAATCACGAATTTCGCGCTCGCCCGGCAAAAACACCAACACATCGCGTGGCCCGCTCAAGGTTGAGCCTTGGCCCTTCTGTTCAATCAATATCAAACAGTCTTTTATTTGTTGATTTAAATCACCATCAAAATCTGCGCTGTCATTATCTGTATTTGAACGCTTGCGCTGACCTGATGCGTGAGTAAGCTCAGGCTCAAGATAGTGAATATCTACGGGATAACTTCTGCCGGTTACCTCGATGATCGGCGCGGAATCAAAGTGTTTAGAAAAACGTTCAACATCAATGGTTGCTGAGGTGATAATGAGCTTTAAATCTGGCCGTTTTGGCAATAACATTTTTAAATAGCCTAGCAAAAAATCGATGTTTAAACTTCTTTCATGAGCCTCATCAATAATTATTGTGTCGTATTCGAGCAACAAACGATCACGATTAATGGCCGCAAGCAAAATGCCATCAGTCATAATCTTAATGCGTGTCGACGCAGTAAACTGCTCGTTAAAACGGAACTGATAACCCACAGTTGTGCCAAGCTGAACATCAAGCTCGTCAGCAATTCTGGCGGCAACCGTTCTAGCCGCTAGACGCCTCGGTTGAGTATGGCCAATTCGCCCAAAGATACCTCGGCCAAGCTCTGCACATAATTTCGGAATTTGGGTGGTTTTACCAGACCCCGTTTCTCCTGCGACAACCACCACTTGATACTGATCTATTGCCTTGAGAATCGATAATCTCGATTGAACAACGGGTAATTCTTCTGGGTAATCTATTTTTTGGAATGAAGATGCGCGACACTCAACTGCGTCGATTGAACACTGTAGCTTCAGGAAAAAATCTCTCTGACTTAAGTGAAGTTTTTCTTGCTCTTTCTCCAGGGCTTGATTTTTTTTCCATAGCCCCCGCAACGCCGGCCTATCTTGCAATAAACACTTTTCAATAAGAGCAAATACTGCTTCAGACTGATCAACTAATGGGTCTAGATTGAACTCTTTCATTCAAATTATCTAACGTCAAAAAAAGACCTAGAGCAGGTAACTTGTTTATTCACGAAGTTCGCGCCTAAGAATCTTACCAACATTGGACTTTGGCAATTCATCGATAAACACAACATCACTGGGGACCTTATAAGCAGTTAACTGATTTCGACAAAAATCAATCACTTGTTGCTCAGTTAACGCTGCATCGGCCTTAACAATAAATACTCTCACCTTCTCGCCGGTACGCTCATCGGAACCACCAACAACAGCACATTCTAAAACCGAGGAATGAGAGCTAATCACATCCTCTATCTCATTTGGATAAACATTAAAGCCAGAGACAATTATCATATCTTTTTTTCTATCGACAATTTTCGGAAAACCCTGTTCATCGACAAAAGCAATATCACCCGTAGCAAACCACCCATCGTCACTCAATACCTCATCGGTTTTTTCTGGCTGCTGCCAGTAGCCCTGCATAACCTGCGGCCCTCGAACACAAAGCTCACCCTCTTGATTGCAAGGTAATGATTCACCTTCATTATTAACGACTTTAATTTCAGTTGATGGTGCAACAACGCCGATATAACCCAATTTACGTCCAGCATCATCTTTATATCCAGTATTTAAAGACACCACTGGCGAAGTCTCAGTAAGACCATAACCTTCATATACCTTACAGCCAGTCACTTCTTCCCAGCGATTAGCCGCATCGGAAGTCAAGGCCATACCACCAGAAATAGTAATCGAAAGAGAAGAAAAGTTTAACGCTCTAAAATCTTCTCGGGCACAAAGCGCCACAAACAGCGTGTTCAACCCGCAAAAAACGGATATCGTCCACGGTCGCATCGCTTTAATAGTTGCATCAAGATCCCGCGGATTAGGAATTAACAGGCAATGCTGGCCTAAAGCCACCATTTGTGCTGAAAGGGTACAAGCATAGACATGATAAAGCGGGAGCGGTAGCACCACTGTATCTTGATTATCTGGATCCTGAGCAGAAAGTAAATCGATCTCAGTAAAGTTATCAAACAATGCTCGCATCTGTGTAACGTTTGAGAGTAAATTTCTATGATTGAGAACAGCTCCCTTCGATAGCCCTGTCGTACCACCGGTGTACTGCAACAATGCGATATCATCAGGCGTAATCTCCACAGTGATAAATTCATTGTTCAGTCCGCTCTTTAAGCAATGTCGCAACGATTCAGCATTCGGAATATTAAATGCCGGCACCATTTTTTTTATGTAGCGAGCAGCAAAATTAATTGCCACCCGTGAAATAAAGCCATGCAAGTCTGCCAGCTCAGTCATAATGACCCGCTCAACTGACGTTTGGGGAATCACACGCTGTAATAAATCACCCGCATTAGCCAAAGCAACTAAAATTTTCGCGCCAGAATTGTTAAATTGATGGACTAATTCGCGTTCGGTATACAAAGGGTTGGTGTTAACCACGACCAAACCGGCCTTCAATGCGCCAAAAAAAACCACTGGGTACTGCACTAAATTTGGCAGCATAATCGCGATGCGGTCACCCTTAACAGCAGTAGTATGATTTTGAAGAAAGCTCGCAAAAGCGGTTGCTAAACGATCTAACTCACCATAAGTCAAGCTAAAACCCAAGCTGGTAAAGGCTTTTTTATTGGGCATCAGCGCTACCGACTGAGTTAATAGCTCTGTCAGGTGTCGATGCTCTAAAGGTGAGATAGTGCTTGAAATAGAAACCCGCTGCTGCAGCGAACTAATGGCATCTTGAACATTCATAAATAGGCCTTATAGGGTTGTTATTATAAGCGATATAATTTCAAACTATAGTCATTGTCGAAAAGTTATTAGCTTTAAGCCTTTTCCAGACGGTATCCATCTATAGGGTATCTTATTTTGCACCAAGGCTAGGTTGAGTGCAATTATTAGTAATACCCAAACAATGATATAAAAACGTCTTTAAAACGAACTGCGTCTTACCAAACAAAGACTAGTCGTCGGTGCCAGCAACATTACCTAAATTCTGATTAGTAGGATGGGCTAAATAGTGGTTATTATATTTCATAAACGAATACTTGCTTTTTATTATTGAGAATGACTATGCGCGAAACACTGAACGATCACATCATGCTATCCAACATACCATATCAAGACTTAACCCTTGGGCAAACCATGAGCATCGAAAGAGTCGTCACTCAACGAGAAATTATTTTATTTGCCGAAAGCTCCGGCGATATAAACCCAATTCATCTTGACAATCAATTCGCTGCCAATACAGTCTTTGGCTAACCAATTATCCATGACATGCTCTGCGGTGCGTATATATCGTCTGCCATTGCCATACATCTCCCCCGGCCCTGGTAGCGTTTATCGCAGCCAGTCAATGAAATTGACTCAGTCAGTATCAGCAAACGATATATTAACCGTCACACTCAAAGTGACTAAAAAAAAGACAAGCTAAAGCTTGTCAGGCTGGCATACTTGGTAAGCAATCAAAATCAAAAAGTCGTCGCATAGGGCGAAGCCAGTGTCATCGCCAGCGAAAAGACACTGATGATAGCCGCAGCGAAACTACCGGAAATCACGATAAAATAAAATCCCTAAAGCCGGCTCATATCAAAAACTGAACCGCTATCAATAGATAGCTCGGGCAGGACTTTGCTGGCGAACAACTCTAAGCTAGGCCAAGACAACTCTGGTGGCAAACCACCCATTAGTGGGTGTAAGGCAATTGCCCCCCAATCACCAAGGTCTTGGGCCATTTTTATGCACTGTTCAGGTGTTAGAATAGCATACATGCCAGTTTTTCTTAACGCGTCTGCGTCATTGGCTGCACGGTAATAAGTATTATCCATTCCTGCTTGCTCAGCCCATTGACTGTAGCAATTAGTTTCATACATGGCATAAGGCGCAATCTCAGCCCAGGCTTTATCGGGATCTTCACTGATATAAAGAAATAATGGACCTTGGCCACCTAAAATTAAGGCCGTTTTATTTAACCGATGACTCTCTTCTATGTAAGTCATAAACGTTTCTGGCACGGCTGGCATATAGCCATCGGCAATTTTTGCAGCCCGCTTAGCTGCGGCGTCTGAACTGCCGCCTAAAATAATTTTAGGACCGCCTACCTGGACCGGAACGGGGGTGATTTTGACTTCTCGGCCATGGTAATCAAAAAACTCACCCGTCCAAGCTCGCCGAAGCGTTGCGATACTGTTTTCAACTATCGATGGGCGTTTTTTTAAGGGCACATCGAACATCTCAAACTCACTGGGTATATAACCCGCGGCCATCACTAAGTCTACTCGTCCATTACTGATAACATCGAGTACCGCAACATCTTCCGCCAGTCTTAGGGGATTGTGAAAAGGCAAAATAATCACTGACGTCACTAAACGCATTTTTTCCGTGACCGCCGCCATCGCACTAAGGGTGATCAAGGGTGAGGGGCAGTAGCCGTCGTCGGTACCGTGATGCTCACAAACCATGGTTGTACCTACACCCTGCTTTTCACCCCACTGCACCTGCTCAAGTGCACAATTGTAAAGATCGGTATGGGAAACAGGACTGAAAGGTGCTCGTCGAAAGTCATACTTTAAAAAAATACGATTAACCATAAGCATTAATCTCGTTTATCTTTATCATTAATGGTAAAGCTAATGAATAAGCAAGCGTCGAATCAACTTATCGCATACTGTGCAGCTATATAGGCAAAGGTCATTGCCGACCCTATGGTTGCCCCGGCACCTGGATACGTGTCGCCCATGACTGCCGCAGTGGTATTTCCAGCGCCATAAAGCCCATCAATGACACTCCCATCGTTGTCGCATACACGCGCCCATTCATCACAGACAATGCCACCCTTAGTGTCTAAATCACCCGCCTCAATCTTAAAAGCATAAAAAGGCCCTTTGTCAATCGGGGCTAAACTGGGGTTAGGTATAACCTTTGCATCGGCATAGTAGCGGTCATGCAAAGTTTCTCCGCGACCAAAATCAGGATCAATTCCCTTTATAGCATTCTCATTAAATTGAGTCACTGTTTCTACTAATTGAGCGGCATCGATATCGAGTTTTTCAGCTAACTGCTGGAGGCTAGAAGCCTTAGTCAACAAGCCTGTTTCAAAGTAGTCCTTGGGGATATGATCATCGGACTCCAATTTCGTTGGCTTGATATGCCCGATCACATACTTACTTCGATAATTCGCATCAAAAATCAAATAACAAGGTATGGCTTTTTCACCGCGCTGTTCAGACAAGTACTGTTCTTTAACGACGTCCTCGTAGGGCTGTGCTTCATTAGTAAATCGCTTACCGATTCGATTAACCATGATAGAACCAGGCATCGCCTTGCCCGCAATTAACGAAATGGTCTGGCCGTCAGGCATGGTATAAGACGGCGACCACCAGGCACTGCTCATAAAATTAACCGCCGCACCGACTGATTGCCCTAAGCGTATGCCGTCACCATTAGAGTCAGGCGAAGCAGCCGTCCATTCAGTGGACGTAGGCTTAGGATGATACTGTTCACGCATTTCAAGATTACTAGCAAAACCACCGGTTGCTAGCAAAACACCTTTTCGCGCTTTCACCGATACAGTCTGACCTTTTTTATTAATCACGGCACCGATAACTTTATTATCTTGTTTAATGAGTTCAACCACTGGCGAGTCAAGCCATAATGGGATATCGCGGTCCATCAAAGTTTTTCTTAGTCGTGCGATTAATGCCTCGCCACAGGAAATACGATCATCTGAATCACCCTTTAAGCGAGACGGTATATCCAACCAATAACGCAACATTAATTTAGCGCCAATTAAATAGGAACGTAAATTCATCTTCATCAACGAGGAGCTTTCAACCACTGTCATTGAAAAAGGCATGCCTAACCCCTTGAACGGCCCTCGACGAAGGTAAGTCGCCTCTTTACCCAATTGTCGCAAGGTAAATGCACCCGGGCACATAGAACGACCACCATGTTTTGAACCTTGATGCTGTTCGTAATAATCCATATAAGCCGGTAATGGGGTGTATTTAACCCGACTATGCTTATGCATGAATTGCAGCATCTCATCAGCCTTGTCGGCATAAGCGCGCAGACGCTCCTCTTTCACGGTATCGCCGATTAAACTACGAAGGTACTGATAACCCTCCTCCGTTGAGTCTTCAATACCCACCGACGATTGCAAATGATGGCCAGGGATCCATGCAACACCACCGGAGTGGGCAGTGGTTCCACCGTATACTGAGGCACTCTCTACTACTAATACCTCTGCGCCCAATTCATGAGCCACGACTGCACCAGTGAGCCCCCCAACACCCGTCCCTGCTACTAACCAATCAACCTCTTGATTAAACTTCTCTACCACAAAAAATCACCTTCAATTAATTTTTATGCCTATGGACTAGAAGTCTTATTATTGCAGAAACAAAGACGTAGAGACCTTTTAAAAACTTAACATTCGTTTATGAGACCAGTTTTTATCTCAAAAAAGGCTTATCGAAAAGGAAATAGATGGGCTATTTGATCCACTGACAAAGCCTCCATAACGGCGATATTCCGCTCTGGAATAGCGTCTATATCTGGGTGACTGTTTACAGCCCAAGTCACGCTATCTTCACGAAGAATATGAATAATAGGGTAAGGTGAACAATTGGTTAAATTACTCGCCGCCTCAGGAACAGTGCCAAAAAACTGATACCTCGGATGAAAACCTGCCAACTGCAATTGACCTTGCCAACCATTATCAGCCAGAAGGTTATTAGCCTCTGACATAAAATCGTTAAAATCAAGAAAATCATCAAACAGATAAGGCAAAATGAGCACGCTGGTCTCTAGCTCTTTAGGGTCTGCCGTCATAAGCTTTTCAAATTCAATCCTTAGGGCTGCTAACGCCGAGTCGATCGACTGAACATCTAACACTGCAATATGATGGAGTCCTTTCGCAACTGGCTGGCCAGCAAAAGGGCATAAGCCAAGTCCAATAACCACCTCTTCAAGCCATTGCTGCACCTGTAGGCTGATCTTCTCTGAGTTAAGCATTAAATGAACTCCTCAAACAGACAATGCTATCTATATGGCTAAATATTAATTCAGATCAATAACTTGCAGTATTATTATAGCAATTGAATTTAACTATACCTTGAATGCTAATCTAGCAGCTGACATTTTACGTAAATCTTACATTAATTATAAACTATATCGGACAACAATAATCAATGAGCAAAAAAGAACCAAGAATATGCATTATCGGTGCTGGCATGTCAGGCATGCTGATGGCTATAAAGCTAATCAAAGCCGGATACACTAATTTTAAAATTTATGAGCGCGCCTCCACCGTTGGCGGTACGTGGCGAGAAAATCGCTACCCAGGTGTTGCCTGTGATGTCGCCTCTTTTGCTTATTGCTATCCTTTTGAGCCAAACCCTAACTGGAGCAGAAGGTTTTCTGGCGGCCCAGAAATATACGAGTACTTTAAAAAGACGGCTGTTAAGTACGGCTTAATCGACTATATACAATTTAATACTGAAGTATTAAAAGCTGAATTTAAAGATAGTCGTTGGCATATCGAAGCGACTAAAAACTTCACTAGTAATGAGGGTGGCAGCAGCAGTGTAAAAAGCATTATTGAGGAACAGCAAGGTAGCTCTGCGTTAGAGATTACAGAAACCGAGGTCTTTGATTTATTTGTTGCGGCCACTGGGCCACTCAATAAACGCAAATACCCAAAAATAGAGGGACTTGAAAGTTTCGCGGGTGAGCGGTTTCATACCGCCGACTGGAATGATGAATATGACTTAAACGATAAAAGAATCGGAGTCATTGGTACCGGTTCTTCTTCAGTACAAATGCTCAGCCCGCTTGCGCACTCGGGCAAACAAGTAAATCTATTCCAGCGAACCGCTCAATGGGTTATGCATACTGAAAATATTGAATACTCACCAATCGATAAATTTCTCAAACGGAAAATCCCATTACTGGGCTACTTAACGCGTCGCTTTTATGACTTAATTGGCGAGTTATTTGGACAAGCCGCACTAAAAGATGGCTGGCAACGCCGCTATATTGATAAAGCCACACTAGAAAACTTAAATACGGTCAAAGACCCTGAATTACGTAGAAAACTAACCCCCGATCACAAAGCCATGTGCAAACGCATGATCGTATCAGACACCTATTATCCGGCCATTCAACGCGACAATGTAGACGTGATCACTGACAATATCTTACGCATTGAACCGAAGGGAGTTGTCGTCGATGATGGTAGCGACTCTGGCCGTTTAGTGGAAATTGACACGCTCATCACCGCTACCGGTTTTTACCCCAACGCTTGGGGCGTTAATACTATTATCGGTGAAAACGGCGCCACATTAGAACAACGCTGGGATGCCGGTGTGCGAACCTATCGCTCTATCACCATGCCAGGCTTTCCCAACTTCTTTATGATGATTGGTCCTAATAGCCCTATCACCAATTTATCCTTAATTGATATTGCTGAAATAGGGGCTGATTATATCCTTCAATGCGTCGAAAAGTATGCTCAAGGCGAGCTAACGACACTGGCCCCCAAAGCGGACGTAACGCAAGCATTCACTGATTCATTGACCAATGCATTCGATGGCACTCGTTGGGTCAGCGGTTGCAATAGCTGGTATCTTGAAGTTGATGGTATACCGGTCACGTGGCCATGGGCACCTTCTCGGTTTCGCAACGAACTAAAAACACTCAATCTTAACGACTATGAAGTCATGAGTAGTTAATAACTGGAGATTGATTAGCATACATTTGAGCTGTTAGCACGTATGATGGCTTAAAATAAATCAGCCATCCGAACCCATGAGTCGAAGTAAAGATTATCTTACGATAGAGGCGACCACTAGTGATCAGTTATTTACTGACCGTAATGGCGGCTTGCGCTCTACCCGTTTTGATGACATTTATTACCATCCCGGTCAGGGGGCAGAAGAGTCCCAGCACGTCTTTTTAGCCGGCAATGACTTGCCTAATCGCTGGCTAATCAAGGACCAAAAAACACCATCAAAAGACTACTTTGTCATTGCAGAAACAGGGTTTGGTAGCGGGTTAAATTTTTTAGCCTGCTGGCAACTTTGGCGCGACAGTCATCACCAAGGCACTGCTGATCATGCTCCTCGCACACTCTATTTTTATAGCTCTGAACTATACCCTCTATCATCAGCGGCGTTAATAAAAAGCATTCGTCACTACAATCCTTTTCCTGATTTAGCTAACGAACTGCACAATCATTACCCCGATGCTATTGGCGGTGACTATGTTATAGAACTCGACACAGACAGTCCCTTCCCTGTGGTGTTAGTGCTGTTGTTTGGCGACAGTAGCGAAGCATTTAAGCGGCTAGAATATTATCCAATAGATCACTTTAACCGTGAAAATGACATCAGCATAGAGCCGGCCCTTAACGCGACAAAGGGAAGTGATCACCAGGGACTAACCATCGACGCGTGGTTTCTCGATGGTTATGCGCCAATTAAAAACCCAGACTTATGGAAAAACTCAATCTACGCCTTAATGGCGAAGCACAGTTCAGCGAACAGCACTGTCGCCACGTTTACCGTCGCAAGAACTGTTCGAGACGGACTCAGCGAGCATGGCTTTGCGGTCAAAAAATTACCAGGCTTTGGTCGTAAACGCGAAATGCTGACTGGCACTTTTCAAGCTAACACGGCAACAAAACTAACGGCAATGCCGCAGAAAAAAAAAGCAGTCAGTGATTTATCAAACTGCTATTACCCCGGCACGCAATCACGCCATAACATTGGCAATAAAAAACGGCGAGCGACCATCGTAGGCGCCGGTATCGCTGGCTGTTGCACAGCTTACCAGCTAGCGAAACGTGGCTGGCAGGTTAACTTACTCGACAGTCATGATGACGTGGCCAGCGCTGCTTCGGGTAATCCGCGCGCGGTACTCTATGCTCGCACCGCCCAGCATCGTTCAGCCATGGCCGACTTTCACGAGGCCGCTTTACATTACGCGCAACAATTTTACCCGCAACTGGGCGATTGTCAGTTAACCAAAGGTTTAAAAGGCATGTTAAAGCTGGGCGAATCATTGCCTGACGAATTACTCTATGCTCAGCCAGAGTTATCTTCGAGACACAATGTCAATATCGATCAAGCCAGTCATCTTAGCGGCGTAGCCACCCGTCTTGGGGGGATCTATTACCCACAGGCGGGATGGTTAGTACCAAAGGCAATTTGCCAAGCCTTAAGCGGTATAGAGGGCATCGAATTTATCGCGAACACCAAGGTTAATCGCCTCGAAAAAACATCCACAACTTGGCACGCTCATGATCACCAAGGCAATTCGTTTGATAGCGATATTATCGTCATCGCCAGCGGCCAATTAAGCCACCAATTTGAACAGACTGCATGGCTGCCATTACGGTTCTTACGCGGACAAACCACCGACCTACCCGCAACAGCAGAAAGTCAAAAACTTCGTTTAGCCATTTGCCAAGAAGGGTATTCAACCCCTGCCGAGAGTGGTTATCATTCGATCGGATCAAGCTATTCAAAAGACACTGAACAACAATTATCGACACAAGATCATCTCGACAATATTAACAAACTCCGCGCCAGCTTGGCCGATAACAGTGACTGGAACTGCCAGCTTGAATCCAGCGAACAGTCATTAGCATCGCTAAATGGCCGTGTAGGGTTTCGCTGCGTTACCCCCGACTACCTGCCGATTGTCGGCCCTGTTGCCGATCAAAAAGACTTTATGGAGCGTTTTGTTTGTCTAAAAAAAGATGCAAAGAAAACCCCAAAGGAACGTGCAGTCAGTCACCGTGGTCTTTTTGTTAACACGGGATTTGGCTCTCATGGCTATACGACAGTGCCGTTAGCCGCACGACTATTAGTCGCTCAAATTGAGGCCACGCCAATGCCGTTAGGTGATAAAATCACTCAGGCAATTGCACCGAATCGTTTTTTAGTTAG
>MDTB01080828.1_pt1 | contig 19465 bp, 13 predicted proteins | sample 811161 | NCBI WGS metagenome assembly MDTB01 (sample SAMN05326650, study PRJNA326480) | marine metagenome | isolation source: seawater | place: Mediterranean Sea | collected 2009 | reverse complement strand
GGTCCAAGAACTCCAGATCAACCAGCGTCGCTTCGAGATGCTCGAAAAAGTATTCCATCTCTTGCGAGGTGGCGAAGGGATTTTCCCAATGCGAATCCTGAGCTTGCGGAAGCTGCCCATCGAGTTGAGTCATTCTGATTTCGTAACACACAATCTGCACAGCCATCGCAAGATTGAGTGACTCATAATCCTCATGCGTTGGGATATGACAATGCAAATTACAGCGTCGCAATTCATCGTTATTAAGGCCACTGTCCTCGCGACCAAAAAGGATGGCTACTTTTTCGAAAGCACTGTGCTCGCAAACTCTAGCGCCGGCCAACCGTGCATCTTGAACCGGCCAGGGAATGCGACGTTCTCGCGCGCTGGTGCCCACTACGAATTGTTTGTCCGCGATGGCCTCGTCCAGCGATGACAATACTCGGGCATTCTGTAACACATCGATGGCAGATGCTGCTCGCCACTCGGCCTCTTTGGCCGGAAATTCTCTAGGCTTCACTAGCACGAGATTTTTTAGACCCATATTCTTCATGGCTCGAGCAACGCCTCCAATATTTCCCGGATGCGAGGGCTCCACTAATACGATGTCGATATTGTCAGACTTCATGGTGTTCTTTGCCTGAAAAAGCCGCGCGAGTGTAACAGACGCCTAACCAATCACGACGCGCCCTGTTATGATGCCGTCCCTTTTTTGCAGGCTGTCTCGATGGAACCCACCGTCAACATCGCACTTCGCGCGGCTCGAAAAGCGGGTGACATTATTGCCCGTGCTTCCGATGACATCTCTCGACTCAGAGTAGAAGCCAAAGGCAAGGCTGACTTCGTCACCGAAGTGGATCTCGCTGCAGAAGAAGAGATTATCGGTTCGCTGCAAAAGACGTACCCAGATCACGCGTTTTTGTGTGAGGAGTCCGGACAAACCGGTCCAGAAGACGCTGACTACCTGTGGATTATCGATCCGCTCGATGGCACCAGTAATTTTATGCGCGGTATCCCGCATTACTGCGTCAGTATTGCCTGTGTCGCCAAAGGAAAGCTCGAGCATGCGGTAATACTGGACCCCATCCGACAGGAAGAATTCACCGCTAGTCGAGGGCGCGGCGCGCAGCTCAACGGTCGCCGTATACGCGTATCCAATCGCAGTGAGCTCAAAGACAGTCTCGTTGGCACTGGCACCCCGTTTTTAGGCCACTGTGATGACCAAATGGACTGGTATGTCAAAGGGCTCGCTGCCATCGCAGGTCAGTCGATGGGCATCCGACGAATGGGGTCGGCGGCGCTCGACCTTGCCTACGTCGCCGCAGGTCGAATCGACGGTTTTTGGGAGGCAGGGCTCAGTGCGTGGGACGTAGCGGCCGGAGTCCTACTGATTCGAGAGTCTGGGGGCTTGGTCACTGACTTCAAGGGAAGCGACGCTGTGCTCGAAGGCGGTGACATCATGGCTGCTAATCCGAAGATGTTACGACAGATCGCGGGAGCCATCCGCTCCTGAGCTCAGTCTCTCATAATCAAGGTACGATCGAATCTTGATCTTCACCCTCGCGCACTGGAATGGCCAGATCTTCTTTGGTAACACCGAGCGCCAGCAGCGACGTTGACGCGACATAGATCGACGAATACGTTCCCACGGTGACACCGACTAATAATGCGACGGCGAAACCAAAAATCATATCGCCACCGACAACAGCCAGTGAGGTCAGCACCAACATCGTGGTCAACGATGTCACCAAGGTCCGACCCAATGTTTCATTGAGTGACACGTCAATCATCTGGAGTGGCGTCATCTTCCGCAGCTTGCGGAAGTTTTCTCTGATTCGGTCAGACACCACAATAGTGTCATTTAGCGAGTAACCAATGACCGCGAGAATTGCCGCAAGCACCGACAAGTCGAATTCAAGACGGGTAATCGAGAAAAACCCAAGGATAATCAGTACATCGTGCGCTAGCGCCACCACGGCGCCCATTGCAAACTTGATTTGAAATCGGAAACCAACGTAGATCAAGACGAGGCCCAGCGCTAGTAACATAGCGAGACCACCTTGCTCGCGAAGCTCCTCGCCCACTTGCGGTCCCACAAACTCCATCCGCTGCAATACGACACTCTGATCTGTCGCGCCCTGCAGCACCTCCACCATCCGATTACCTTCTGCATCGGAGTAGTTAATAGGCAGTCGAACAAGGACATCGCGATCCGTACCAAAGCTCACCACAAGCGCCCCCTCGAATCCGGCATCAGAAACCGTCTGACGAATAGCACTCAAATCAGCACTCTGCTCATAGTTCAACTCGATCAGCGTGCCGCCCGTAAAATCCAGCCCCCAGTTTAGTTGCTGGGTCGACAGCGATATCAATGTCACGAGCAGCAATACACCTGACACAGCCGCCGCGACGAATCGTCCTTTCATAAACGCTATCGGCTTCATTGTGAGGCTCCTGCTGGCTTTGCGGCTTTACTGGGGATACGACCGATACTCAACGAACCGACTTTACGTCCGCCATACACTGCATTGACTAAGGCGCGCGTGCCGAGAATCGCAGTAAACATCGATGTAATGATGCCCACCGAGAGTGTCACTGCGAACCCTTTAATCGGTCCAGTGCCCACGGCGTAGAGAATAATAGCGACGATCAACGTTGTTATGTTTGCATCCAGAATCGTGGTAACCGCCCGCTCAAACCCGCTGTGGATTGCCAGTTGGTTAGAGGTGCCAGAGGCGAGTTCCTCTCTGATGCGCGCGAAAATCAGGACATTGGCATCAACCGCCATACCGACTGTTAATACAATACCGGCGATACCTGGCAACGTCAGCGTCGCACTCATCATCGACATGATTGCTACCAGCAGTACCAAGTTCGCCGATAGTGCCACAACCGCAATAGCGCCAAAGACCCGATAATAGGCCAACATAAATAGCACCACGAGCCCTAGGCCCAGCTGCAATGACTGCATACCCAACTGAATGTTTTCTGCACCCAAAGATGGGCCTACGGTTCGCTCTTCAACAAAGGTAACCGGCGCTGCCAAAGCCCCTGCTCTTAGCATCAGGGCAAGTTCAGACGCCTCAGCCGGGCTATCAAGACCGGTAATTTGAAATTGGGCGCCTAACGCCGACTGGATCACCGGCGCTGTCAGCAGCTTCTTCTCGTCGTAGGGGTCTCGAATCACTTCAGTATTGCCCGCCGCATCTTCCACATAGCGGGTGTTGAATTTTCGCTCGATGAACAGAACGCCCATTCTTCGCTTAATATTGGAACGCGTGGCTCTAGACATCAGCATGCCGCCCTCACCGTCCAGCGTTATCTGCACGTTGGGCTGACCGTTTTGATCGAAACTCGCGGCCGCATTGGAGACACGCTCACCGGTGATAATGATATCGCGCTCTAGCCACTCAGATACACCTTGACGCGCCTCACCTCGGTAATCAAATTGCTGGCGTTCAGATAGCGGCGTATTACTTTCTGCAACCAATCGAAATTCGAGGTTGGCCACCTTACCCAGAATCCTCTTGGCCTCAGCCGTATCCTGGATGCCAGGTAGCTCAACCACAATTCGATTGGACCCCTGCCGTTGCACCAGCGGCTCAGACACTCCCAACTCATTAACTCGGTTACGGATTGTCGTCAGGTTTTGCGCCACCGCGTACTCGACCACTTCATCAATTGTCAGGTCGGTGACCTCCGCAAAGAGCTGTGATGTATCCCCCGAATCAACCCGATCAAGCAACAACTCAGGGTACAGATCACGCACCTCGGCACGCGCTTGCTCCCGGGCTTCTTCAGTCCGGAACGTCATACCCACACGACGTCCCTCGAGCGACACACGACCGCGGATACGCTCTTCCCTCAGGCGCCGCTTGATACCGTTTTCATATTGCTCGAGTTTACGCTCAGTCGCCGCGTCAACGTCCACCTCAAGTTTGAAGTGAACGCCGCCACTCAAATCGAGACCTAATTTCATCGGCTGGGCTCCGCCGCTCATGAGCCATTCAGGTGTCGTAGGAGCCAGATTTAGAGCGACAATAAAGCCATCACCCAGCGCTCGCTGCAGCACCGACTGTGCTTTGAGTTGATCGTCGCGGTCGGTGAGTCGTATCAGTGCCGCCTTGCCGTCGGCTTGTAACTCTTCACCAAAAAAGTCGATGCCGGCTTCCGCCAGTGCATTCTCCGCTCGGGACAGTACGCGATTATCGACCCGCTGGGCACCGCTGGAACCACCAATCTGCAGCGCGGGATCGGGCGCATAAAGATTGGGGGCCGCGTAATAAAAGCCCATCGCAACAACGGTTGCGATCAGCAAGTTCTTCCAGATTGGATATCGGTTCAGCATTTGCACTCCGTGCTCAAGCCACTGCCAGACAATGAGTATCTGCCCAATGATTTATGGTCCTCTCTCGCCTGTTTCAAGCCCCCAGGCGGAGTTGCAGTGCCTTCGTTTTGTTTGCGGGGCGCAGTGTAGCGGTACGGCTACTATTCCGCTATGCAGAAATAAACCTAATCAAGCCAGACGCGAGCATTTCTGAACAAACGCATCCAACCCGAGTCCTCGGGCCACTCGCCGGGCGCCCAGGACATTTGCACTGAGCGAAACACGCGCTCCGGGTGAGGCATCATGATATTGAAACGACCGTCGCGGTTGCAAAGTCCGGTAATGCCCATTGGCGAACCGTTCGGGTTCGCTGGGAAGGTCTCCGCAACGCTGCCCTTATTATCCACGTACTTGAGTGATACCAACCCCAGATCCTCGGCAATAGAATCATCGTGGCCATCAAAAACCGCTCTGCCCTCGCCGTGCGCCACTACGATAGGTAGTCGGGAGCCGGTCATCCCATGCATCAGAATAGAAGCAGACGCCTGTACTTGCACCTGCACCAGCCGCGCCTCGTATTGCTCAGATAAGTTTCGTCCAAACCGCGGCCAATGCTCGGCACCCGGAATGAGTGGCGAGAGTGCCGACAGCATTTGACAACCGTTACAGACGCCAAGTGCAAAAGTATCGCCGCGTTGGAAGAATCGCTCGAACTCGTCGGCCAATACGCTGTTGAAGAGCACGCCTTTGGCCCAACCTTCACCAGCACCAAGCACATCACCGTAGGAGAAACCACCACAAGCAGCCAGACCTTTGACGTCGGCCAGACTCACTCGACCATCACGCAGATCTGACATATGAACATCGATCGAATCAAATCCTGCGCGATTAAAAGCGGCCGCCATCTCCGATTGGCCATTGACACCCTGCTCCCGCAGAATCGCTATCTTGGGGCGTACCCCTGTCTTGATCATGGGAGCAGCAACATCTTCACTCACATCGAAGGTCAGTGCGACCGACAAACCTGGGTCATCAGCCGCAATCGATGCGAACTCCTGATCGGCACACAGAGGGTTATCTCTCAGGCGCTGGATCGCGTGACTATTTTGGCTCCATAGCTGCTGCAACGCAGCGCGACGACTATCGATGAGTTCAAACTGCTCGGTATTGACCACAATCCGTTCATCGAGCCGGGGGCGCGCCAAGCTTGAGACGCACTCAGCCAGACCATGGTCACCTAACACCGCCATGACTCGATCCAGAGCATCATCGCGCACCTGAACGAGCACTCCGATTTCCTCGTTGAAGAGCTCAGCCATCGCCTCCTCTGGGCTACCGGACACCTCAATATCGAGACCGACGCGCCCGGCAAATGCCATTTCCAGCAACGAAATCAATGCGCCCCCATCCGAACGATCGTGATAAGCCAACACCAAACCCTCGGATTTCAAGGAGACCATCACGTTGAACAATGCCTTTACATCATCGGCCGCGACATCGGGCACGACCCGCCCCATCTGACCATAAGTCTGGGCTAAAACCGAGCCGCCCAAGCGATTCTGGCCTCGCCCCAGATCGACCAGCAGTATCTGAGTTGGCTCGTCGCGAACCAGTTCCGGCGTTACCGTATTGCGTACATCACCAACGGGCGCGAAGGCCGAGACAATAAGCGACACAGGAGCGGTCACACTTTTCGCTTCGTCGCCGTCTTGCCATTGCGTTCGCATCGACATTGAATCCTTGCCAACTGGGACAGTGATTCCAAGATCAGGACAGAATTCCAAACCGAATGCTCGGACCGTATCGAAAAGCACGGCATCATCGCCCTCAAAGCCAGCAGCGCACATCCAGTTGGCCGATAGTTTTATATCGGACAGCGCCATCACCGGTGCTGACAGTAAATTGGTGATCGATTCCGCTACTGACAGTCTTGCCGATGCCGGGCCATCGAGTACGGCGACAGGTGTTCGCTCGCCCATGCTCATGGCCTCACCAAGGTGACTGTCTAATGCCACTGTGGTGACCGCACAGTCTGCGACAGGCACCTGCCATGGACCTACCATCTGATCGCGCGCAACCATGCCGGTTACCGATCGATCGCCGATTGTAATCAGAAAACTCTTGCTCCCCACCGCGGGAAATGTCAGCACACGCTCCAATGCCTCGGAAATCGGCATGGTCGGAGCGAAGGCATCGGCAGGCGGCGCCTGTCTTGCCGACTTACGATGCATTTTGGGTGGCTTGCCAAACAGCAGCGATAGCGGCAAATCCACTGGCTCATTGTCCAGCAGACGATCCCCAAGAATCAGTTCCTGCTGATCAGTGGCCTCTCCGACTACCGCAAATGGACACCTTTCGCGCGCGCAGATCGCCTCAAATACAGCCAGCTGCTCCGGCTGGATGGCCATCACGTAACGCTCTTGCGACTCGTTACACCAAATTTCCAAAGGACTCATACCAGGCTCATCGCTGGGCACATCGCGCAACTCAAAGTGCCCGCCGCAGCCACCGTCTTGCACTAGCTCCGGGAAGGCATTACTCAGCCCCCCAGCACCCACGTCGTGGATAAATGCAATCGGGTTGTTGTCGCCAAGCTCCCAGCAGCGGTCGATCACTTCCTGACATCGACGTTGCATTTCGGGGTTCTGTCGTTGTACCGACGCAAAGTCCAAGTCCTCGGAACTTGAGCCACTCGCCATCGATGAAGCGGCACCACCGCCTAGCCCGATCAGCATGGCCGGCCCGCCCAGCACCACCAGCTTCGCGCCAGCTTCAAACGGAGGCTTATCGACGTGATCCTCGCGAATATTACCAAAGCCGCCGGCTATCATTATCGGCTTGTGATAACCGCGAACACCGCCCGCGGTCATCGACTCGAAGGTACGGAAGTAGCCGGCTAGGTTAGGTCGCCCAAACTCGTTGTTGAATGCGGCAGCGCCTAGCGGACCATCGGTCATAATTTGCAGCGGAGTCACGATTCGGTCGGGCTTACCGTAGCCGGTCTCCCAAGCTCGCTCGTAACCCGGAATATTGAGGTGTGATACCGAAAATCCTACCAAGCCAGCCTTGGGCCGTGAGCCACGACCCACCGCTCCTTCATCTCTAATCTCACCCCCCGAGCCGGTTCCCGCCCCCGCAAAAGGTGCTATCGCCGTTGGATGGTTGTGAGTCTCCACCTTCATCAAAAGACAAATTTTCTCGTGATGATAGCGCCATACCTGAGACTCGCGATCCGGATAAAAGCGCCCAGCTTGATGGCCGTCAATCACGGCCGCGTTGTCGGCATAAGCCGATAACACCCCTTCGCCACCTTGCTGGTAAGTGTTTTTAATCATTCCAAACAGTGACCAATCCTGATCACTGCCATCGATGGTCCACGAAGCATTAAAGATTTTGTGACGACAGTGCTCAGAATTGGCCTGCGCAAACATCATGAGTTCAGTGTCGCTGGGGTTTCGATCGAGATCGACAAAGGCATCGACGAGGTAGTCGATTTCATCATCTGCAAGCGCCAAGCCTAGTCTGGTGTTGGCTTCAACTAGCGCTGTCTTGCCTTCACCCACAACATTTACTGTCGTCATATGGCGTGGCTCAACTTCGGAAAATAACGCCTCCAAACTGGACAGCGATGGGAACACCGCTTCCACCATGCGGTCGTGTAACGCCGCATGCAATGACCGACTGTCGACGACCCTACTGTTTTTAATCTGATAGACCGTGGCGCGTTCTATGCGCCGCACATCGGGAAATCCACAGTTCTGCGCAATGTTGGTTGCTTTGCTCGCCCAGGGAGAAATCGTGCCAATCCGAGGCGCTACGACAATCAGGTCATCAAGCGCAAGCTCGTCACCACGTGGATACATCTCAGTGCCCGGTTGTAGTAATTTCGCCAGCTGTTCTCGGTCCGGCTCTCCCTCGGCGTCGACTGCATAGACAAGGAAGGCGCGCTCCAAACTAAGCGCGGGATCAACTGAAACGAGTTGAGTTTTGAGGAGTTCAAATCGCGAATCTGAGAGTGCAGGCGACCCAGCGAGCAGCAACATGCCAATTTCCTACCGTGCGGACTGTCTATGATACATCGCCAAGCACAACCTTTGTATGTCCAAAGCGCATCTCTGGGCTACACTAGTCAACATGAGAGCCTATTTTCTACTCGTTCTATTGTGTCTCAGCGCCTGTGAGCGACCCACAGTACTGGGAGATTTCGAGCCCGGTGGCGAGCTAGTGGTTGTCACTCGTAACGGCCCGACGACCTACTATTTGGGGCCCGATAAACCTGCCGGGTTTGACTATGAGCTCGCCAAGGGCTTTGCCGACAGCTTGGATATGTCATTGCGAATCAAGGTCGCATTTTCTATCGAGGAGGTGTTCGACATTCTAGCGCGCGGCCAGGCCCACCTCGCGGCCGCCGGACTGACTCGGTCTGATGCCAGAGACACAGAGTTCCTGGCGACCAGTAGCTACCTCGAGCAACACCCGGTAGTCGTCTATAAGGCCGGCGAGTTTAGACCTCGGAACCCCCAAGATTTAAGTGATAGAGATGTGATAGTCCTCCGAGGGAGCCACCATCTCGCAGTACTCGAGCAGCTGGCACAAGACCAGGAAAGTCTGACCTGGCGTGAAATTGACTCCGGCGATACCGGCAATCTACTGGAAGCAATCGTTGATGAAACTGCTGATGTCGCAATATTGGACTCTGGCGAATTTGATATGCAGCAGAGGCTATATCCAAGAGCTGCCGAAGCGTTCCAATTCTCCGATAAGCTGGAGACGGTTTGGTACATGCCCTTGCTTGATCGCGCCGCTGAATGGCAAGCGCTTGCCAACCAGTATTTGAGCAACGAGATAGCGAGTGGCGCTTTGAACCGTTTGGAAGACCGGTACTTTGGCGATATCGAGTTTGCTTCGCGAATCGAGTCCTTCACTTTTCAGCAGTCAGTCAAATCGAAACTGCCCAAGTGGCAGGCATTAATCGAAAAAACCGCCAATGAGTTCAGGATAGACTGGCGTCTGCTGGCAGCTATTGCCTATCAGGAGTCGCACTGGAATCCCAAAGCGAGGTCACCCACAGGCGTTCGGGGTATGATGATGTTGACCCGGAGCACTGCCAAGGAACTCGGTGTCACGAATCGAATCGATGCCAAGCAAAGTCTTCGGGGCGGAGCCCGTTTTCTCAACCAGTTACGAGGCCGACTGCCCAACGATATCGCTGAACCCGACCGCACCTGGATGGCATTGGCGGCCTACAATGTTGGTATGGCTCATTTGGAACAAGCGCGCCGTCTCACTGAGGGACATGGTAAAGACCCACACATTTGGGAGGACGTAAGAGAGCATTTACCGATGCTACAAGACCCCAATATTTATCCGAATTTGCGACGCGGATTTGCTCGTGGCGAGGAGGCGGTGACTTATGTCGACAATATTCGGCACTACTATGCGGTGCTGCGGCTACAGGAGTTGTCGCAAAACTTTGCGTCCCCTCCCACCGACATCAGCTCTCTGCTCGACGAGGGCGCCACTTTGCTAGGCTGGGAACCCTCAAGTCTCTAACTTAACGACGGGCCCTAAAAAAGTCTGACAGCAGCGCAGATGCTCGGTCCTGTTCCAAGCCGTGTTGCACCGATACGCGATGGTTCAACTGCGGGTTATCGAGCACCTTCAAAGTACTAATCACAGCACCCGCCTTAGGCTCTGGGGTCGCAAAGACAAGCCGCTCGATGCGCGCATGAATCAAGGCGCCACAACACATGGTGCAAGGCTCCAAGGTGACGTAGAGCGCAGCGCCGGGTAGTCGATAATTGCCTGCGACTGCTGCGGCCTCACGCAACGCCAATACCTCGGCGTGTCCCGTAGGGTCGATTTGGGTGATGACGGCGTTGTGAGCAACCGCAAGCACCTGCTCATCGCGAGCCACCAAAGCACCGACCGGCACCTCACCGAGCTTTACCGCTCGCTCAGCCGCATCAAGGGCAAGGCGCATGCAATGATGATCCCAATCTGAAAAGGTCTCTGATATCGCTGCTGACATCATTGAAGAGGCTCCGCATCGCAAAACCGCCAACACAGTAGTGCAAAAGCACTGCGATGGGGCGAATAGGGCTCACCCAAACGACGGCACTCGCCCAGAGTGGGTCTTTGCTCTAGGCCCAGAATGCGCCTTAGACCCTCTCTCACCGCCAGATCACCGACGGGCCAAACATCGGTGCGCCCTAGCGAGAACATTAAATACATCTGTGCTGACCACTCGCCGAACCCCTTAATCGCAGTAATCGCTTCCACCACCTCAGCGTCGGTTCGGTCGGGTAATAAATCGACCTGCAATTGCCCCGTGGCTTCAGCCGTCGCTAGACACTGCAGATAGCTAGTCTTTTGTCGCGACAAGCCGACCGATCGCAAATCTGAGTCGGTAGCCGCTAGCACAGCTTCCGCAGTGACCTGATGATTCAGTAATGCCTCCAGTTTACGGTTAATCGACGCGGCAGCAGCCACTGATACCTGCTGTCCCACCACGATGCGAGCAAGCGTCGCAAACCCCTGATCGCGCTGCCTCGACTCTGGATAACCCACCCGGTCGAGTGCACGCTGGACTCTGACATGCTCTCGAGCCAGTGCATCCAATGAGGATCGAATGAACTCATCATTCAAACCATTAGTATTAGCCCCAGACAAGGACCGGGTATCCAAAGTAGCCATGCGCCCAACCTGCGCCTAAGTACAGCACTACGCCAAGAGCCAATGCCGCCGCCTCGATCAGATAACCATTGCGTATTCTGGACCTATCGGGCGCCGCATCCTGCCGAACAATCAACCAGAGCTGGATAACGGCCCAAGCGAATAGGCCGCCGAATAGCAACATGGATGCGACGTCGCCATTGACCAGGAGATGCCCTGCGGCCCACACCATCACAGCAGTCAGCTGAGGATGCGGCACCACTAGCAGTAACTTTGATTTACAAATATCGGCGGCGAACAGGTAAAACGGCAGTGATAACAGGGGCGCTACAGCCCAGTAATAATCACCGCTCAACACCCACAATATCGAGCTATCAGCGCTCCTGTAACCGCTGATCATGAGCACTAACGAGGCTACCAGTAATACGGTAATCACAAGCTGCCCCGCCGACCCAAGAGCTTCTCGCTGTGTCGGCAACAGTCGCTTTAACGGATGAGCGCCGGACCATAGCAACACACCAGCCGATAATATTCCCATAACCGCCTATCCCCAAGACAGGGTCATTTAATCCGTCATTGAACGCGCTGCGAGCACCGCAACCGCCAGAGTGATTAGCTCGATCACTATCAGATCAAGGGTGAGCGCACCGCCATGGGCTGTCGCTGCTAGCACGCGCGCCGGAGCTACCAGCCCAACCAAACAGCCGCCGATTAACACCATGGATCGATCCCGTTTGAATCCGCCCGCAATCAGCAAATAACCCGCACCAAGAAAGAACGCAACACTGTCACCAATTTGGGTTGAGAGTGCCGTGCCCGACTGAAGTTCGCTCTGCACTAACTGGGCCGCGGTAGCGGGGTCGAAAACCCACGCCAGCCCGATTAACAGTAGCGGTATACCCATAATGATGGGTCCAAATTTTGCAAACACGGAACGCCCCTTCTCTCTGCGGATGGGTAAGAGTCTCTGCTCTGGTGGGGTGAATTGCAATGCTGGCCCATCAATACGCTACTCACGGGGCTCGAGTGCAGATCTTGATTACGCTGAAACACCGTGCTGTCAACCTCGACCCATTCATCACCAGAGTGACATCGAGCAATAATACCGAGAGCTGTCGGTAAAAATAATTGGGGGCTCAGGTACTCAGGTACTCAGGTACTCAGGTACTCAGGTGCAAGCATAAAAAAACCCCGCAAGACCTTTGTCTGGCGGGGCTTGACGATCAGTTACTTATTTGGCATTCGCTGCCTTTCGCTCTTTCGCCTCTTCGATCACCTTGTCGGCGACGCTTGAAGGACAGGGCAAGTAGTGTGAAAACTCCATCGAGAACTGTCCTCGACCCGACGTCATGGTTCGCAGCGAGCCAATGTAGCCGAACATTTCTGCCAGTGGCACATCCGCCTTTACACGTACGCCCGTGGTACCTGCTTCCTGATCCTTGATCATACCGCGGCGACGATTGAGGTCACCAATGACGTCACCCACGTGATCATCAGGAGTAAACACGTCGACCTTCATAATGGGCTCGATCAACTGAGGGGATGCCTTTGGCATGCTCTGGCGGAAGGCCCCTTTTGCCGCTAACTCGAAGGCGATTGCCGATGAGTCCACCGCGTGGAAACCGCCGTCGTACAGTTCAATCTGAACATCCAACACGGGGAAGCCAGCTAGTGGCCCCTCTTCCATCATGACCTGGAAGCCCTTCTCAATGGCTGGGAAGAACTCCTTCGGTACGTTACCGCCAACAACCGACGACGTGAACGCAAAGCCATCCCCGGGCTCACCGGGCTTGATGCGATAATCGATCTTACCGAACTGACCTGAACCACCCGACTGCTTCTTGTGGGTGTAGCTATCTTCGATCGCTTGAGTGATGGTCTCGCGGTAAGCCACCTGTGGCTGTCCTACTTCGAGCTCAACACCATAGGTTCTGCGCAAAATATCGATCTTGATGTCGAGGTGCAGTTCACCCATTCCCTTCAGGATGGTCTCACCTGAATCCTCGTCGGTTTCGACTCGGAACGATGGGTCTTCAGCGATCATCTTACCGATCGCAATACCCATTTTCTCCGATCCACCCTTATCTTTTGGCGCCACGGCGATCGAGATCACTGGATCGGGGAAGACCATCGCTTCAAGTGTGCATCTGTTGTTAGTGTCGCAAAGGGTGTGCCCGGTCTGAACATTCTTCATACCGATACAAGCGAAAATGTCACCAGCTTGCGCCACTTCGATTTCGGTTCGGTCGTCGGCGTGCATTTCCACCATACGACCAATACGCTCGGTCTTGCCCGTCGCCGAGTTCAAGATAGTGTCGCCCTTCTTCATTTGGCCCGAATAGACCCGGATAAAGGTGAGAGCGCCAAAACGGTCATCCATAATTTTGAACGCCAGTGCGCGGAGCGGCTCTGCAACGTCAACCTTGGCCACCTCACCCGTAGGCTCGCCTTCCTCGTCGGTCAATGGCTGAGGATCAACCTCGGTTGGGCTGGGCAGATAATCAACAACCGCATCGAGAACGAGCTGGATACCCTTGTTCTTGAATGCTGAGCCGCAGAATGTCGGGAAGAAATGCATGGTGCGGGTACCCTCACGGATACAACGCTTGATGTCCTCAATGGATGGCATTTCGCCTTCCATGTATTCCATCATCAAATCGTCGTCCATCTCGACGGCAGCTTCGATCAACTGCTCGTGATAGCTCTCAACATCGTCGACCATATCGGCTGGCACGTCGGTGATCTCGTAGTTTTCAGGCAGACCTGTGTCATCCCAGACGTAAGCCTTCTTGCTAAGAACGTCGACAACGCCCACGAAGTCATCCTCACGACCAATCGGTAAAGTCATTACCAGCGGGTTTGCTGCCAATACGTTGCGAACCTGATCTACCACACGATAGAAATCAGCACCGAGACGATCGAGCTTGTTAACAAAAATCAATCGAGCTACTTCTGAATCATTCGCGTAGCGCCAATTGGTTTCTGACTGGGGCTCAACACCGCCCGAGCCACAGAATACGCCGACACCACCGTCGAGTACTTTCAGCGATCGATAAACCTCAACCGTAAAATCAACGTGTCCGGGAGTATCGATGATATTCATGCGATGGTCTCTCCAGAAGCAGGTAGTAGCAGCTGACTGAATCGTGATGCCGCGCTCTTGCTCCTGGTCCATAAAGTCGGTAGTAGCCGCACCGTCGTGCACTTCACCTGTCTTATGGATTTTTCCGGTTAGCTTGAGGATGCGCTCAGTGGTAGTGGTTTTACCCGCGTCCACGTGCGCGAAGATCCCAATATTTCGGTATGAAGATAGATCTGCTGACATTGCTATATTCGTCCAATCGTTTGCGTAAATCGGGTTGGCGTCTGGCTTTGAGCCTCAGCCGGAGATTGACGTCGAAACCGACGCAAACCCCCGTGATATTGTTTGTCTACTCAGTGTCGAAAGCGCTTTCCGCGCTATCTCACGTTTCGATGCGCGCGCTTTTTAACACATTCACCCCTTAAGAAGTAGGGTAATACCGACAAAGTGGTAACTTTTGTCGTTGGTACCACGACGAAACGAGCGCCTTGGGTGACCTCTGCGCGACAATTGCACCCAGCGATGCAAATAATCGCTTTAAATTGTCGGATCGCCCTTGTTTTTTTGGTCGCGACAGATAATCGTTACCGAAACCAGCCAACGCGTTGATAACAAAAAGAATTGTCCCAGCATCGGATCAGATGAGGTAGCAAAGATGAAAAATAATATTGGGCTGTTACTGACCAAACGAGCATTCCTTCAACCCGAGCGAGAGGTGTATGTCGAAAGCGACGGTAGTCGTCGTTACACCTATCGGGAACTCAACGACCGGGCCAATCGACTCGCCAATGCGTTCCTAGCGGACGGGATTGAGAAAGGCGAGCGTGTCGGCCTGCTTCTGATGAACTCGGCTGAGTTCATGGAAGCGTTTTTTGCCCTGGCCAAGATCGGAGCGGTGGTTGTCCCCCTGAATTGGCGACTAGTGGCCGATGAACTCGAATTTATCCTCAAGGACAGCGGCACCAAAAGACTTATCTTTGATGATGACTTCGCCGGTACCATGGCAGACCTGGAGAGCCGCGGCGATAAGACAGATATCGATCAGTGGTTGCAAGTAGCGGCCGTTGGTAACGATGAGGAGCGGGAGGCCTTTGCCGTCTCCTATGCGACCTTCCGCGATGCGGCACCCAGCGATGAGCCCGAGTGCACGGCCGAAGACGACGACATGCTCTACATCATGTACACCTCAGGAACCACGGGGTTGCCAAAGGGTGTTGTTCACACGCACAGCACATCGCTATGGGGCGTCATCACCATCTCGGCAACGGCCCGCTATTACGATCCGGAGCGCTATCTCGCCTGTCTGCCCATGTTCCACGTGGGTGCGTTAACGCCACTCGCGGTCAATGTCTATCTGGGTGCGACGAGCTTTGTCATGCGCAACTTCAACCCGGTTGATGCCTGGAAAACCATCGAGCGTGAAAAGCTAACCAGCGGCCTCATGGTCCCGGCAATGCTCAACTTCATGTTGCAGGTGCCCAATTACGAGGACTTTGACTGGTCCACCATGCGCTGGATTATGACGGGTGCAGCGCCTGTGCCTGTCGCATTGACACAGAAGTTTCAAAGCATGGGGATCGATATTCAGCAGGTCTACGGCTTAACAGAAACCTGCGGTCCCGCCTGTTTGATGGATGCAGCCAACGCAATTCGAAAACCCGAGTCGACGGGTAAATCTTTCTTCCATACCGAGGTCAAGATCGCAGCCGAGGATGGTACGGAGTTGCCGATCGGTGAGGCTGGCGAGGTCTGGGTTAAAGGTAAGCACATTATGCGTGAGTACTGGAATCGTCCCGAGGCCAATGCGGAGACGTTGGTCGATGGCTGGTTGCGAACCGGCGATGTTGCCGTGATGGACGACGAGGGCTTTGTCGCGATCCAGGATCGCATCAAGGACATGATTATTTCAGGCGGCGAGAACGTCTATCCCGCTGAAGTCGAAGGGGTGTTAATGGGTCATCCTGGAATTACCGAGGCTGCCGTCATCGGTCAAGCGAGCGATAAATGGGGTGAATCACCGCTGGCAATTGTGGTGAAGAGTGACGAGTCGCTTAGCGAGTCAGAGATCATGACCTATTGTCAGGACAAGCTCGCTCGCTTCAAACAACCAAAAGCAGTGGCCTTCATCGATGTCATTCCACGAAATCCCAGCGGCAAGATCTTAAAGCGAGTTCTTCGTGAGCAGTATCCGACCGCGGCCGCCGAATAGGGCTCGACTGCCAGCTAACCAGACCAAGGCGCTGGCGGTCATCCACGCCAGCCACCCAATAGAGGTCCCCAGATCCATGGGGGCTTCCTCTAACGGCTACTGAGCCATCAGTTGTCGAGTGCGCGCAGCCGCCATAACCTCGAGGTAGGCAAGCATCTCTTGGGTGTTGGCCTCCGGATCTAGAATCCGAGCCCGGTAGTTGTCAATGACCAGCGACTGCACCTCGGGATCATCGGGCGCCGCATACCAAGCCCAATCGGTGATATGAGACGCCATCACGATATCCGTCTCCATCAATTCATAGGCCTTATCAATCAGCGCTTGGGTGCCGCCTGCCAACGCCACGATAGTGCGAGCCTGCTGATCAAAGGTGGCAGGTGACCAATGCGATGGAATGTCGTTCCACCAACCGGTGTACTGCTTGATCACCATGCGCGATATATCTTCATGCGACACATATTTAGTCTCGAGCGTCGGGTGAGACAGTAAATAATCGGGGATATCCAAGCGGGAGGGTATTAGATCCTTGCGCGTGCCGTTATTGAGCTGATCAATGGTTTGTTGCGCGATCACCTCGAGCATCTCCGCCAACACCACCAAATTTGTTTGAATCAGTTTGGGGTCTGAGATTGCTTCACCGTGCGCAGGTAACAGTAAAGTCGGCTGCTCTGATGCCATTTCTCTCAATGCAAACGCCCACTCTTCCGGATGGCGCTGGATTCGCTTTCCGTTTCCAGCATTAGGGAGAAAGCCTTGATAGTAATCCGCCGCTGCGATCGCTGATCGGCTCGGCACCCAAACGTAAAGTTGATCAAATGTTTCTCCGCGCCGAGCTCTCAGCACAAAGTCCTCACCACCGATGGTCAGCGTCAGATCACCATTAAAAGTCCGGGTTGGGTAAACCAGGTCATCGCGATGCTTGGGAATACTGCTAACAGGCTGACCGAGGGACTTTGCAAAACTACCGCGCAGACGCCTTAACTGATCGAAAAAAGTGACGAGATCGGCCGTGGCGACAATATGCGGATCATCTTCGAGCAATGCCCAGGTACCAAACGCATGGTCGGAATGTGCATGAGTGTAAATAATCGTATGAATCGGGGCGTCTGACACAGTCTCTAATAAGTGGGCTATCGCGGGGCCCTCGGCCGCCGTACCAGCATCAACCAGTACCAACCCCTCGCTGGTTTCAAAGACCACCACATTGACCAGAGGCATGCTGATTAACCATGTCTTCGGCGCCACCTCGGTGATAGTCGATAACCGCTTGGCATCGGCAATCCCCTGCTCGGAGCGGGCAAAAATATCGGTCGCGATAGCATTCGACCAACTGCCGCCAAAGGCACCGCCACGCTGGATTGCTGGATACAGTTCTGGGAACTCGACAAACAGTGAGCGACGCGCCTGTGCACGAAGCTGATTGCCCGGTCGCAGAGATTGTGTGGCTTTCGATGCAGGGGTGACTGACACCGAAGGTTGGTCGGTGTCAGCCGTAACGAAGGGCGACACTGCGCAAGCCAACGCCACTGACAACCCCAAGAGACCTCGTTGCAACATCGCCATGCCTCACTCCATTTCTGACCTCTGCATTTAAGAGCGATGGCAACAAGAAGCGGCAAGCGAGTAAACGTCCGAAAGGACGCTATCGCATCCTCAATACAAAGCATCAAAGCCCAGCCACTCTCAACAAAGCATCCTTGAGCAGCCAACAAGCAGCTAACGTTTACCAGACCGTTAAATAGGCGAGCCTGGCGGCACTTTGACTGACAGGGATTCGAAGGCCTCGGCATTAGCTAAGGCCGCCTCGATGCGAGCAGCCAAAAATCGCATATGCGCTTTTCCAGCTGCGCTGCGTTGACGGGAATTACTCGCGCGATCACCGATTTTTACCAGCGCATCCATGGCATCGGCTCTCACTTGTGTGGCGGCCGCAGACATCCGCATAAGCAGAATAAGCCTGTCGACTATCAGGGCTTGGGTTTGTCGCTCGATAACCGCGAATCGGTCCTCACTGCGTCGAGGCCAACCATCGTCGATTAGAATGGCCAATAGATTGGAAAAACTGGGCAGCTTGTTGTCCCGCGCGTATTGGTTATTGAGCCTCGCCGCACGCTTCGCATCCAATAACTGTGCGAGTGTCACCTCTGCTGCGGTCGCTGCCGCCGCGATAGGGTCAAAAACATAGCCAGTATGACGCGGGAATAGCTCGCGGCTGACACCTGACTGCGGGGGCCTTGGTGGAATCATGCTGCTAATCCGATCCGGGATATCTAGTGCGATCGGGTCGAGCGTGGCGAGCATCGCGGCAAGCGCAGCGCGCTGATCCTCTGCACCCACACTGGCAGTGATGGGCTGTCCGTCGCCTCTCAAGGCATAACTAAATACCTGTCCTCCCAGAACCGTGGCGGCGGCTTCAACTTGATATCGATGCATGAGATACGTAGGCACCAGCACATCCTCGATCTTCGCCATCGGGGCGCCCAGAGGGATAGCCGATTCCGAGAAGTTCTCAAGTACGGCATTTCTCAGTGTCATAACCCGCGTCAGCTCAGCAACCGGGTCATCCCCGTTGTCCCATAGGCTCGCGACAGGATGTGCAGGGCCAGCGCCCGACCGCCCACTGATTCGGGCATGCTCATCGGCAACGTAGCGCAAACCGGAAGCGATAGTCTCGCCCATAATTTGCTCTCGGGCAGCCGCGCGATCCACGTCTGCCGGAAAGTCCTGATACCCCCAGATGATGGCTCGTTTATCCCACTCGCCAATCCCGTCATCGTAGGCATCATCCAGCACGGCTTGACCATCGTCGCTCAAAGTGACAAGGGGATGCGGATAATCCATAACCGAGGCTCGGTCATCGGCACTGGCAGCAAAGTTGTGCGCTAAACCGATCGTGTGACCCACCTCGTGAGCCGATAATTGGCGAATCCGAGAAAGCGCAAACTCTGCTAGTTCCGCGTCGGGACTACCGCCGGAGTCATATGGGGACAGCAGCCCCTCAGCAATCAGGTAATCCTGTCGAACCCTGAGCGAGCCCAATGTGACGTGGCCCTTCAAGATTTCCTGCGTCCGAGGATCTCGAATACTTGCCCCGTAGGACCAGCCCCGCGTCGACCGGTGCACCCATTGGATAACGTTGTAACGAATATCCATGAGGTCAGCCCCCTCAGGCAATACCCGGACCTGAAACGCG
>MDTB01048375.1_pt1 | contig 19469 bp, 24 predicted proteins | sample 811161 | NCBI WGS metagenome assembly MDTB01 (sample SAMN05326650, study PRJNA326480) | marine metagenome | isolation source: seawater | place: Mediterranean Sea | collected 2009 | reverse complement strand
TTTATCCAACTGATGGGCACTTGTATTTTTTCTTCTCATACTTAGCCTTTTGGATAACAGACTGTTTAGCTTTAGGATACTGTTTCTTTATACCATCTAGCATTTGACAGCCTTGATCTTTTTCTCCTAACTCCGACAATGTTACACCAAGTTTAAGTAGATTTTGTGGGCCTTTTAAACTTCGTGGGTACTTTTGATATCCATCTAAATACGCTGCAGCAGCATCATGATAAAGTTGTCTTATATAAAAAGTTTCTGCATACCAATACTGAGCATTTCCTGCAAGTTTATGCTTTGGATTCTTTTTAACAAATTCTTTTAAAGCTAACTCTGCCTGATCATAGTCACCAACTTTGATTAAACTCGTAGCAAATTTATATTGTTCCTCTGGTGATTTTTTTGGTAAAATCTCTTTTGTTTCTGCCTCTTCAATTTTAACCACACTGGCTGGATTAACAGAACTGGTTTGTTGTTCTGTTTCTTTTTGTGTTACCATCGTTCCAAGGTTTTGTGGTTTATCCGTTCCTGGAAATTTTTTAGTCTTATTTTTTTTTGAAATTTTCTTAAAATTACCTACTTCTAGATCGGAAAGTCTTAATTCGTTATCTCTTTGAGTTTTATTTAGTCTTTCATTTAGTTGTTCAAAAGAAAACATAGCCTCTTCATGACTTGCTGTTAATTTTTGCATTTGTTCTTCTAGTTCAGTTATTTTAACGAGTTGTCTTGTTAGCGCACCCTCTAGTGAGCCAGATACTTGCTTTTTACCTGAACCTTTAAAGCTTTGAGAATAAACGGCTTTCTCGAGAGTTTTTAAGTCTTTTTTAATTTGCTGTAATTCTTCTAAAACTTTGTTGACTTTTTCGTCAGCATTAGCAGAAGAAAAAATTAAGATTGTTAATAATAATAATGCTTTAAACTTCATATTAATAATTAATACTAAAAAAAGGGCAAAAAAAAGACCCTGTTTTACGACAGGGTCTTTTAATTTGTAAATACAATTAAATTGTTACTTTACTTTTACTGATACTGATCTTCTATTTTGTGACCAAGCTAATCTTGATGACTCTGGATTAACAGGTCTTTCTTTACCGTAACTTATTACAGTAACTTTGCCTCCACCCACACCTTGAGACATTAAGTAATCTCTTACAGCGTTAGCTCTTCTTTCACCTAAGGCTAAGTTGTATTCTCGAGTGCCTCTCTCATCGGCATGGCCCTCGACCACAACGCTAAGGCCTGATTTTTTAATATAAGCAGCTTGCTTATTTAAAGTGCCTTTAGCAGCTGTATGTAATGATGATTTGTTTGTTGCAAAGAAAACTCTATCAGGAACACCAGATGCTAGAAACTTTACAGTATCTGTTCCCTCATACCAATCATTTGCGGATCTCTTTCCACCAGTTGCACAAGCAGATAATAAGAAACCTAAAACTGTTACAATAGCGAAATTTCTAATATTTATTAATGACATATACCCTCTTAAAATTTAAATTTTGTTAAATCAATTTCTACATAATTGAACATTAGTTTCAAGCTTTAATCAATAATATTTGCAAATTAAGCCTATTTTGAGAGTAATCCAGACCAAGATGGGTCAGATGCATCCGTGGGAGTTTTAATTTTCACTTCGTTATATCCTGTTATATCAACTGCCCATAAATTTGCACTAGCGCCTTGACCTTTTTTTCCACCTGCAGTCTCTCTATAAAAAATTAAAACTCTTCCATTCGGTGACCAAGAAGGGGCTTCTTGATAAAAATTTTGAGTGAGTAATCTTTCTCCAGTTCCATTAGTTCTCATTACTCCGATATAAAATTTGCCTTTATGTATTTTTGTGAATGCAATTAAATCACCTCTAGGCGACCAAACCGGAGTACCATATAAACCTTTACCTCTTGAAATTCTTTTTACTCCACGCCCATCATTTCTCATTACGTAAATTTGTTGGAGACCACTTCTATCTGAATTAAAAACAATAAATCTACCATCTGGTGAATAAGATGGTGAGGTATCTATTGCTGGGTTGGATGTAATTTGCTCAACTCTTCTTGATTTAACATCCATTGTATAAATATCTGAATTCCCATCTCTCGCAAAACTCATTATAACTTTTTTACCATCCGGTGAAAATCTAGGAGCAAAAGTCATGCCTGGAAAATCTCCAACCACTTCCTGAATACCTGTTTCAATATTTAATAAGTAAACCCTTGGTAAATTTTTAAAATACGACATATAAGTCACCATTTTTCCATTAGGACTAAATCTTGGTGTTAAAACCAGTTCATTGCCCAAAGTTAAAAATTTGTTGTTAGCTCCATCTTGATCCATGATTGCTAATTTTTTAACTCTTTGGGTTTTCGGACCACTCTCAGCAACATAAATAATTCTTGTATCAAAATAACCTTCTTCACCAGTCAATCGTTGATAAATCTTATCTGAAATAATATGAGCAATTCTTCTCCATGATGATGGTGTTGCGAATAAAGCCAATCCCTCAATTTCTTTGGCAGACACAACATCCCATAATCTAAATTCAACTCGTAATCTTCCTTTGTCATCAATTTTAAGTTTTCCTGAAATCATAATCTGAGCTTTAATGAGTTTCCAATCTTCAAATCTTGGTTTTAAATGAGATAACTTTGGTTTTTGAATATATGATTTATTATCCAAAACATAGAAAAGGCCTGAACGTGTTAAATTACTTTTAATAACCTTAGGAAGATTTTTATCTAAATTAAGCTTTTTAATATTTTCTGAAAATCTTTCAGGATTATCAATGTAGAAATTCGATATAGCTGTAGGTAATGGCTCAAGATTACCTCGGGTTATATCTATGGTTACTACGGCAAAAGATTTTGTTATAAATAAAGTTAAAATTAAAAGTAATGATAGTCTTTTCATAACTAACCTTTTAACATTTCCTTTGCGTCAAAATTAAGTTGTAATTCTTTCCACTTATCATGACCAGTAGATGGCATTTTTAATGGATTGCACAAGCGCACCGCTCTTAAGGCGCTTTCTGCTAAAACTTTATAAAAACTTTGTCCTGGTCTGTTCATTCTTACGTGATCTAATATCTCCGAATTTAGTATAGATCCATCTTTATTTAATTTTAATCTTATTCTTACTGTTAAATCCTCATTATAAGGCAAACCTAGTGGAATATTCCAGCATTTAAAAATCTGAGCTTTTATAGCGTCTTCTTGGGTAATAGACAGTCCTTTATCCAAACTCACAGAAGAATCTTCATCTTGAGTAATTTCTAAACTTTTTTTTTTTTGCACTTCTGCAGTTTCTTCTTTTGATTTATCTATCAGTGCTGCAATTTTATTAGGATCAAAAAGCTCTTTTTTCTCAAATTCTGAAGATTGCCTTATTTCATCTTTAACCTCTTCAGGATTTTGTTTATCGGTCTCCTTTGGTTTTTTTTTCTTTAACTGGTCTGGCATAGGTATAGCGTCTTGTTTTTCTTTTTTTATAATTTTTGGAGGCGCTTGCTTTGTAACAATTCTTTGTTTTTCCTCTTTAATTTTTTCTATGATTTCTCTTGCCTTTGGAGCGAAAGGCAACGCTGTTTTTTCTGAGATTTGTATCAAATCTACTGAAATAATTGGCGGTACATCGATAGGTTTTTTCATAACGAAAGGCAAGGTAAAAAAAGTGATTGCAAAAATACTCATGTGAAAAAGTATTGATAAAGATAAACTTTTAAACATAAACTAGCGCTTAGTTTCTGTAATTAAAGCTACCTTTGTAAATCCATTGCCAGATAAATTACCCATAATTTCAATTACTCTTCCATAATTTAAATTCTTATCACCTCTCACATATATTCTCGTATCGGTTCTATTTTTTGAAATTGCTAAAAGTTTTGGAACTAAATCAGAATATCCAACTCTAGTATCTTGAATAAATATCTCTCCTTTAGCATTTATTGAAACAGTTAATGGTTCATTATCATCTGGTAATGAATCTGCATTAGTTTCAGGCAAATTAACTGGAACTCCAACTGTTAACATCGGAGCAGTTACCATAAAAACAATTAAGAGAACAAGCATAACGTCGACAAATGGTGTCACGTTGATTTCACTTATGGGTGAGTTTGATCTTGACGAATTTCTATTCAAATTAATACCCATTTAAATTATTGAAATAAATGTTTGCGTAAAATTTTCCAATTTTTGAGTATATTTACGTGAGCTGCTTATAAATTTATTATAAGCAACAACAGCAGGTATTGCTGCTAACAAACCAAGAGCGGTAGCAAACAATGCTTCTGCAATTCCTGGGGCTACAATTGCCAAGCTTGTATTTCTCGATATAGCAATCGATTGAAAAGAATTCATTATTCCCCATACCGTACCAAACAAACCAATGAATGGAGCAACAGATCCTACGGTTGCAAGAAAAGTCAATTTATTTTCATATTTTTCAACTTCTTTATCAATTGCTACATCCATTACACTTTTTACTTTTTCATTTAATGTATTTTCCGGCTGATTTTTGTTTTCGGCTAGGTATTTAGCGCCTGACATAAATACAATAGACATTGGGTCTTGACTTTCTGAACTAGTTTTTTCGTAAAGAGTTTTTACAGATTTTGAATTTATAAAGCTTTGTTCAAATTCTTCAGTACTTTTGCTAATTTTTTTAAACACTTTATATTTTTCAAAAATTATAGCCCAAGTGTATATTGATGATAAAATTAAAATAATTATTACAGATTTTACAATAAAGTCTGCTCTAGTAAAAAGAGTCAAAAATGAAAAGTCTGCTACAGCTATTGCGGATGCTGCCGCTCCTACTTGTGGTTCCATATATATAGTTTCCTAAGTTTGAAAATTGTCATTAATATGTCAGTGATTTATTTATATTTGCGATTACATACAACCTTTGAAAGATTTATATAGATCTTCAGGCATCTTTTTGGGTTTTCCATCACTATCAACAATTGCCAGTTCTACTTCAGCTTCTACTCTTGTTTCACTACTAACTTTAGCGGATTGAATTAGATTTATCCTCACAGGTGAAATTTTTGATATTTCTGACATAATCTCTATCACGTCTTCGAATCTAACTGGTTTTTTGTAATCTACGTGACAATATCTAACGACAATAAATGTGTTGATTTTATTTAATTTTTTATGATCAAAACCAAATGAATAAATCCATTCGGTACGCGCTCTTTCAAAATATTTAAGATAGTTGGCATAGTACACAATACCTCCAGCATCTGTATCTTCGTAATATATTTTTGTTTTATAATAAAATTTTTTAACCATGGAACCCATTGTTATTGTAATGATCTAAAAAATATCTCCCAATTAGAATTGCATCTGCTTTATTTGCATCTTTTTTTTTTGCCATATCATTTGAAAAATTTGGAAAAAGCTCTATAGCTTTTGTTCTACTTGCATCTTTTGACGATCCAATAAGATTAAAATGTTTTTTCCATTTCACTGGCCGCACAAAATATATTGGCAAAGTTAGCGCTGAGCATATCCCTTTGATAACACCAAATGATTGTCCAAAATTAAACATACTTGTAACTCCTTGACCTGGCATTGCAGTCACATGTTCAATAACAACGGCAGTATCTTGTAATTCGTTAATTCTATTTCTTATTTCTAAAGTCAGTTGAGCCGCATTAATTTGTTTCTTATTTTTTTTTCCTTCACTCATTGTTGGCATATCAATTACTTCTTTCAATTTTTTATATTGATAAATACTTAATGCTCCACTAACGCCCGGGTCTATTCCAAATACTATCAAGATAACTCCTGTAAAATTTTTTGGTCTACTTCAAAGTTTGAATATACTTTTTGAACATCGTCATCATATTCTAAGGTTTCAATAAAGTTTATAATCTTCTCAAAACTAACTTTGTTTATTTTAATCATATTTTTTGGATTATAAACTATTCCACTAAAGATTAGTTTATATTTCTTCTCTAATTTAATTTGAAGAGAGTGTAATTGATTTTTTTTTGAGTATATTTCATAAAAATCTTCCGTAACTTTAAAATCATTTGCTCCACTATTTGTGGAAATCTCAAAAACTTCATCTTCAATGTAGTTTTCTTTTTTTAATTTAATTAAACCACAAATATCAAACTGGTGTGAAACCGATCCTTCTGATCCAAGAGAATATCCATTTTTTTCAAAAATAGAACGAACGTTTGAAATTGTTCTATTTTTATTATCAGTTAATGCTTCAACAATTATTCCTACACCAAGTGGACCGAAACCTTCGTAAACAACTGACTCATAGTTAGCTTCATCACCGCCTTGTGATTTTTTAATTGCTCGATCAATATTATCTTTTGGCATATTGGACTCTTTCGCAGATTGAATAGCAGATCTCAATCTTGGATTCATACTAGGATCAGGCACGCCAATTTTTGCAGCAACAGTAATTTCTCTACTTAATTTTGAAAAAAGTTTTGACCTTTGTTTGTCGGCTTTTCCTTTTTTATGTTTAATGCCTGCCCAGTGTGAATGTCCCGCCATATTAACTTTTACTATATTTTAAATTTCCACCTATCATAATAGGCTCGATATTTTTCGCTAACCCAGTTTTATCATCTGCAAGAACCTTGATGCCAGTTATAGTTGCATCTTTAATTACAGGAACTAGCCTATCACTTTTTTTCTTAAAAAATTTTAAAATTGCATTCTCTTTGCTCATTCCAATAACTGAATTGTAATCTCCACACATACCTGCATCAGTTTGATAGGCAGTTCCATTTTCCAATATTCTATAATCTAGTGTTGGTGTATGTGTATGTGTGCCTACAACAAAAGTTGCTTTTCCATCTAACAGATGACCCATAGCTTGTTTTTCACTTGTAATTTCTGCATGGAAATCTACAGCCAAAAAATCAACTTCTTTTTTTAAATTAATTTTTTTTATTTTGTCATCTATATATGGAAAAACATCTTCACATTTTTTCATATAAACATTTCCCATTAAGTTGATTACTCCAACTTTGAAACCTTTTTTCTCATAAATTTCAAACCCTCTACCAGGTGTACCTTCTAAAAAATTCATAGGTCTTAATAATCTTTTTTCTTTAATAATATGATTCATTGTTTCTTTTTGGTCCCATATATGATTTCCTGAGGTAATAACGTCGACACCAGATGCAAATAAATCATTACAGATCGATTCAGTAATTCCATAACCACCTGCTGAATTTTCACCATTAGCTATCACAAAATCAATTTCATGTTGATCAATCAACTCTCCTAATTTTTCTATAATAATATTTCGCCCTGCTCGTCCAACTATGTCGCCTAAAAATAAAAAATTCATTAAAAAACTCTTTTTTCTGTCAAAATATAATCTAATTTTTTATCATGTTTTTCAAAGGGAACTCTACTAACTTGCTGAAAAGAAAACGCTATTCCTATAGACAAAATATTTTTTTTTTGTTAACCTTATTTAGAAAACGATCATAGAAACCTCTACCGTAACCTAATCGGTTTTTATCTTTATCAAAAGCAATAAGTGGTACTAAAATAATCTGAGGTTTGACTATTTTATTTATCTTATTAGGTTCAAGGATACCAAATCGATTTATACTGAACGGTTCCCGAGCCTTCCACTCTTTAAATATCATTTTATTGTTTTTCTCAATAACTGGTAAGCAAAATTTAATTTTATTTATTTTTAATCTGACAATTACAGAGATTATATTTATTTCGTAGTTAATAGGATAATAAAAACCTAAATAATTAATATTTTTATTAATACAAATACTTTTAATTTGTTTAGCTATAAAAGTTTTGTTTTTATTGCTAAGCTGAAAATATTTATTTTTTCTTATATTTAAAAAAGTCTCTCTTATCTTTTTTTTCATTAAGACTAAACAGCTTTAGTTATAAAACTATTAATAGACTCGCTTGCTTTATTTAAAATTTCTGAATAGTTTGTTTGATTTTCTTCAACTGTTTTTTTCAGCCCTTGAAGTACAGATTTAAGTTCTTTGACTTCCTTATCCCGGTCATCTTTGTACTTAACCGATAAATTTTTGATTTCTTTAAATTTTTTTTCCAATTCACTTGAATGATTTTTAAGTTTTTGTAGTGAAGTCTTTAAAGTATATAATTCATCAATAACTTGAATTGCTGTAATTAATAATAATTTTCCCTCTCCAAGATTACCTAAATCTTTTTTAAGTTGATTAAATTTTTTACTTAATTCATCAGTTAATTTTTGAAGGTCTTCTTCTTGACCTTCTTCACATGCAAGAAGATAGTCTCTTCCATTAAAATTTACATTTACATTTACCATTCTTCAGATCCCAATAAATCGTTTGCTTCTTGATTCAACTCATCTAACCTTTTTGAAACTTCACTTTTTTTCTTTTCTGCTTGAATTACTTTATAACGGGAACTTTCTAAATCTTCTTCAAGTTTTAAAATTGATTTTTTTAATTCTGAGTTTTCTTCTTCAATTTTTAATATTTTATCTTTTAGATTTTCGCCTGTTGAGTCATCTCTATTCATCGAGTTCTCAAGATCGTGCAATTCTGCTTTTAAACCGTCATTTTCATTTTCTAATGTGGATAACTTTACGTTCAAGTCGTTTTTTTCCGTTTCTAATTTAGCTTTAACCTCTTGCAGATCAACGATCTTTTTCTTTGAACCAACGACTAAATCAGTAATAGTGTCTAGTCTAACCAAAGACTCTAGTAATTTCTGTTCTTTTTCTCTCAAATTATCCATACAAAACAAATATTATCATTTATAATTATACTACAAAGTATTAATAATTTCGAGAAATTAAGTCTAAACAATATTTAATGAAAAATTGCTCACATAATGATTTAGCAAACGCCATTCGCTTTTTATCCATGGACGCAGTTCAAAAAGCGAATTCAGGTCATCCAGGTATGCCTATGGGTATGGCGGATGTATGTACGGTACTCTTTAGAGATTTTTTAAAATTTAATGCATCAAGCCCTGACTGGGTAAATAGAGATCGGTTTATACTGTCAGCAGGACATGGGTCAATGATACTGTACTCATTGCTTTATCTTTTGGGTTACAAAAGTATTTCATTAGAAAATATTAAAAATTTTAGAAAATTAAATTCAATTTGCGCTGGTCATCCAGAGTTTGAGCCAAGTACAGGAATTGAAACAACAACTGGTCCTCTTGGTCAAGGTATCGGTAACGCTGTAGGTTTTGCAATTGCCGAGGAAATTCTCAAATCGAAATACGGAAAAAAAATATTTAATCATAAAACCTATGTTCTAGCTGGTGATGGTTGCTTAATGGAGGGTATTAGCCACGAGTCCATGAGTCTTGCTGGCCATTTAAAATTAAAAAATCTTGTAATGCTTTTTGACAACAATTCTGTTTCAATTGATGGTCCAACAAGTCTTGCTGTATCTGATCAATATAAAAAAAGGTTTGAAAGTTATAACTGGGATTATATCCAGATTAATGGCCATAAGGAAAAAGAAATCATCAAAGCTTTAAAAAAAGTTCAAAATGCAAAAAAACCAACTGTTATATCCTGCAAAACAAAAATTGGTTTTGGTTCTCCCAATAAATCAGGAAAATCTTCGGCACACGGTAGTCCATTAGGAGAAGATGAAATAAAATTAATTAGAAAAAAATTAAAATGGTCTTATGACCCATTTGAAATTCCTGATAGAATTTTAAAAAAATGGAGGGAAATAGGAAAAAAAGGATTTGATGATGAAAAAAAATGGAAAAAAATTTTATTTAAAAAAGAAAATTTTGAACATAAAATTTATTCTATTGCTCAAAATGCCAAAAAAATTGCTGCGAGTGAATTAAAGAGCTTAGCGACGAGGAAATCATCTGAAAATATATTAAAGGTATTAAATAAAAACTTACCGCATTTAATTGGAGGATCGGCCGACCTTTCTGGATCTAATAATACAAAAACTGAAAGTCAAAAAATTATTTCTCCTGGAAAATTTAATGGAAACTATATCCATTATGGTGTTCGAGAACATGCGATGGCATCAGTTATGAACGGTTTGGCATTACATAGTGATCTAATTCCTTATGGTGGAACATTTTTAGTATTTAGCGATTATTGCAAACCCTCTATAAGACTGTCAGCATTAATGAAGCTAAGAGTGATCTATGTGATGTCACACGACTCAATTGGTTTGGGTGAAGACGGTCCAACACATCAACCGATAGAACATCTAAGTAGTTTAAGATCAATACCAAACTTAAATATTTTTCGTCCATGTGACTCTACAGAAACAATAGAATGCTGGGAACTTGCATTAACTTGTAAAGATAGACCTAGTGTAATTTCATTAACTAGACAAAATTTAAGCCAACTTAGAACAGTTTTCGAAGATAAGAATTTAAGCAGTTTCGGCGCATATGAAATTTTTAGAAGTAATGAAAGCATAAATATGACATTAATGGCTAGTGGCTCTGAAGTTGAAATTGCAGTTTCAGCATCAAAAAAACTAGTAAAAAAAAACATTCATACAAAGGTTATTTCAGTTCCATCAATGGAATTATTTGATGCTCAGCCAGAAGACTATAAATCCAAGATACTTGGAGAAACCGAAATGAAGATTTCATTAGAGGCCTCACAACCAATGTCGTGGAAAAAGTATATTGGAAATAATGGTATAACAATAGGTATTGAAGATTTTGGAAAAAGTGCCCCCTATAAAGACGTCTATAAACATTTCAAATTAACCGACGATGATGTAGTTAATGCCGCTTTAAGGTTAAAGAATTAAAATGTTAAGAATTGCAATTAATGGTTTTGGTAGAATAGGAAGAATGGTTCTTAGGGCACTTTACGAAAATAATTACAAAGGCTTAAAAGTAGTTGCAATCAATAATAGAGCTAAGCCGGAAACAAGCGCTTTTTTACTAGAAAGAGATTCGGTTCACGGAAAATTTAATTTTAATATTAAATATACAAATAATGAAATAATCATTGGGAAAGATAAAATTCAATGTTACCACGAGAGTGATCCTATTAACTGTCCATGGGATGAAGAAAAAATTGATATTGTTTTAGAATGTACTGGTAAATTTAATTCTAAGGATAAGTCTTACAAACACATCGAAGCAGGAGCAAAAAAGGTAATCGTGTCTGCTCCATGTGCAGACGCTGATCAGACGATTGTGTATGGCATAAATCATAAAAATATTTCAAAAAAAGATCATATTATTTCAGTAGCCTCTTGTACGACCAATTGCCTAGCACCACTTGCATTTGTAATTCATAAAAATTTTAAAATCATAAAGGGCTTCATGACGACTATACATTCCTATACAACTGATCAGAGGTTATTGGACAATTCTCATAAAGATTTAAGAAGAGCTAGAAGTGCTCCGAATGCTATAGTGCCAACAAGTACAGGTGCAGCAAAATCATTGAAAATGATTATTCCTGATCTTGTGAATAAAATTGACGGAATTTCAATTAGAGTCCCAAACCCAAATGTATCACTAGTTCAACTTAGCTTCAATTCTCAGACAAAAGTTACGAAAAATACGATTAACAATTCTTTATCAAAAGCTAGCAAAACCTATTTAAAAAAAATTTTAGGTGTAGAAGAAAAGCCTTTAGTTTCATCAGATTTTAATCATGACCCAAGATCCTCTATAATTGACTTGGGTTTGACAAAAGTGATTGGTGATAATTTTGGAACTGTGTTCGCTTGGTATGATAATGAATGGGGTTTTTCAAATCGTATGATTGATGTGACTTTAGCGATCAAAAATAAAATATAATGTGTCAATTAAGATCAATACAAAATTTTTCAAAAATAAAAGATAAAAAAGTTTTTCTGAGAGTCGATTTTAACGTCCCCATTTCAGGCGGAAGAGTATCAGATACTACTAAAATTGAAAAACTTGAGGCTAATATAAAAAATTTGTTAAATAGTAATTGTAAAATTATTTTTGCCTCACACTTAGGACGCCCGCAAAAAAATGGTAAAACAGGTCTTTCTTTAATGCCTGTAAAACAAATGGCTGAAAAAATATTTAATCAACAAATTAAATTTTTAGAAATAAATCAGGAAACAAAACAAAAGATTGATGAAGGAAAAGAAAAACTATTTATGCTTGAAAATTTAAGATTTAATCCAAATGAAGAAACAAATGATCAAGATTATGCAAAACTTCTATCGTCATTCGCTGATGTATACATTAATGAGGCATTTTCTTGTTCTCACCGTTCGCATGCTTCTATTGAATCTATTACTAAATATATAGACTCATATGCAGGCTCAACCATTATCGAAGAAGTAAAAGCATTAGAAAAAGTATTTTCAAAATCTGAGAAGCCAGTTGCGTGCCTTATAGGAGGGTCAAAAATCTCTTCCAAAATCGACTTAATTATAAATCTAATGCCAAAAATGAACTTCATGATAATCGGTGGTGCAATGGCAAATAATTTTTTTAAAAATGCAGGTTTTAGTATCGGTAAGTCACTTTTTGAAAAAAACGTAGAAAATACAATTAATAAAATCTATGTAGAAGCTGATAAATATAAATGTAAACTTATTTTACCTCAAGACGTAGTTTGTTCAAAAAAGTTTGATCAACCTGGTGTTAATAAAAAAATTAATGAAGTTAGTGATGATGATATAATTCTTGATATTGGAATTGCCAGTACCAGCAAGATAGATCAGATACTTAAAGACTCCAAGACAGTATTGTGGAACGGTCCTTTTGGATTATTTGAATATGACGATTTTGCAAACGGAACAAACGATTTATCACGATCGATTGCAAAATATTCAAAAAAAAACGGATTAATATCAGTTGCAGGTGGTGGTGACACATTTGCAGCAATTAAAAAATCAAATCAACAAAATAACTTTACTTATATATCAACTGCAGGTGGTGCTTTTTTAGAGTGGCTTGAAGGAAAAATGCTTCCAGGACTGAAAGTCCTTGAAAATAAATGAACAATACTTAATGAGTAGATTATGCATATAAATGAAATTGCAAAATTAATGGTTTCAAACGGCAAAGGAATACTAGCAGCCGACGAGAGTACCGGTACAATGACAAAGAGACTGGCTGGAGTTCGCGTTGAGTCAAATGAAAAAAACAGATTAGCTTTTAGACACGCTCTTTTTACGTCTAATAATATTAATAAATATATAAGTGGCGTTATACTTTTTGACGAAACAATTAGACAGTATAAAGATGGGGAAACTGTTGGTGAAATATTAAATAATCAAAATATTCTTCCTGGAATTAAAGTTGATAAAGGTGCAAAAAAGCTTGTCGGTAGTGATGAAAGCATTACGGAGGGATTAGATGGATTAAGAGAAAGGTTAAAAGAATATTTTGATTTAGGTGCTAAATTTGCAAAATGGAGAGGCGTTTATAATATTGGCACTCAATTTCCAAGTCGAAATTGTATAGTTGCAAATGCGCATGCCTTAGCAAGATATGCCGCTTTAGTTCAAGAGGCTAATATGGCACCTATTGTTGAGCCAGAAGTCTTAATGGACGGTAATCATAATATTCAGAAATGTTATGATGTTACTTCAAAAGTTTTAGAAGAGACGGTTAATCAATTGCGGATAGCGGGAATAAATTTTTCAGGAATGGTTTTAAAACCAAATATGATTTTAAATGGTAATGACTCGGGGCTTAAAAATGATAAAGAGCAAGTAGCTGAATTAACGCTAAAATGTATACAAAATAACTTACCAACTGAAATGCCAGGTGTTGCATTTCTTTCCGGTGGACAATCAGAATTCGAAGCGACAGAAAATTTAAATCAAATTAATAAACAAAATAAATCTTCATTTGCATTCACTTATTCTTTCGGAAGGGCTTTACAACAAAGTGCCCTAAAAACTTGGGCTAAAAACTTAAGTGACATCGAAGCTGTGCAGAAAGTTTTTGATGAAAGGTCTAAAATGAATAGTCTAGCTGCTAAAGGTGAGTGGAGTGCTGACCTTGAAAATGCAGCTTAAAAATTGAAAAAAATTTACCTAATTTCTCCAAATAAACTTAGTAAAGATTTTTATATTTTTTTTCCAAAAGTACTAGCGACTAGAAAAGTGAAATTTTTTCAATTAAGGTGCAAAAATTACTCAAAAAAAATTATAACAAAGCATATTAAAAGAATATTACCAATTACAGAAAAGTATAAAGTAAAATTAATTCTTAATGACGATGCCCACCTAGCTTTAAAATTCAAAAATGTTGGTTTTCATTTGGGACAAAACGATTTAAGAAAAAGCAGAGAAATAGTAATTTCAAATAAAAAACAATTTTTTGGAATTACTTGTCATAACTCATTAAATTTAGCAAAAAAAGCAATTTTGCTTAAATCATCTTATGTTGCCTTTGGAGCTTTTTTTTCAACAAAAACTAAAACTGTAAAATTCGTTGCTAAAAAAAATATTTTACAAAAAGCAAAAAAATTAAATACTAAAATCGTTGCCATTGGGGGAATAACTAATAAAAATTATAAAGATCTTCTTGAATATGGGGCAGACTTTATTGCAATATCGAGTTTTATTTGGAAAAATAAACAGTTCACACCAATTGATGCAATAAAACTTTTTAAATAAGTATTATATTTTTAGGAAAAAGGTGTATTAACAGCCGTATGAAAATTTCTGCAAGTGAAATAAAACCCGGATTAATAATTGAATACAAAAATGACTTGTGGAGATGCTTAAAAAGCCAAGCAGTAAAGCCAGGTAAAGGTGGGGCTTTTAATCAAGTTGAGCTTAAAAGTATTATCAGAGGAACTAAATTAAATGAAAGATTTAGATCCAATGAAACAATTGAAAAAGCATCACTTGAAGAAAAAGATTTTCAGTATCTTTACCTCGACAACGAAAACCTAGTATTTATGGATAACAAAAACTTTGAGCAAATTAGTGTTCCAAGAGAAATTATTGGTGAGGATGATAAAATTTTAAAAGAAAATATGGAAGTAAAAATAGAATTCTATGAAGACAAACCTCTAATTATTTCTCTTCCTAAAAGTGCTGATTATGAAATATTAGAAACTGAAGCGGTAGTTAAGGGTCAAACAGCATCAAGTTCATACAAGCCAGCAATTATTCAAAACAAAGTAAAAATTCAAGTTCCGCCATTTATTAATCAAGGTGATATTGTTTCAATTGATTGCGGGACTAGAGAGTACATAAAGAAAGCTAATTAATGCCTCTTCTGTCGCCTGAAATAAGCATATTGGAAAAAATTTGTAGTAAAGTCAGTAAAATTATTATTCGAGATTTTGGAGAAATAGAGAAGCTTCAAGTTTCTAAAAAAGGACCAGGAGATTTTGTTACTAAAACAGATAAAAAGGTTGAAAAAATTATTATTGAAGAATTGCAGAAAGCCAGGCCAGATTACGGATTTATAGCTGAGGAGTCAGGTGAACATAAAAGTAAATCTGAATTTAAATGGGTCATAGATCCAATAGATGGAACATCAAATTTTATGCATGGTATTCCTCACTTTGCAATTTCAATAGCTTTGGAAAAAAACGATGAAATAATCTCAGGAATGATTTTCGATCCAATAAAAAATGAAGCTTATTATGCGGAAAAAGGACGTGGAGCATACCTGAATAACAGGAGGATAAGAGTTTCATCTAGAAAAAATCTTGATGAAATGATTGGTTTATATGGTTGTCCTCCGATGATCAAATTAGAAGAAAATAAAATTTTTGACCAAATTAAAAGAGGTTTAATAAAAATTCATAAACTCAGAAATTATGGTAGTGCTTCGTTAGATTTTGCTTACGTTGCTTGTGGACGCGCAGATTTTGCATGGTATGACCATCTTAATTATTGGGATTACGCTGCAGGGAAAATTATTTTACTAGAAGCTGGAGGAACAATTACAGATTTTGCAGGAAAAAGTTTTGATAAAAAAAATGAAACTTTTATCTCTAATTCTTTAATTCACGAAGAAATTACAAATATTCTTTTTAGAAATTAATGTTAAGATTTATTATATTCCTTTTTTTAGACGTGGTAGCATTTAGCGGTGTTCTGGTGGCAACCTTGCCGTTTGTAATAAATAATTTTGGTGGTTCAGTTTTATTAATAACAGTAGCATTTGGGTTATTTTCTTTTTTTCAATTTTTTGTTTCTCCGTTTTGGGGAAATTTATCAGATAAGATTGGAAGAAAACCACTTTTAATTTTAAATTGTATTGCTGAACTGATAGCAAATATTCTTTTAGCAATTGCAACTAGTTTACCAATTATTTTTTTAGCAAGAATAGTTGCAGGACTTTTTAAAACTAATATCTCTGTTGGTACAGCTTATATTGCTGATATTACTGATGAAAAAAATAGAGCCAAAGGTATGGGAATGTTTGGTGTAGCTTTTGGTCTTGGATTTACATTTGGACCTCTCGCAGGAGGATTAATAGCTGGTTCAAATTATACTCAAGAAACACTATCGTTAGTTGCGTGGCTGGCTTCAGGTATAAATTTTCTTAACTTAATTTTTGTTACTTTTTTTTTTAAAGAAACTTTACCAAAAGAAAAAAGTACTAAAATAAAAAATAATAACTTGTTAAAACAAATAGAGATTGTCAAAAATCCATTTCTATTCCCTTATTTTTTATTAATATTTTGTATTTATGCAGCCTTTTCAGGCATGGAGGGGATTATTGCAGTTTGGACAAATCAAACCTTTGTGTGGGGCCCCAGAGAAGTAGGTTTTGTTATGCTGCTCGCAGGATTTTGTCAAATTATAGTGCAGGGAGTTTTGTTAAGAATATTAATAAAAAAATTTGATGAAATCAAACTTATTGTAAGTGGTTTTGTAAGTTTAATTTTTGGATTTTCGTTAATACCTACTGAGAATATTTATTTGATACCACTGGCTATTATTTTCCTTAGCTATGGTATTGGAATATCTAACCCATGCATAAACAGTATTCTATCAAAAAAATCTGAGAATAATAAAGGATTAGTTTTAGGAACTGGTTATTCATGTCAAGCTGCTGCTCGTTTCATTGGACAGCCATTAGCAGGGTTTATTTTCCTAAACTTTGGTAAAAATATACCTTTTTATTTTGATGCTGCATTTCTAATTGTTGTAGCGATAGGGTATATGTATTTGATTAAAAGTATTAAAAAACAGGGTTAAATCTTCATTGAGTATCCCACTTTATTTGTTATAAACCACCGTTTAATATGAAAAAAAGTATACATCCAAAGCTAAACAAAATTAAAGTTCAAATGACTGATGGATCTGAATTTGAAACATTGTCAACTTGGGGCTCTGATGGCGAAGTAATGAAACTTGAGATTGATCCAAAATCTCATCCTGCGTGGACAGGAGAAAGTCAAAAAGCACAAGATAAGGGCAGAGTGAGCAAGTTCAATAAACGTTTTGCAAATTTAAAAAAAAGTTAATATGAACCTACCTTTAATGCCAAAAGCAACAGCTGTATGGTTAATAGAAAATACTAGCTTAACATTTAAACAAATTGCTGACTTCTGTGGACTTCACGAATTAGAAATTAAAGGCATCGCAGATGGAGATGTTGCAATAGGTATCAAAGCTTATAATCCAATTTTGTCAAATCAATTGACAAGAGATGAAATTGAAGCATCCTCTAAAGATTCAAATAGACCATTAAAGCTTGTACAAAAAGATGTTGAATTTGAAGTTAAAAAAATGGTCGGAAATAAATATACTCCAATTTCACAACGTGAAGATAAGCCTAATGCTATAGCATGGTTAACAAAAAATTATTCTATCTTAACTGATGCACAAATTTGTAAATTAGTTGGTTCAACCAAAAATACAGTTGATGCAATTAGAAATAGAAAACATTGGAATATCTCTAATATTTCTCCAAAAGATCCTGTGATGGCTAATCTTTGTTCTCAAACTGAGCTGCAGGCAGCAGTAGATAAAGCAAAAAGGAAACAAGAGAGAGAGATTAAAAAAAAAGAGCGTGAAGCAAAAAAATCTGCCAAAGAAATCGCATCTAGCTAAATTTAGAACTAATTTATTGCAATATGAACAAAACAAAAAAAAATAATTCTATAATTGTTTCTATTGTAATGGGTAGTAAATCAGATTGGCCCACCATGAAATATACTGCAAATATATTGAGGTCTTTAAAAATTAAATTTGAGACAAAAATAATCTCTGCACACAGAACACCAAAAAGAATGTTTGAATATTCAATTAATGCAAAAAAAAACAATATTGGTGTTATTATTGCTGGAGCTGGTGGTTCAGCACATCTTCCAGGAATGATTGCATCTTTAACAACTGTACCTGTCATTGGAGTTCCAATTGAAAGTAAAAAATTAAAAGGTTTGGATAGTTTATTGTCTATAGTCCAAATGCCAAAAGGCATCCCGGTTGGGACGGTTGCAATAGGAAAAAGTGGTGCAATTAATGCTGCGCTATTATCTGCATCTATTCTTGCTGTTCATAATACGAAAATTAATAATCAAATTAAAAAATATAGAAATCGACAAACAAAATCAGTTAAGCTAAGGCCTTAATTATGTCTAGTCACAAAGTTTTAGGAATAATTGGTGGTGGCCAATTAGGAAGTATGCTTTGTCAGGCAGCAAAAAAACTTGGGGTAGAAACTGTCATATATTGTGATGACATAAACTCTCCTGCGCAAAATTACTCAAACAATTTTATATGCGCAAAATATAACGACGAAACGAAAATCAAAGAATTTACTAAACAAGTAGATGTTGTAACGTTTGAATTTGAAAACATACCGGTTCCAACATTAAAAAAAATTCAAGAAATGAAACCAGTATATCCAGATCCAAATGTTAATTTTATAATTCAAAATAGAAGTAAAGAAAAAAACTTCATAAATGAATTAGGAATAAATACGGTAGATTACAAAAATATTAAATCAAATCAAGATTTAGAAAACATTGAAAAACTTGTACCAGGTATTCTCAAAACAACTACATTGGGATACGATGGTAAAGGACAATATATTATATCAAATGCAAAAGACTTAGAGAATATTGATTTTAAAAATGAATATATTTTAGAAAAAAAAATAAATTTACAAAAGGAAATATCAGTTATTATTACAAGATATCAAAATGGAAATTCTGTTGTGTATGAACCAATAGAAAATATTCACAAAGATCAAATCTTAGATAATTCTAAAATTCCATCAAATATTGATCAAAAAATAGCTAACCAAAGTAAAAATAATGCAATCAAGCTGGCAAATGAACTTAAATATGTTGGGACAATGTGTGTTGAGTATTTTATCGACGAAAATAATGATTTATTAATCAATGAAATTGCTCCAAGAGTTCATAATTCGGGACACCTAACTATTAATGCTTATAATATAAGCCAATTTGAGTCACATGTAAGATCAGTGTGCAACCTAGAAGCCATAGAACCTATTATGAAGTCAGCAGCTATCATGCAAAACATAATTGGTGAGGATATTTTTAAATACAAAAATAAAGAATATAAAAGTAATGAG
>MDTB01212569.1_pt1 | contig 19471 bp, 13 predicted proteins | sample 811161 | NCBI WGS metagenome assembly MDTB01 (sample SAMN05326650, study PRJNA326480) | marine metagenome | isolation source: seawater | place: Mediterranean Sea | collected 2009 | reverse complement strand
GAGATGCGGCTTGGAATACATTGTTCAACTTTTCCATCGCTGGTTCAAGATTTTCAATGTTCTTCGCCTCAAACTCCTTTTTCAATTCAGCCAAAGCATCCTCAATAGGTTGTTTTTTATCTGCTGGAAGTTTATCTCCATATTCCTTAAGCTGTCTTTCAGTTTGGAAGATTGTGGAGTCTGCTTTATTCACAAGCTCAACTTCTTCTTTCTTCTTTTGATCAGCTTCAGCGTTTGCTTCAGCTTCAGCCTTCATTCTTTCTATTTCCTGATCAGACAAACCTGAAGAAGCTTCAATCTTAATCGATTGTTCTTTTCCTGTCCCCTTATCTTTTGCAGAAATATTCATGATTCCATTTGCATCAATATCGAATGTTACTTCAATTTGAGGCACACCTCTAGGCGCTGCTGGAATATCACTAAGCTGAAATCTACCAAGAGATTTATTGTCATTCGCCATAGGGCGTTCACCTTGAAGCACGTGAATATCAACAGAAGGTTGGTTGTCAGCTGCCGTTGAGAATACCTCAGACTTCTTAGCTGGAATAGTTGTATTCGACTCAATCAATTTGGTAAATACTCCACCCATTGTCTCAATACCAAGAGATAAAGGCGTTACATCCAAAAGCAATACATCTTTTACCTCACCAGTTAAAACTCCGCCTTGAATTGCTGCGCCAATCGCAACAACCTCATCAGGATTTACTCCTTTAGAAGGTGCCTTTCCGAAGAAGTTCTTCACTGCATCCTGAATAATTGGAATTCTTGTAGAACCACCTACAATAATTACTTCATCGATATCACTGGCAGATAAACCAGCATTTTTAAGTGCAGATCTACATGGCGCAATTGTTCTTTCTACAATTTCTGAGATTAACTGCTCAAATTTTGCACGTTGCAATGTTCGAACTAAATGTTTTGGAACACCGTCTACAGGCATAATATAAGGCAAGTTAATTTCTGTAGAAGTAGTTGAGGAAAGCTCAATTTTTGCTTTCTCTGCTGCTTCCTTCAATCTTTGTAATGCCATTGGATCTTTTCTCAAATCAAGACCTTCATCCTTTTTAAACTCGTCAGCTAACCAAGAGATGATTGTTTCATCAACATCGTCACCTCCAAGGTGGGTATCACCATCAGTTGACAATACTTCAAAAACACCGTCGCCAAGTTCGAGGATGGAAACATCATGTGTTCCACCACCAAAGTCAAAAACTACGATTTTTTGGTCTACACCTTTTTTGTCTAGTCCGTATGCCAATGCTGCCGCCGTTGGCTCATTGATAATTCTTTTGATTGTTAGGCCAGCGACTTCTCCGGCTTCTTTCGTTGCTTGTCGTTGAGAATCATTGAAGTATGCAGGAACAGTAACGACTGCCTCAGATACTTCCTGTCCTAAATAATCCTCAGCTGTTTTCTTCATCTTTTGAAGAATCATAGCTGAAATCTCTTGTGGAGAGTACTTGCGATCATCTATTTCAACTCGAGGTGTGTTGTTCTCGCCTTTAACAACCTTGTAAGGCATTCTAGCTACTTCTTTTTTACAATCATCAAAGCTCGACCCCATAAATCTCTTTATAGAGTAAATTGTTTTGGTAGGATTTGTTATGGCTTGTCTTTTGGCTGGGTCACCGACTTTACGCTCACCGCCTTCAACAAAAGCTACAACAGAAGGTGTTGTTCTTTTACCTTCTGAGTTCGCTATAACCACTGGTTCATTTCCTTCCATGACCGAAACGCACGAGTTGGTGGTTCCTAAGTCAATTCCTATAATTTTTCCCATGTTATTATTTTTTTCTACTCTATGTCAATTAATATGCCACGGCGAAAAACAAGGATTTATTATGACAAAAAAGACAAGCGAGAATTATAAATATGTCTAAATGTCATACTTTCTGACAGAAAAAGGAATAAGAAGCTTAGCTAATGGGATTTTAGTGTAGGATGATTTTTTGCGTTTGTAAAGATCCATTTACTTCGCAGGAAACGATGTACATCCCTTGTTCGTATATACTAAGATCAAACTCATTCTGCGTATTTAATAGCTTTGAAGAAAAACGTGTTTTTCCACTAATATCGATAATGCTCAATTTAGCATGGGCATCGAATTTCCTTAAATATACTTGCAATGTATTGTTGGATATATTAATATCAACATTTTGAAGCGTTAATTCATTCACACTCGTATTAGAATTTCCAACACTGATTGGAAATCCACCTTGAGAAGCATCATAACCGTATGAGTGCAATGTGATTTGACTTCCATCAGACAGAACAGAAACCTCAATCCAGCCTAAATGACCATTTCCTTCTATATCAAACATAGCACCAAGGTATCCCTGGTTCCCTAGAAACGCGCCATATTGGTAGGGTAAGCTCCCAATAATTCCAGTATTTACTGTAAGGTCAATCCCTAAGGCATAGCTCGTATCTGTTCCATACTCCTGAAAAACAGTAAGCTCATCGCCGGTATTAAATAATGTAACGTCAAACGCTGCCGTTTCGATGGATGTAGACCCTGCAGGTTTACCATTTTCACAACCGAGGAGAGCACCCGAACCTTCATAAGTTGCTGGAAGACCAGAAATAGTAGTATCTCCGCTCAAATCTTGAACCAAAAAATAAAATTCAATTACGCCGTCATTATTAAAATCGAAAGCATATGGCTCACTTGATGCATCAATGATGATTTCCGGGGAAAAGGGATTACTGATAATTTGAGATTGGGCTGTCCCAATAAGCATGATGAAAAAAAGAGATAAGATTTTGAGCACGTAATTGTATTTGTTTTTCATAATATGTTTGATTTGTCCCGAAATTACAAAAAGGGCGGGGAATTTCAATCATCCTTTTCCACCCTATCACTCGTATCTTTATCAAAGTGAATAAATATATTGGCGTAGATGATTTTAGATAAGGCAAAAATAAGTGGACTTAATACAACAATTAAAATGGTAAGAATTGTAATCTGAGTCCAAACAGAAACATCACTAAAAAACCAATTTGCCCCTGCCCAAATAGCCACAAAAACGACTACACCAAGCGCATAAGAAACGTACATAGCGCCAAAATAAAAACCTGGCTCAGGAATATAGTTTACTTTGCATTTTGGACAATCATTACGAACATTTCCAAGTTTTTTCAGGTCATATACGCTAGATTCAAAAAACTGTCCTTTCAAACACTTAGGACACCGAAGTTTAAATATGCTATATAATTTTGGAATCATAACAGGACAAAGATAGAGATTCTAGTCCTTTAGAAAAGATGGTACCATGTGCTTTCAGATTAGAATTTCAAATTAGAATTTCGTATATTGAATTTCCAAAACCAAACTATGAAAATTTTCTACGCACTATTAACTGCTATTGTATTGAGCTTCAGTGCTTACGGACAATGCACGACTACAGAAGCATCAGGATGCGAATGCGCTGATGGAACCAATAACTGCCTCCTTCTACCGGATATTACTGCCTCTTGGCAGGGAATTGCTGATAACGGATGGATCGAATATCCACAAAGTGGCGCCGGACAAAACTTTAACAATCAAGGACCAGACGATGGTCGACTGCGTGTAACAGGGTCTACGCCAAATGTAGGTCATGGTTCTTTCACCGTTCGTGGTCAAGACAACGATGGAAATCGTGCTTTTATTTGTGGTTCAGACACCATTTATGGTGTAAGCTCATCCGGATCTTTTACTTGCCCTAATGGTGAGGAAAACCCCAAACAAATGTTATTGCAGCGGGTATACAAAAAGGATGGAAACAACATGACCTATGAAGATACATGGACAGGAAGTATGACGTATCATGAGAGCCATGGGCACAATCATGTTGATGACTGGTGCGTAATGACCTTAAGGATTCCGACTGCTGATCCAAATCCATTGAACTGGCCGATTGTTGGAGATGGTGCTAAAATTGGGTTTTGCTTGATGGATTATGGTCAATGCGGAACAAATGCCGGAAGCACCTATTATGGTCATTGCAGAGACGACAACACAACCTATAATGTGGGTAACATTATGACAAATGCCAACTTCTCTAATTGGAACTTAGGTGGTGGAAACTATGGCTGCTCTATTGTTGAACAAGGTATTTCTGCCGGATGGACTGACGTATACGGATATTGGCTTGATGGGATGTGGATCAATATTCCAGAAAACACATGCAACGGAGACTATTATATTGTAATGGAAGTAGATAAAAACAATTATTTCCAGGAAGAAAATGAAGACAACAACTTTACAGCTGTCCCCGTGACGATATCATTACAACATCCCGCAAACTCTGGAGTACTTCCAACAATTAGTTCAAATGAATCTAACAATTTGTGTTCGGGACAAACAATAACCTTGACCGCAACTGCTGGTACTGAATTCTTATGGTCTACGGGTGAAACAACGCAAAGTATTACAATAACTGAGCCTGGAAGCTACACCTGCACCGTAACCAATTTTTGTGGATCTAATACTTCATTGCCATATGTCGTGACAACCGCTGTGCCAAATGCTCCAGTTGTAGCTGATGCAGTAGCATGTTCCGGGGACTTTGTTGGTTTAGAGGCCAGCTCAACTGGTGATGTAGATTGGTTTGATGATGACGGAAACTATTTGAGCACTGGAAATATATATACCACTGACCCTGTATCGGAGAACACAACATTGTGGGTGCAAAATACGGATTCATATACCGAAACTCTGAACGCAGAGCCTTATACCAACGGAATTGGTGGTGGTGGTTTTCTGTCTTCGACGCAAGGAATTATCTTTCATGCATACACACCTTTTATGCTAAAAAGCGCATTGGTTTATGCCGATGAAGGTGGAAGCGTCACGGTCGAATTACAAGACGAGGATGGGACAACCTTAGAAACATTAACCGAAACAGTGCCAGCGGGTGCTAGCCGAATTGACCTCAATTTTGACATCTCTGTTGGATATAACTATCAACTGGTTGCTACAGATTTACCTTCGGGAGGGCTTTACAGAAATAATAATTCGGCGACATATCCTTACATTTTAGGAGATATCCTCTCCATTATAGGTGCCACGTCTAGCTCTTCTTATTACTATTATTTTTACGATTGGGAAGTTGAGACCGAAAACGGAACATGCACAAGTGACTTAGTTTCAGTAGAAATAACGCTTGGTGATCCTGAAGAACCTGAAGCAAACGGAACTACAGTTTGTGCAAATGAAGTTGCTCAATTAAGTGCCACAGGAGAAGGCACATTGAACTGGTTTGATGCGTCAGGTTCATTGTTGGGTTCTGGCTCTAATTTCTCTACACCAGCTTTGACAACTTCGACGACATTCTTTGTTCAAGCGAGTGAAAATGGCTGTACTAGTGGTTCTGTTGCTGTGGAAGTTATCGTCGAATCATGTGCAGATTTGAGTGAACTCAATATCGAAAATACAATTGGCATAACCCCAAATCCGTCTAACGGAGTTTTTGTAGTCTCTTACGGGCTTTCGCAAAAGAGTAAAGTTGAACTCGAGATCTTAGATGCTGCAGGTAAAAGGATATATAAAAGAAAATTCCAAGATGCTGCTGGCACAACTGAACATGAAATTAGCTTAAAAAACATATCAGATGGAATGTATACACTTCAGATTAAAACAGGTGCAGAAATACATACCGAAAGACTCATTGTAAAGAATGACTAATTGCAGGAATCTCACTGCCATTTTAATTTTCATTGTGCTTGCCTTAAAAGGGCAAGCACAATTTGTAAATAGCTATACCGCAGAAAACTCTCCGCTTCCGTTTAATACAGTAAGATGCTTAGAATACAGCAATCAAACACTGTGGATTGGAACAGATTATGGTTTGGCAAAATTGGAAAATGAAACAAACTGGACCATCTATAATTCAATGAATAGCCCGCTCTGGAATGACAATATTAGAGCACTAAAAAACGATGGAGATTCCCTTATATGGATTGGAACAATACAAGGTGGTTTATTTAAATTTGATGGCTCAGAATGGGTGAATTATACGCCTGAAAATTCCGGTATTGGAGATTTTCTTGTTCGCGGAATCGAAATTGACCTGAATGGTCATATATGGGTTGCCACTACCGAAGGCCTCTACATGTTTGATCGAAATTCGTGGAACTCCTGGTCAAGTGATGATGGTTTGCTTTCAAATAATATTTCAACTATTTGTGCAGATTCGAATACAAAATACATCGGCACTATCAATGGTGGGGTTTTATATTTCGATGCATTAAACAACTTTACAAACCACACGATCATCAGTTCTGGTATCCCCGATAATTCTGCATTAGATATCGAAATAGATTTAGAAGGTCGACCCTGGTTTATTTCTCCTGCTGCCGGGTTAGTTGTAGATATGGGAAACGGAGGGCCCTGGAACTCATTCAATGCGCTAAATTCAGATATGCCAGCAAATAGTCTTCTTTGTCTCACGCACGGTGAACAAGGAGAAATCTATATTGGCTCGGAATCCAATGGATTGATTACCAAAATAGAAAATGTATACCTGCAATTAAATACCGAGAATTCAAATTTAACCGATAATCACATCCTGTCAATCGTAAAGGGAAATAACCAGGATTTATGGGTAGGTACATTTAACGGCGGTATCTGTAAAATAGGGACAAACCAAACGAATCATTTATTTGAGCAGAGCGATTTTCAGGTAACACCAAATATAATTAAACGTGGACAGCGGGTCAATTTTTCACAAAATATCAAAGCCCAATATGAAATATATACACTTCAAGGAAAAATAATTCAATCGGGACATTTGAAAAATCAAAATTATTTAGAGATCTCCGTTCCAGTAGAATCCAGTTGTGTTTTTCTAAAAATAAATCAAAACGGCTTTTTTAGTCTTGAAAAAATAATAATCAACTAAGAACCTAAGCCCTTAAAAATGCTTTATACTTTTCAAAAAGCAAGTCTACAGATCTTCCAGGGGAAAGCTTTCCTTTCGTGAGCTCACTTTCTAAATGAGTCATATATTTCTTTAATTCAGGATTTTGATCAAATTCATTTAGCATCAAATCTGTTAGGTTCTCTCTCAAAAAACGTGCATTTTGTTGTCTTCTATTTTGAATATAAAAGCCATTGCTATCAATTGAATTAAAATAGCTTTTAACTGAATCCCATGTCTCATCTAAACCCATACCATCCAGGCTACTTGTCGTCAAAACATTGGTAATCCAATCGCTCTCCTTGGAAGGAAATAAATGTACTGCATTGGCATAAGCTCTGGCGGCCAATTTAGACGCTTTTTCATTGCCAGTATCGGCCTTTGTAATCAAAATGGTATCTGCAAGCTCCATAATTCCTCTTTTCATTCCCTGGAGCTCATCCCCGGCTCCCGCCAATAGAAGAAGGACGAAATAATCGACCATACTATGTACCATCGTTTCAGACTGTCCGACGCCAACTGTTTCGATAAAAATAACATCGAAGCCAGCCGTTTCACATAACAACATCGCCTCCCGAGAGTTGCGCGCTACGCCTCCCAAATTACCCGCGGCGGCAGTTGGACGTATGAAAGCATTTTCTTCTTGGGAAAGCGTGTTCATTCTTGTTTTATCTCCAAGTATACTTCCTCCCGTTACATTTGAGGAAGGATCGACAGCCAGAACAGCTAGCTTATGTCCAGCATCTAATATTTGCGACCCAAAAGCTTCAATAAAGGTGCTCTTTCCAACACCGGGGACACCAGTAATTCCTATTCGCCAAGATTTCGATTTTTCTTGAGAACAGAGTTCTATAAGCTTACCACTTTCTAATCTAGCATTTGGATGGGTACTTTCAATGAGTGTAATGGCAGAACTCAATGCCTGCTTATCTCCTTTTACGAGCAACGGATATAACTCATCTGCCTTGAAAGATTCTAATCTTTTCTTTCTAGATGAAATCCACTGATCAATTTTTTTATTCGAAGACATAAGTTGATATCTATTCCCGAAGCTTTGGATTTTACAACAGCTTCCTACTCTACTAATTTAGCATAAATATCCTCATAAATGGGTAGGACTTTTTCAATACTGAACGCTTCTGCTTGGTTCAAAGCATTACTTCTAAAGGTTTCTAAATGATCAGCTGATAGCATATGAATTAAGTTTTTTGACATGTCTTTAACATCACCAACATCTGATAAAAAACCAGAGAACCCATGCTCATTGACCTCAGGTATACCGCCAGAATTACTTGATACGACAGGAACTCCCATAGACATCGCTTCCAATGCTGCCAGACCAAAGCTCTCTGTTTGGGAAGGCAGTAAAAAGGCGTCTGAGATCGCAAGGACATCAGAGGTATCTCTAATTTTTCCCAGAAAAAGAATATGCTCGCACAATGAAAGCTCTCTGCACAATTGCTCACAGCTATATCTTTCTGGACCATCACCAACGAATAAAAGTTTCGCAGGGACTTTTTTAATCGTTTCGGCAAAAACGCGAATGACATCCTCTACTCTTTTCACTTTTCTAAAATTGGAGATATGGCACACAATTTTTTCATCTTGGGTAGCGTATAAGCTTCTATTTATTTTACTATCACTTCGTTTTTTATCCAAAGAAATAAAATTTGGCACTACAGTGATTTCATTTTGAACATTAAAATGCTTTAAGGTATCCTCCTTTAAGCTTTCAGAAACAGCCGTAACCGCATCAGATTCATTGATACAAAATGTAATGACAGGCTCAAAAGAAGGATCACGCCCCACCAAGGTTATATCCGTTCCATGAAGCGTAGTTACATATGGAATTGAAATTCCATGCGTTTTTAAAATTTGTTTGGCCATAAAAGCCGCAGAAGCATGGGGAATTGCATAATGAACATGAATCAGATCAAGTTTTTCATATTTAACTACATCTACCATTTTACTGGCTAACTCCGTTTCGTAAGGCTGAAAATCAAAAAGAGGGTAATCAGAGACAGAAACCTCATGATAGAATACGTTTTTGGTAAAACCACCGAGTCGCACCGGTTGAGAGTAGGTGATAAAATGAATCTCATGTCCTTTGTTCGCCAAAGCTTTCCCTAACTCCGTTGCCACCACTCCGCTCCCACCAAATGTTGGGTACAATACAATTCCGATTTTCATATTATTTCTCTTTTTTTGTTCCGATTGGGAAAAAGAAGTTGATTCTGTAAATTATTGGAAGAATACGTTGTGTTCCGCCTTCAGCATTCTTAATTCTGATTGCGTAGTTGGGGCGAAACGGACTATTTTCGGCATTGACAACGTCATAGAAAATACCCAAATTGATTCTTACTTTATTATATAATTTTGAAAATCCCCCTCCGATAAATAGGGTTGCGATCCAGGGTTTAAATTCACCTCCAGTTTGGCTAAAATTAAAAGGTGTTTTAAGTAATTCAAATTCTAAACCTCCAAAAAGTGCATCCTTGTAACGTGCATGCGCAAAAAAACCTCCGCCGTAAATACTTGCACTAGAAGGGATATCAGTTGCCAAACCATTATATAAATAATTCCATGTTCGATGATATCTAAACGAGGGACCAACGGCAAAGTTTTTATTTAAAATGGCTGCATATTTAAAGCCTGCTCCCATTGTTCCTCCATTTGATCCTGCACGAGCGGCAAATATTTCCACGCCTATTTCAGATCCATCAAACTCAGTTTGGGCATGAGAAGAAAACAAGCTTAAAACGAAAATTAGTTGAAAAAAATTCTTCATTGTTAAATAGTTTTTACAAAGATACGATGTTTTGGGCCTTTGGAATTATAACCGTTATTATCTTTGTTAAAAATACACTATGCAGCGCTTAGACGGAAAAGAAACCGCAAAACAAATCAGAACTGAACTCAAAGACAAAGTTTCGTTAAGAAAAGAAATGGGTCGTAAGACACCACACTTGGCAGCTGTTTTGGTAGGAAATGATGGTGGTTCACTATCTTACGTCACTGCAAAGGTTAAGGCTTGTGAAGAAATTGGATTTGAAAGCACCTTAATTAGATTTGAAGATACTATATCAGAGGACGCTTTATTGGATAAGGTTCGCGAACTGAATAATGATGAATCAATAGATGGATTCATTGTTCAACTTCCGCTTCCAAAACATATCAATGAAACAAAAGTAACAGATACCATTAGTCCAAATAAAGATGTTGATGGCTTCCACCCTATGAATTTGGGAAACATGATGCTAAATCTACCAGGTTTCCTTCCTGCAACACCAGCAGGTATTATTGAGCTTATGCGTCGCTACAATATTGAAACCTCAGGGAAACATTGTGTCATTATTGGTAGAAGTAATATTGTAGGAACACCACTAAGTATGATGCTTAGTAGAAATTCTAATCCGGGTAATTGTACTGTAACACTGGCGCACTCGAGAACAACAAACCTCAAAGAGCTTTGTCTTCAAGCAGACATATTAATTGCTGCTATTGGTAAACCTAACTTTGTCTCTGGAGATATGGTCAAAGATAATGCAGTCATCATCGATGTTGGTACCACACGCGTAGACGATGCCTCCCGAGAGCGAGGATGGCGTCTTGTAGGAGATGTAAACTTCAATGAAGTATCACCTAAATCAAGCTTCATTACCCCTGTTCCAGGAGGTGTTGGACCAATGACTATTGCCTCATTAATGATGAATACCCTAAAAGCGATGGAGCTCAATGGAAAATAATACGACATTTAAAATCAATGGGGAATACATTGAGTTGTTGGCACTGCTCAAAGCACTCGGAATTGCGCAGACAGGAGGTCATGCTAAGATGATTGTTGATTCTGAAGAGGTAACCCGAAATGGTTCTGTAGAACTGAGACGAAGAGCGAAATGTATTAAGGGTGATCTCATTTCGGTTGGCGATCAAAAAATTCAACTCACGTAAGGACGCTAAAGTTTTTTGTAAACAATAAAGCAGATCAATTGCTTTACTCTAATTTTCTAGAAGCTTCAGTTGCTTGATAGATTCTCAATACTAATAGCCCAAACGTTACGCTAGAGATGATTAGCGCAATATTAGTAAGTCCATTTGTCGCAAATGATAATCTTATCAGGATAGTACAAATAACAAAACCTGTATTGCGGATAAGTTGGCTATATCGCTCTGTATATTGAAAGGACAGTAAGAGTATAAAAACATCAGCCAAAATAAGAATGGTAAAGAACTCATTGTAGAAAATTGAATTCAAATGAAATGACGAGGTAATGGATTCTCCTGAAAACTGTGATTGTAGCCAAGCAATTAAAGTATATAAGCTTGTAAAAATTAATACCGGAAGTAGCACCAAGCTTAAGGCTCGTTTGGAATTCACAAAACGTTGCAGGCGTTCAGATAGCTTTCCTTTGACAATCTTTTCACGACTTTTATTGAATAGGTATATGAGAAAAAATAAAATTAAAATACCTATTAAATCATAAATCAGCTGCAAGTTTTGGGGTGCTGTGAACCATGAGGCCATCAGATCAATGTGTGGTATCTCTCCAAAAATTCGCCTTATGACAATCAAAGAAATAATTTCAAATTGCTTCGAAACGGCGGTTGTAAAGGAACGTGGCAGAAAATGAATGAGTAGATAAATCTCATAAATTAAGATAATAGAAAATGGCGTGTATATTGCAGATATGGGATCTGCGAGCAGTATATTGTCCATTCTCGAATGGAAAATATCATAGTTTTTTAAAAGAATGAGTAGGAGATGAATGATAAAACCTGCAACCGCAACATTGATCGTAATACGCTCAATCGTTTTTCTATTACTTTCAGAAAATACGCGAAAAAAAACCTTTTCAACCCATGGCTGCCATCCTTTTCGTTCCATGGCTTAATAACAAACCACAAGATTAAATGTTGTAAATAGGAAACTTTTTCCAATAAATCGGATCTATTCGCTACTTGAGATATCTAAAATCTTGGCCAGCTTTGATGGATTTAACGGTTTCCAAAATCATACGAATACTGTTCTCTACATCATCTTTATGCACCATCTCAACAGTGGTATGCATGTATCTGAGTGGTAGAGATATAAGCGCACTTGTAACGCCCTCATTCGAATACGCGAATGCATCGGTATCGGTCCCTGTTGAACGAGAAACAACCGCTCTTTGAAAAGGTATTTTATCTTTCTCTGCTGTTTTAAATATTTGCTTTAAGAAGTTATTCTGTACCGCCGGACCGTATGTTAAAACAGGACCATCACCTGACTTCAAATCCCCGTTTTCAATTTTACTGACCATTGGCGTATTGGTGTCATGACACACATCAGTCACCAACGCAACATCTGGCTTAATACGTTCTGCAATCATTTGAGCGCCACGTAATCCAATTTCTTCTTGAACTGAATTAACAACATATAAGGTAAAAGGTAATTTAGTCTTTGACTCTTTCAATAGACGCGCTACCTCTGCAATCATAAAACCACCCATTCTGTTATCCAATGCACGGCCTACATATTTATTCTTATTCAAAATCATAAATTCGTCTTCGAAAGTAGCAACACATCCAACATGAACCCCAAGCGCCTCAACTTCCTCTTTTGTGGTGCACCCACAATCTAAAAAGATGTTCTTCATGCTTGGCGTTTCTTCTTTACCCTTTCTCATATGTATCGCTGGCCATCCAAACACAGCTTTTACAGGCCCCTTTTCGGTATGAATATTTACTCGCTTCGATGGTGCAATCATATGATCAGAACCTCCATTGCGCATCAAATAAATAAAACCATCCTTTGTAATGTAATGCACAAACCATGATATTTCATCCGCATGTGCCTCAATGACAACTTTATATTCCTTCCCAGGATTTATAATTCCGGCAACACTTCCATAATTATCCGTGATATAATCATCCACAAATGGTTTCATATAGTCCAGCCAGAGCTTTTGGCCCTCAGATTCAAAGCCCGTAGGACTCGGATTGTTTAAATATTTTTCAAGAAAATTTTCTGATTTCTTTGTTATTATCTTTTTCATTCTACCTCATTAAAGTTACATTTCCTTTCACTATTGATGTCAATCCACCGACACAAGTAACATCTAAATAAAAATCATAGACATCAGGTTGTAACAACTGATTTCTAAACATTCCATCCCAACCAACAGAAACATCATTGGATTCAAATACCATTTCTCCCCAACGATTGAAAATTCTAAATATTACTTTTTCAATATATAATCCGCGAACATACAAAACATCATTATAATTATCACCATTTGGAGAAAAAGCGTTGGGAACAAACACGAATGGGTCTTCACATATAATTTCATAGACTTTGATCTCCACAGTATCGTCACGTGTACAAATGCCATCTGAAACCGAAAGCGTATAAATAATATCTTCATTGATGACAGCGTCGGTCTGCTGATTGGTCGGCGCATTTAGTCCTTCCTCTGGCGTCCATTGGTAGGAAGACAATCCAGAAGGCGAACCAAATAGTGTTACAGTCGCGCCTTCAGGCACTGCATACTCAGATGCGCTTGCAATGACTAAAGAAGAATCAATATTTGTCACATTTATAAAAATAGAATCCTCTGCGATACAATTGTCTTCGTCTGATATTGCCGTCACATAAACATACTGAGATACGTACGGTTGTACCTGGATAACCTCTTGATTCTCCAAGGTAATAATAGAATCAGGTTCCCACATATAGGTGAAACCAATGGCTGGTGTTAAATTCTCAACAGCAACCTCTGACAAATCATAGAGGCAAATAGAATCATCAGCGAAAAGTGCAATTTCTGGGTTGACAAATTCTACAAAAACACTATCAATAAGGGTGCACTCAACATTACCGAGCTGAACATAATAAGTACCAGAGGTAGAAACGATAATCGAGGAATCTCCTGTAGGATTCAGTACATCAGAAAAATCTGATGAGGAGGACCATTCATACGTTGAGGCCGTCCCGTTAGAATTCGCAGTAAGTGTAACATCTCCCTGACACAAAGAAACAGAGTCTAAGCCCGAAACTGTAATATCAGGCAATATGGTTATTGTAGCAAAAGAAGTATCCGATGCAGGACATAACGAATCAAATATGTATAGACTAACCGTATACACGCCGGGTTCTGTAAATTGGATTTCTGGATCAAAGTTGACAGAATCAACCTCTCCATTTCCAAAATCCCAAAGAAAATAATCAGTCTGAATGGACTCATTGAAGAATTCAACGCTCAAAGGAGCACAACCTACAGAATCTGGAATACTAAATTGAGCCTCAGGCGAGGCGTCAAATAACACCTGGACTGTATCTTCTGCAGAGCATAAGCCATTATCCGCCAAAATATAATATGTCCCATCTGCAGAAACAGTAACTGTAGAATCTGAGGGACTATTTAACGGATTAGAAAAATCAGCATTAGCCGACCAAATAAATTGATTGGCAGTACCCAGTGAATTGGCAACCAAGTCAAATGGCACATTATCGCATACGCTCATTTGATTAGGAACATCAAGTAGTACAGAGTCAACCACAACAACAGTAATTTGGGCCGTGTCTGTGAGTTGACATATACTGTCTGTAACAAAAAGATTAACCTCATAGGTTCCCGCCTCAGTATATGTAATTACTGGATTAAAAGTTGTTGAATCGAGCTCTCCATCTCCAAAATCCCATAAGTAGGCATCACTGTCCGAAGAAATATTCTCAAATGTCACCGTGAAATTATTACAACCAGTCGTTTGGTCAGCCGTGAAATCGGCTATAGGTAAAATACCTGAATCAAACTTAAAAATAAGGTTGTTGCAATTCGTACTATTATTTGTTGCTGACCATGCACCAGGTGTAGTAGGGAAATCGCTATTACCTCCGCATCCGCCACAAACGGACTGGTATACAATACCATTTTTGTCAAATCGAGAGGTTCCTCCGTCCACATGTTCTCGAGCAACCGTTCCTCCCAGATAAGAACCGTAGAGAATATTAGAAAAATCAGCAAACATTACCATTAAATAAAAATCAAAACCATTTGGAGGATCTGACTGAAAGGCATCTGGGGTTACAGGCATTCCATTTAATGGTGTATTCTGGAGTAAATCAGCTCCCCAACCCGAGACATATATGTTTCCACAGTTGTCTACTAAAAAAGCTGTGGGTGAAATGTGAATATTTGGATCTCCATTTCCAAAACGTGTTGAGGCAATGTTCGTTGTTAAATTAGAATCCAGTTTTATTATAAAATTACTGCTGGCCCCATTAGAAAACGCAGCATTATTAACTGGGAATGTTCCTCCAACGGATTGTCCCAACAGAAAAACACTATTCACACGGTCTATTTCCACAAAGAAAACTTGGTCATATTGCCCCATTCCAATATAGCTTGCATTCGTAATTGAAGTACCTGAAGGAGGTGTTTTTACGACAAAACCATCTGTTTCACCACCTCCATAACTATTTTGGAAACCAGCACCCATTCCAGGTAAATTGGAAGATTTAGTGCCTCCTGCAAAGATAAGATTGTTTGACTCATCAACCTTTACAGAGTAACAAGCATCGTTTTCAGAACCACCATAGTAAGTTGAAAATAAAAGCTGAGAGAAATCCGTAGAGAGTTTGAAAACAACACCATCTTGGTTTCCTCCATTTACACTTTGAATGGCATTCACTACAGGGAAATCATTAGAATGTGTGCATGAAGCAACTATCACATTATTTGCCGCATCAAGCATAATCTCGCCTCTGAAATTATCTCCATAATTACTCGTTAATTCTGTAAAAGCGCCAAAATTTGCAGCATTATAATTGACCCCATCATTACCAGAACCACCAACATACGTTGAACCCAATAAACTGGTGCCGTCTGCACTAAGCTTTGAGACAAATAGATCAATACCAAAAGAGGAATGATTGACACCTGTACTTCCGAAATCAAAGCCTACATCGCCTCCATTATGGACGGTATTAAAAGCCCCTGAACTAGTAGGGAAATCAGGACTAGAAGTCGATCCAAATAAATATAGATTATTTGCACCATCACAGATCATACTATGAGCAGTTTCAGTTCCTGAATTATCGTTCCCCCCACCTAAAAATGTGCTCCAAAGCATTTGAACACCATCCTCATCGAATTTACTTACAAATACATCTGTTATTCCCATGGGTCCATTTGGAACTGTGAAGTTGGAATTGATATCATAAGCACCATTATCGGGCATCGGATAATCATTACCATAAACCGTACCTCCTGAGTATGCTGTTCCATCATAGCCATATGTTGCGGTCATTCCAAAGTTATCTGCATTCGCTCCATTGTATGTTGCAAATACCAGAACGGGATCAATGATCAATTCAAAATTAGGATTGTATGCACCAAGTTCAAAGCCGATAATACCATTTGTGATTTTGAAGGCACAAGGAATTTCAATTTCTTTATTGTCAATAATCTGGAAAGCAAAAGGATGCTCCTCATAAACGATGCCCAAAGCTGTGGTAATTTCTAGATCACCATTAGACATAATATTGATTCTTTTATGACCAGCGTACTGAAATTTCACTTGATCAGCGGAGGTGTTCGGAGATACAATAAAGTCGTACTTAAATTGGTTCCCTTTATTTTGGATATGCAGATCAATACCTTGATAAAAATCAGATAATGTAGCGTCACGATAAACATGCACCTTACTCGCCCATTTGCTAGGGTCACTGCCTTTCAAATAATTATAGTAGTGTGTACTCTTGTCAGATTTAAGAATCTGACTCACCTTTTGACTACCAATAAAATTAAGATGAATTACTTCTTGTTTGGCGATAGGCTCTTCAACGGGTGTCAATGGGTTGGCATGTGCCTCATGCATAGATGAAAAATCTTGTAAATGATAGACAAATTTATTTTGCTGAACCCACACATTACCGCCATCAATTTTAGACTTAAAGAGGACCCCTTCAGGCCATTGACCTTTATTTTCAATTAATGATTCCTTGGATGCGCCATGATTATGACTGTGATGAGCTTCTTGTTCCTGCGACAAATAATTTTGAACAAAAAAGCAAAGAAAAATACTAGTATAAATTTGAATTTTCATAAAAATGAAATAAGTAATCTAAGATACACAATTTACGTTAAAAATTTTGTTTAAAAAAACAGCTTAAAGGAACATTAAGCATTATAATATTTAAATTCGCTTTAAAGCTTTTTTTACCCGTAAATATGAAAAATAGGATTACTGCACTCTTCGATATTCAATATCCAATCATTCAAGCTGGAATGATTTGGTGCTCAGGATGGGAGCTTTGCTCAGCTGTTTCTAATGCCGGGGGCTTAGGTATTATTGGATCTGGCTCAATGTATCCTGATATTTTAGAGGAACAAATAGCGAAATGTAAAGCGAATACGTCAAAACCTTTTGCAGTGAACCTCCCCATGCTCTACCCAAATATTGAGGAACATATTGAGACCATTATAAAACATAAAGTACCTATTGTTTTTACATCGGCTGGAAATCCAAAAACGTATACGGAACGATTACAAAAAGAAGGAATTACTGTCGTACATGTTGTGTCTAGTTTAAAATTTGCTTTGAAAGCGCAACAAGCAGGTGTAGATGCAGTTGTAGCTGAAGGTTTTGAAGCAGGAGGACATAATGGACGTGATGAAACGACTACATTGTGTCTTATACCCATGGTAAAGCAACAAATTACAATTCCTTTGATCGCAGCGGGCGGAATTGCCACGGGAAGGGCAATGCTCGCATGCATGGCACTCGGAGCAGACGGTGTTCAAATTGGGAGTCGATTCGTTGCCTCCCACGAATCAAGCGCACATGTTAATTTCAAAAAAGCCATATTAGATGCTAAAGAGGGTGATACCGAGTTAACACTAAAAGAACTGACACCCGTTCGCTTGTTAAAAAATGAATTTTATGGCAGTGTAAAAGAAGCATATTCAAAAAATGCTTCTAAAGAGGATCTTGCCGAGTTGTTAGGTCGAGGTCGGGCAAAAAAAGGAATGTTCGAAGGGGATCTTCAAAACGGAGAACTAGAGATTGGACAAATAGCAGGAATAATGAATGAACTTTTGTCTGCTGAGCAAATCATTTTAGACTTGGTCAAGGAATTTAATGAAGCACAAAATGAATTGACAAAAATCTCACTGAATCAGAATGATTGAATTTGAACGGTATACCTTAGATAATGGACTAAAAATTCTTCTGCACCACGACAAAACCACCCCAATGGCTGTTGTCAATACGCTTTATGATGTTGGTGCAAGAGATGAACATGAGGATAAAACTGGATTTGCGCACCTATTCGAGCACCTTATGTTTGGTGGCTCTATTCACATTGAGGATTTTGACCAAGAGCTTCAAAAAGCAGGCGGAGAGAGCAATGCGTTTACCAGCAATGATCTTACAAATTATTATGAAATAATACCTGCAAACAATATAGAAACGGCACTTTGGTTAGAGAGTGACAGAATGCTTTCACTCGCTTTTACTAATAAAAGTTTAGAGGTACAGCGGAGTGTGGTAATAGAGGAGTTTAAGCAGCGCTATTTGAACCAACCCTATGGCGATGTTTGGCTCGAGTTGCGCCCATTAGCATATGAAAAGCACCCCTACCAATGGGCGACTATTGGAAAAGATATTGCCCACATTGAAAAGGCAGTAATGGAAGACGTTAAGTCATTTTTCAAAAAATTTTACTGCCCCTCCAATGCAATTTTATGTGTTTCAGGTAATTTCGATGCTCGTTCAATTAAACAGCTCATCGAAAAATATTATGGAGCCATACCAGGAGGTGTAAAGCCTGCACGAATTTTACCGATAGAGCCAGCTCAAAAGGAATTTAGAGAAAAATCTATTGATCGAGATGTTCCCGCCAATGCTTTTTATTATGCCTTTCAGATGTCGGAGAGAAAAAATATTGGGTATTACTTGGGAGACTTTTTAAGTGATGCCATAGGCAAGGACCAATCCTCATTATTGAATGTGGTACTAAAAAAAGAGCAGAGCTTGGTTTCCGAGATCAATGCATTCATTACCGGATCACTTGACCAAGGCTTGTTCCTAATTACTGGAAAGCTTTCTGAGGGTGTTGATTTCCATACTTTAGACAATGCTCTTTGGAAGGAATTAGAAAAAATTAAAACAGAGGGTTTTACTACCCGAAAGCTTAACTCCTTGAAGAATAAGTTAAGCACTGCAAAGGCATTTCAAGAGCAGGGATTGCTAAACAAATCAATAAGCCTCTGTATGTTTGAGTTGCTCGGAGATGCAAATGGCATAAATGAGGAAATTCAAATCTATAATAACATACAAAATGATGACATTCTTGGATTTGCAAATTCAATTTTAAGAAAGGAGAATTGCTCATTACTCAAAATAAATAAAACGAAATGAATCGAACAAACGCTCCAAAAACTCACAAAACGGGTGCTATTTCATTCATTTCTCCGCAGAAAATTGCGCTGAACAAAACAACTCCATTGTACTGGCTGTCTGATGTTTCAAATGAAACTGCAAGGATTGATATTTATTTTGATGCAGGCTTGAGAAAAGCAAAAAAT
>MDTB01048159.1_pt1 | contig 19475 bp, 16 predicted proteins | sample 811161 | NCBI WGS metagenome assembly MDTB01 (sample SAMN05326650, study PRJNA326480) | marine metagenome | isolation source: seawater | place: Mediterranean Sea | collected 2009 | reverse complement strand
TGGTTTAATTAAAAAATTTAAAATTAATGAAATTATTATTCCTGAAAATTATTTTAAAATAAATGAACTTATATTAGTCATGAAAAATATAACAAATTCTAATATTTCTTTTAAAATAGTGCCGAAAGGTGAAAAATTGTTAATAGGTCAAGGCTCAATTGAAAATTTATCAGGTATTTCATTAATAGATGTTGAACTTCCATTATTTGAAAGATTTCATATTTTTATAAAAAGAGCTTTTGATTTATTTTTTGGAAGTATTCTATTATTATTAACTTTACCAATTCATATATATTATTACTTAACTAAAAAGTACCACATTGAAAAAATATGGTACTTGAAAAATAAACAAATCGAATTAATAAAGTATGAATCTAACCACAAATTTATACAAAATTTATATTTTTTAATTATGGTTTTCAAGGGCAAGTTTAGTTTTGTTGGTTCTAAAATAGTTTCTACTGTAAACAATGATCCAATTTTAATATTAAAACCAGGTATAACAGGTTTATCACACATGAAAAGCGCTGATTATAATAACGATTACAATAAGAAGTATCAAACATATTATGCGATGAATTATTCATTAATATTTGATATTGAAATAATATTTAAATCAATTTTTAAAATTTGATGTCTAATTATATTTTAGAATTCGAAGCACCTTTAAAAAAAATTGAAGACAAGATAGCTTCGTTAAAATCAACAGGAATTAAAACTAGTATGGATGTAAGTGAAGGTATAGCTAATTTAGAAGAAGAGCTAAAAGCTCTGAAAATAAATATTTATTCTAATTTATCTAGGTGGCAAAAAGTCCAACTAGCTCGACATCCCAAAAGACCATATTCTTTAGATTATATATCAAGAATTACTAGTGTTTGGTTTGAACTTCATGGAGATAGATATTATGCAGATGATCCATCTATGGTTTGCGGCATTGCTTTAATAGAAGATCAAAGATTTATGATAATTAGTCAAGAAAAGGGTCGTGGTACAAAAGATAAAGTTTATCGAAATTTTGGAATGGCTAGACCTGAGGGTTATAGAAAATCCTTAAGGTTAATGAAATTAGCTGAAAAATATAATATCCCTATTTTAACATTAATAGACACCCCAGGTGCATATCCGGGCCTTGGAGCTGAAGAAAGGGGACAAGCTCAAGCCATAGCGAATAATTTGTTTGAAATGTCAAAGATTAAAGTTCCTATAATCAATGTAGTAATAGGTGAAGGAGCATCTGGCGGCGCTTTAGGAATAGGTGTTGGTGATATTATGTTATGTTTTGAAAATACTTGGTATTCAGTTATATCGCCGGAAGGATGCGCTACTATATTATTTAGGGATGCTGGACGAGCATCTGAAGCGGCAGATTCTATGAAAGTTACAGCATTAGATTTAAAGGATCTTGGTATTGCAGATAAAATAATGACTGAGCCTCTTGGTGGTACTCATCAAAACTATGATAAAGCGGCTTTGACATTAAAAAACCAAATTATACATTCTTTATCAAGTTTAAAAAATGTAACTTCAAATAAATTAATTGAAAATAGAATTAATAAATATCAAAAAATGGGTAAATGGATTAATGGATAAAATTGGTACACCTATATCATCTTGGAATAAAGATAAAGTTAAAATAAAAACAGAAATAAACTTGAAAATATTAGATGAATTTAATAAAGAACGTGAAAAGATAAAGCTTGGAGGCGGAGTAATAGCGATAGAAAGGCAACATAGTAAAAAACGTCTCACAGCTCGAGAAAGAATTGAGTTTTTAATTGATAAAGAAGGAACTTTTTTTGAATTAGGGTTATATGCAGCATGGGGTATGTATAAAGAATATGGATCACCAGCTGCGTCTGGAACTATCATTGGCATTGGTAAGATTCATAATACTGATTGTATGATAATTGCAAATGATGCTACTGTTAAAGCAGGAGCATATTTTGAAGTTACTCTAAAGAAAACTTTAAGAGCTCAGAAAATCGCTCTAGAAAACAATCTCCCAATTATATACTTGGTAGATTCTGCTGGAGTATTTTTGCCAACACAAGATCAAGTATTTCCTGATGAGGGCCATTTTGGAAGAATTTTCTTTAATAATGCAAGGTTGTCCGCTAAAGGTATTACTCAAATTGCTTCCGTAATGGGCCCTTGCGTTGCTGGAGGAGCATATTTACCGGTTATGTGTGATAAGTATATAATAGTTGAAGGTGCAAGTATGTTTTTAGCTGGCCCAGCTCTTGTAAAAGCTGCTATTGGACAGGAAATTGATGCTGACACACTGGGAGGAGCTAAAACACATTCTGCTATTAGCGGTACATCTGATTACCATGAAAAAGATGACCTTTCTGCTATTAATAGAATTCGATCAATTATTAGCAATATTAATTTTAATTCATTTAAAGCTTTTAAAAGAATAGATGAAAAATCTCCATTATTTTCTATTAAAGACCTGTATGGATTGATTGATCCTGAAGGATTAACACCATACGATATTAGAGAAGTTATAGGTAGAATTGTTGACAATAGTGAATTTAATGAATATAAAAAAACATATGGTAAAACATTGGTATGTGGAATATCAAGAATTGGTGGTTTTAGTATAGGTATTGTGGCAAATCAAAGAAAAATATCAAAATCTGAAAGCGGTGAAATGCAAATGGGTGGAGTTATATATTCTGATTCAGCAGATAAAGGTGCACGATTTATTATGAATTGTAATCAAGATAGAATACCAATTTTATTTATTCATGATGTAAATGGTTTTATGGTTGGTAAAACCGCTGAGTGGGGAGGTATAGCCAAAGATGGTGCCAAAATGGTTAATGCTGTAAGTAACTCAACTTCACCAAAAATAACATTGGTTATTGGTGGAAGTTATGGTGCAGGGAATTATGCATTATCAGGACGAGCTTATAGTCCAAGATTTATGTTTTCATGGCCTTCTTCTAAAATTGCAGTTATGGGAGGAGATTCAGCGGCAAAAACCTTGTCACAAATAAAATTGTCTAAAATGGGTGACGTATCAGATGATGTTAAAAGAAAATTATATAATGAAATAAAATCAATTTATAAAAAACAGTCAGATTCAAGATATGGAGCTGCAAGATTATGGACAGATGAAATAATTAATCCTGAAGATACAAGAAGTATACTAATTCGTTCATTAGAAATAATATCAAATCAAACACATATACCTACCCCAAATTATGGAGTTCTACAAGTATGAAAAAATATTTAAAAATTGCTAACGGTCAAGGTTTTTGGGGTGATTCTATAGATGCTCCTATTAAGCTTGTTGAAGGTGGACATATTGATTATTTAACATTAGATTATTTAGCTGAAGTCACACTATCGATTATGCAAAGACAAAAGCTCAAAAATAATAGTACTGGTTATGCTTTAGATTTTATAAATCTAGTTGAAAAAATATTGCCTAAAATAACAAAAAACAATTTAAAAATTATAACTAATGCCGGAGGAGTTAATCCTCAATCATGTAGAGAAAAATTATTAGATATTTCTAAAAATAAAATAAAAATAGGTGTGATTAAAGGTGACGATATAATTAATGATATTGACAAGTTAATATCAAAAGGTGTTTCCTTTAAAAATATGGATAATGATCTACCTTTTAGTTCAATATCTAATAAAATATATTCAGCTAATGTATATATTGATAGTTATTCTATTTCGGAAGCATTAAAAAAAGGGGCGCAAATTGTTCTTGCAGGACGAGTCTCTGACCCTGGTTTAGTTTTAGGCCCTTGTATTTATGAGTTTGGTTGGCCTAAAAAAGATTTTGATAAAATAGCTTCTGGTACTTTAGCTGGGCATATTGTAGAATGTGGGGCACAATGCACTGGTGGTAATTTTACTGATTGGAAAAATGTTCCTGATATGGCAAACATAGGATATCCAATAGTTAATATGTTGCCATCAGGAAATTTTTCTATCACTAAACATCCAGATACTGGTGGAATGATATCAAAAGAAACTATTTCAGAGCAGATATTATATGAAATGGGGGACCCAAAGAAATATATATCACCTGATGTTTGTGTAGATTTTACTTCTTTTTCATTAAATCAAACAAAAAAAAATGTAGTTGATGTTGCAAATGTTAAGGGATTTAAATCGACAGATACCTATAAAGTCTCTATTTCTTATTTTGCTGGTTACAAGGCATCTGGTCAATTAACTATTTCAGGTCCAAATGCATACGAAAAAGCTAAGTTAACAGCTGAAATTATTTGGGAAAGATTGAAAGATGCAGGATTTATTTATGAAGATACATCTACAGAATATTTAGGTCTTTCATCTTGTCATAAAGGCATCCTTGCAAATCCAACTCAAATTAATGAAATAGTATTGAGATTGGGTGTAAAAGATAGTAATAAAAGTTTTGTTGAAAGATTTAGCAAAGAAATAGCACCAGTTATTACTTCTGGTCCACCAGGAATAACAGGTTTTTCAGGAGGACGTCCAAAGGTTCAAGAAATAGTTGCATATTGGCCAACATTAATTTCAAAAAAATTAATAAAAACGAGTGTTGATGTTCTATGAAAATATTATTAAAAGACATAGCATATACCAGATCTGGAGACAAGGGGGCCAATTCTAATGTTGGAATTATATTTAAAAATAAAACTATTTATAAATGGGCTTGTGAAAATTTAACAAAAGAACTTGTAAAAGATCATTTTAAGACCATCGTACTTGGAGACGTGGTAAGATACGAAATGCCTAATATTTATTCTTTAAATTTTATATTATTTGATAGTTTAGGAGGTGGTGGAAGTGAATCGTTAATTAATGATGCTCAAGGTAAAACTCACGGTCAATCCTTATTACTGCTAGAGGTAGATATACCCAAAAAATTATTAATAAATAATAATTAACTTATACCCTCGTAGCTCAATAGGATAGAGCGTTCGCCTCCTAAGCGAAAGGTTCCCCGTTCGATTCGGGGCGAGGGTACATACTTTAAAAATATCTACTTGTAAATATAAAATTATTATTAGGTTATTATATAAATTATCAAGGATAAAATATGAAAAAAGAGGAGTTAAGACAAGACCCCGTAAGGACATTTATTGTTAATAGTGTCAATTATTTAACATCTAATTCTAATAAAGTATTTATTGTACTAGCAGCTTTCTTATTTATAGTTGGAATTTTTAGTTACTATAGTCATTTAGATAAAATTAAAATTGAAAAATCTGTAAGATTAGCTGGTAGAGCTCAAAGTTCTTTCATTAATGGAAATATTGAAGAAGCAACTGTTAAATTTGAAAGAGTTCTTAAGGAGTTTCCTAATACACTAGGAGCTAGTCAGGCTTTAGTATATCTTTTAAAAATATCGATGCTTTCAGATGATAATCCTATGTACTCTAATTATTTAAATTCTAATTTTTATGATATTAACGATTCATATATATCTTCTTCAATTTTTAGAATGAAAAGTAATTATGAAAATGATAATTTAAATTATGATAAATCGATAGAGTATCTTGATAAAGTTGATAATTTAAACTCTTATTCTCTATCATCAATTTCGACACATATTGATTTAATAAATTTATATATTATAAAAGAGGATTATATAAAAGCTGAGATGCAACTCAATCAGGTTCTTAAAACAAAAGATTTGTCTTTTAATGATAAAAACAATTTGGAAGAGATGTTGTCTTTTGTAAATCAAAAAATGAATATATAATTCTTGTAGAAAATATCATTAAGAATTTAAATTAAATAATTGGAAAGTGGGTACAATACCCACTTTCTTAATTTTATGGCATTTTTAATAATTTATTTAGAGGTATATTTTGATTAATAAAAATATAATTGAAGCATTTGCTGCATTAGCGAAGGAGAAAGATATTGATAGAACAAACTTAAGTACTATCATTGAAGATATTTTCATGGCTTTAATATATAAAAAATATGGAGAAGAGAGAGAGAATTTTAGTGTAATTGTTAATATGGAAAAAGGAGAGATAGAAATTTATCAAGAAATGACAGTTGTTGATAAAGTTAATGATCCTGTAATTGAAATAAATTTATCTGAAGCTGTAAAAGAATATGATGATTTAGAAGTTGGAGATGCTTATGTAAAAATTTTGAGTCCTGATGGTTTTGGTAGAAGATTAATAAATACTGCTAAGCAGCATATGGTTCAAAAAATTAGAGATATAGAGAGACAAACTATTTTTGATGAATATTCTAGTAAGATTGGAGAAATAGTCGTTGGAAATGTTCATCAAATTCAACGTGAGAAAATATTTATTCATGCTTCAAATGGTGCTGAGTTTATAATGCCCAAAAATCAACAGCTTCCCAATGATCGATTTAGGAGAGGTGAGACAATAAGAGGAATAATTGTTAATGTAGAAATTTCAAATCGTGGTCCTGAAATTATAATATCAAGAAGTGATGATATCTTTCTAAAGCGCTTGTTTGAAAAAGAGATACCTGAAATAGAAGATGAAATTATTGAAGTGAAGGCTGTAAAAAGAACACCTGGTGATAGAAGCAAAATAGTTGTTTATTCTTCTGATAGAAGAGTTGATGCTGTAGGTGCTTGTGTTGGTATGAGGGGAAGTCGAATACAGACAATTGTTAGAGAACTTAATGGAGAAAAAATTGATATAATTAATTGGAGCGACAAACCTGAAATATTAATTTCTAGAGCATTGGCTCCAGCTAAACCTATTAATCTTTATCTTGATCAGGAAAGACCTTATGTGGTAGCAGTATTTGAAGATGAAGAATTGCCAATTGCAATTGGGCGAAATGGTCAAAATATAAAATTAGCTTCAAATGTAACAGGTTTTACAATTGATGCAGTAAAAAAAACAGAGTATGAAGGAGTTCAAGAAGAATCAATATATTTAGATGAAATTAAAGGTATATCAAAAAAATATATAGATGTATTGGCTAAAAGTGAAATTTACACAGCTGAAGAATTTTTAGAAACTGAACAATCAGATATATTAACTTTAAATGGATTTGGTGAAAAAACAGTTCAAAAAATAACATCAATCATATTAGGTACTATTAACAATCAATCAAATGATTTAAAAGATAATAATGATAATGAGCCAACTATAGGAAATAAAATTATTGAAAATATTAATGGTGAATAGACATGACTACAGTTGTTAAAAAGAAAAGAATTTTTCAAATTGCTAAAGAATTAAATATTTCTCATTTGGAAATAATAAAATTTTTAAAACAGACAGGCTCTGAAGTTGATAGTCATATGGCTCCGGTCTCTCCTGAAGCTTATGATGAAATTTTATTGGAATTTTCAAAAGATAAGTTGCAAATTGATAGACATAGAAAAGAACAAGCTAGAAAAATTGTTGTTTCAAAAATTCAAAAAAAGGGAATAGATGAAGTTGGGCAAAATTTTGACGAGACTAAAGTTCCAATCAAAAAATTAAAAACTTCACAGCTAAATGAAAAGCTTGAATTGTCTTATAAACTTAAAGATGCTTCAAATAAACTTTTAGAAGAGAAGAAAAGAAACAGAGAAGTTGCAGAAAGGGCTTTAAAAGAAGAGAAAAAAATAGATGAAAATGATAATAAGGATATAATTGAAAATTCTAAAAATCTGGCCGATAAACGTATAATTAAATCTGAAAATAATGATATTAAATTAACAAAAGTTGATTTAAAGCTCCCTGAAACAGATTCTATTTTAGATAAACCTGTAAATTCTCCAAGAAAGCTCAAAAAAATAAGCATCCAAGATATTGCAGATAAAATTAATAAAACAAAAAAACCTTTACAAAAATCAAAAAATGAGTCTACAAAGCCTCAAATTAAACAACCTCTTCCTCAATTTGGTAAAGCATCCAAGAAAAAAATTAAGAAAAAAGAAACTATAAAAAAAATTGATCTTAATTTAGATAAAAAGTCGATTAAGGTTCCTGAGTTTACAACTATTGATGAGTTAGCTCAATCAATGGATGTGACTGCTCAGGATGTTATTATGTCTTGTATGAGCTTGGGTATGATGGTGACAATAAATCAGCGTATGGATATGGATAATATTATTTTAATTGCTGATGAGTTTGGTTTTGAGGTAGAGACATTAAATGTATTCGCTGATGATTATAATTTAATTGAAGATACAGATGAAGATAAAGATAAGGCTGTTGAGAGAGCTCCTGTGGTGACAATTATGGGTCACGTAGATCATGGTAAAACTTCTCTACTTGATTATATAAGAGATGCAAATGTTGTTGCTGGAGAGTCTGGCGGTATTACTCAACATATTGGAGCATATGAAGTATCTCTGAAAAATAGTAAAAAAATTACATTTTTAGATACTCCAGGTCACGCTGCGTTCACAGCTATGAGATCTAGAGGTGCGCAAGTTACTGATATAGTAATTGTAATTATAGCTGCAGATGATGATGTAATGCCTCAAACAAAGGAAGCTATTGATCATGCGAAAGCTGCAAATGTTCCAATAATAATTGCAATTAATAAAGTAGATGTTCCAAATGCTAATGTTGATAAAATAAGAAAGTCATTAGGAGAAATCAATATACTAGTTGAAGAGTGGGGCGGTAAGTATCAATGTCAAGAAGTTTCAGCTAAAAAAGGAACAGGCATTGATGGTCTACTTGATAAAATATTATTAGAGGCTGAAGTTCTTGAGTTAAAGGCTAACAAGGATACAAATGCTAAAGGAATAGTAATAGAATCTAGATTAGATAAAGGCTTAGGTGCAGTTGCAACAGTTTTAATTAATAAGGGAACTCTAAGAAAAGGTGAGGGCTTTGTCTGCGGGACACAATTTGGTTCTGTTAGAGCAATGATGGATGAAAGGTCTAATAAGTTATCTGTAGCAGGTCCTTCCGATCCAGTTCAAATATTAGGTTTTGATGCTGTTCCTAAAGCAGGTGATACATTTACTGTCTTTAAAGATGAGCGGGAAGCTAAAAAGATTGCTACTGAAAGAGCTCAACTAAGTAGAGAGGCTGAGCAAAGAAGATTTAGAAAAATTACATTAGATCAAATTGGCAAAAAAATATCTAAAGGAGAAATTAGTGAGCTTGATATTATTATAAAAGGTGATGTTGATGGTTCAATAGAAGCTCTTAGCGATTCCTTGATGCAATTATCTACAGAAGAAGTATCTGTTAAAATGATTCATAGGTCAGTTGGAATGATTACTGAAAGTGATGTTTCATTAGCTGCTGCTTCAAATGCTATTATAATAGCTTTTAATGTTAAGTCATCCCCAGAAGCCAAAGTTCTGGCTAAATCAATAGGTGTTGACATTAGGAATTATTCAATTATTTATGAGGCAATAAAAGATGTTAAGCTTGCCTTGGAAGGGTTGTTAAAACCGGAAGAAGTTGAAAAGGCTTTAGGTTATGCAGAAGTTCGAGATAAATTTAAAATCCCAAAACAGGGAATTATTGCAGGGTGTTACATCAAAGAAGGCAAGGTTGTTAGAAATGCATTATTGAGAGTTAAAAGAAGTGATGAAGTTATACATACGGGTAAATTAAATTCTCTTAAAAGGTTTAAGGATGATGTTTCAGAAGTTGCAGAGGGTTATGAATGCGGTATTGGTGTTGAAGGTTTTAAAGATTTTACTGAAGGTGATGTCATTGAGGTTTACGAAATAAAAGAAGTTAAAAGGAGTTTGTCATAAATATTTCTTCTCAAAGACCTTTCCCTCGCCACGAAAGAGTTGCAGATGAAGTAAAAAATATTTTAGCTAATATGTTTATTTCTGAAATTTCATTTCCAGAAGCAGGGCTGATAACAGTTACAAAGGTCATAGTATCTAAAGATTTATACATAGCTAGTATTTACTTAAGTTTTTTAGAAAACAAAGTTGAAATAGAAAATGTTTTGAAAATATTTAAATCAAATTTAAATCAAATAAGATTTAATTTAGGTAAGAAGCTAGCGCTAAAATTTGTTCCTCAACTACGTTTTTATTATGATGATTCAATATTATATGCTCAACATATAAATTCTTTAATAGAAAAAGTAAAAAAAGATGTTGGATGAAATAATACCTGTTTGGAAGCCAGAAGAATGGACGTCTTTTGATGTAGTAAAAAAAATTAGAAATCAAATAAAACCTTCAAAAGTTGGTCACGCAGGAACATTAGATCCATTTGCGGAAGGTGTTTTAATGATTTGTACTGGAAAATGTACAAAAAAAGTTGAATCCTTTATGAATAAAGAAAAAGAATATATTGCAACTATTAAATTAGGTGAGCAAACTGACACTTTAGACAAAACAGGAATTATTGTAAATCAGGCTTCAATTCCAAAATTATCAAATGAAAAGATAAATAAAGTTTTATCTAAATTTATTGGGAATATTAGTCAAATTCCTCCTATGTACTCTGCATTAAAAGTTGCTGGAAAACCTTTATATAAATATGCTAGAAAAGGTTTAGTTTTAGAAAGAAAACATCGTTTAGTTAAAATTTATAACATTAAACTAATAAAATATATAAATGATACAATTGAAATTAAAGTATTGTGTGGAAGAGGTACATATATTAGAACCCTGGGTGAAGATATTGCTAGAATGTTAGGCACATTAGGCCATTTAATTGTCCTAAAAAGAATTAGGGTTGGTGAGTATGATGAAAATAGATGTATTAAAATAAACAAAATCCCTGAATGGTTGTCTTTGAAAAATTATCAATAGAGACTTCATTAACATCATCTATTTTAACAATTGGTTCATTTGATGGTATGCACTTAGGGCATTTAAAAGTTCTTGAGCTAGTTAAAGATCTTGCAACAAAAAAAACATTACCCTCCGTTGTTATAAGTTTTCATCCTCATCCAAAAGTTATATTATCTAGAAACAACGAACATGCTTCTGAATCTATAACTTCTATAAATAAAAAGCTTGAATTATTAGATGCAATAGGTATAGACTACCTGTGGCTTTTGCCTTTTAATAAGGACATTGCAAACGTTACTGCTGATTTATTTTTAAATGATTATATTATGAAAAATTTTAATCCAAATGATATTGTTATAGGTTACGATCATCATTTTGGGCATAATAAAGAAGGAAATAAAGATTTTCTTTATAGTAAAAGTAGTGTTCTAAATTACAAATTGCATATAATTTCGCCTTTCACTCTAAATAATACTAAAGTTAGTAGTACAAAAATTCGTAAAAATTTAAAATCAAATAAACTATCATTAGCTAATAAAATGTTAGGCAGAAAATATGAAATGACTGGAAACGTCATAAAAGGAAATGGACTTGGTCGTAAAATAAATTTTCCTACAGCGAATATAAAACCAATTTACTCAAATCAACTTATTCCTGGTAAGGGAGTATATTGTGTTGATGTCATATTGCATAATCAAAAGTACCTTGGAATGTGTAATATTGGATATAGACCTACATTTTATGATAGTAATAATAAAGTTATAGAGGTTCATATATTAACTGATAATGATTTGTCTTTATTAAATAGTGAAATAAAAATTATTTTTAAAGGGTTTTTAAGAAAAGAAAATAAATATAATTCCTCTGTTGAACTAGTTAAGCAATTAGAGATTGATAAGAAGATTTGTATTGAAAATTATTTAACATAAATTGATAGGAGTAATATGTCGATAACAAAAGAAAAAACAGTTGAGTTAGCTAAAGAATTTGGCCATAATGAGAAAAATACAGGTTCCACTGAATCTCAAATTGCAGTTTTTACAGAAAGAATTAAAAATATAACAAGTCATTTAAAATTAAATAAAAAAGATCATAGTGGTCGTCGAGGACTGGTTATACTGGTATCTAAACGTAGAAGGTTGTTAGATTACTTGCGTAAAACAAATCTTGATAGCTACAAAGATATATTAAAAAAATTAGAAATTAGAAAATAATAAAGGGTAATAATGATAAAGAAAAGTATAGAGATATCAGGTCAAACATTAACGATTGAAACTGGCCGTATGGCCAAACAAGCTAGCGGGTCAGTATTAGTGACATATGGTGAAACGGTTGTCCTTGTAACCAGCACTTCCAATCCAGGAATTGAGCCCAATAGAGGTTTTTTCCCACTCACTATAGATTATCGTGAAAAATTTTATGCATCAGGTAAGATCCCTGGAGGATTTTTTAAAAGAGAAGCTAGACCTTCGGAGAAAGAAATTATAGGTTGTAGATTAACAGATCGTCCTCTAAGACCTTTGTTCCCAAAGGGTTTTTATAATGAAACTCAAGTTTTTATAAGCGTTTTATCTTTTGATGGTGAGAATAATGGAGACATACTTGGAACTATTGGGGCTTCAGCTTCACTTGCGATATCTGATATACCCTGGGATGGTCCTGTAGCTTCTGTAAAAGTTGGTAGAATAAATGGCGAATTTGTTTTAAATCCTATAAATACATTAATGGAACATAGTGATTTATCTGTTATAATATCTGGAACAAAAGATTCAATTGTTATGGTAGAAGGCGAAGCCAATTTTATTTCAGAAGAGGATTTTCTAAAAGTTATACAATTTGCTCATGAAGGTATAAAAGAAATAGTTGAACTTCAAGAAGAATTAGTTAAAGTTTGTGGAAAGGCAAAAAGAGAAGTTATTATACCTGAAGAGAACGATGAACTTAATAAATCTATTGATTTACATATTGAGGGTAAAATTAGGAATCTGAATAAGCCAAAAGAAAAAGCTGAAAGATATACTGCAATAAGACTTTTTATAGATTCTGTATTAGATAAACTTAGTGAAAAATATCCTGACGATTCTTCATATATAAAAAATTATATAGATGATAAAATTAGTATGGATTTAAGAAGTATGACACTCGATGGAACTAGAGCAGATGGAAGAGACTATACTTCTGTTAGACAAATTTCTGTTGAGACTTCAGTTCTTCCAAGAACTCATGGTTCATCGCTATTTACCAGGGGAGAGACTCAAGCTTTAGTGATTGCCACTTTAGGATCTAAAAGGGATGAGCAAATGCTTGATAATATAGAAGGATTGCAATATAAAAAGCACATGCTTCACTATAATTTTCCTCCTTTTAGTGTGGGAGAGGCAAGACCTAAATTCAGCGTTAGCAGAAGAGAGATTGGGCATGGTAATCTTGCAGAAAGAGCAATTAGGCCTTCTCTACCAGATTTTGAAGATTTCCCTTATACAATAAGATTAGTTTCTGAAATTCTTGAATCAAATGGATCATCTTCAATGGCATCAGTATGTGGGTCTTCGCTAAGTTTAATGGATGCAGGGGTACCAGTAAAGACCCCTATTGCAGGAGTAGCTATGGGTTTAATTATGGAAGATAAAGATAACTATGCTATATTGACTGATATACTTGGAACTGAAGATCATTTAGGAGATATGGATTTTAAAGTTGCAGGATCAAGAGATGGTATAACAGCTATACAAATGGATCTTAAAATTGATGGTCTTCCTTTAGATCTCATGACAAAGGCATTAGATCAAGCTAAGGCTGGAAGAATTCATATTTTAGATGAAATGAAAAAAGAAATGGATGTTCATAGAGAAAGTCTATCAGTGCATGCTCCGAAAATTGGTCAATCCTCTATACCTGTAGATAGAATTGGTGATTTTATTGGACCTGGGGGGAAAAATATCAAATCAATTAGTGCAGAATACGAATGCGAGATTAGTGTAGAAGATGATGGTATGTGTGTAGTTATGGGGCAGGATCAAGAATCAATAGATACAGTTGTTAAGTTATTAGATTCATATAATTTAATACCAGTTCCAGGAGAGACTTATGATGCTGAAGTAGTAAGAATAATGGATTTTGGTGCATTTGTTAAAATAGCACCTGGGAAAGAAGGATTAGTCCATATATCTTCTTTATGTTGGGAACATGTAAAAAAGGTTAATGATGTCGTTAAAATAGGAGATATGGTAAAAGTTAAATTAATAAAAATTGATGATATGAAACGTTTAGATTTTAGTATGAAAGCTTTAATGGAAAAGCCAAGTAATTACAAAGAACCTGAAAAGAAGAAATTTCATAAAAAATAATTTAAAATTGAAAGGTTTTTTTTAATATGATAGTGGGAGTACCTAAAGAAGTAAAAAACAATGAAAAAAGGGTTCCTATTTTACCTTTTGGTGTTGAAGATCTTGTGAAATCTGGTCACAAAGTCATTGTAGAAACTTTAGCTGGAATGGGTAGTGGGTTTAGTGATGATTTATATGAAAAATATGGAGCCAAAATAGTCTCAAATGCAAAAGATGTTTATTCTAATTCGGAATTAATTATTAAAGTTAAAGAGCCGCAAGAAGAAGAATATTCTTTAATACATAGTGATCAAATTTTATTTACTTACTTCCATTTTGCTGCTAGTCAAACACTTACTGAATCAATACAAGATTCAAAATCTATAGCGATTGCATATGAAACTGTACAAAATAATAATGGTGAGCTACCATTATTAACGCCAATGAGTGAGGTTGCAGGACGAATGTCTATTCAAAATGGAGCTAAATGTTTAGAGTCTAATATGGGTGGTATGGGAAAGCTTTTAAGCGGTGTTCCTGGAGTAGAGCCTGCAACTGTTACTATTTTAGGCGGTGGAATAGTAGGGATGAATGCAGCCAAATTAGCTTCTGGTTTAGGTGCAAAGGTTTATATTCTGGATGTTAATCCTAGTAGATTAAAATATCTTGATGAAATTATGTCTTCGAATGTTTTTACACTTTATTCAAATAATCACACTATTATAGAAATGTTGCCTAAAACAGATCTTTTAATAGGAAGTGTTTTAGTTGTAGGTGATAAAGCTCCTAATCTTATTAAAAAATCCATGCTAACATTAATGAAAAAAGGATCAGTAATTGTAGACGTAGCGGTTGATCAAGGAGGATGCGTAGAGACCTGCAAACCCACAACTCATGCTAATCCAACATATGAAATTGATGGTATTGTACATTATTGTGTCGCTAATATGCCTGGAGCTGTTCCTTTTACTTCTACAACAGCTTTGGCCAATACAACTTATCCTTATATTAAAAATATAGCTAATAATGGCTATATCAAAGCTTTTACTAATGATGCTTCTCTGCTTAAAGGATTGAATATTTTTAAAGGTATAATTACCCATAAAGGAGTTTCTAATGCCTTTAATAAGAATTATGTAGATCCATTAACTGCTATTCAAAATTAAAATTATTTCTTTTTAATTTAACAATTGTGTAAGTAACTTAAAGCAGTACTTTAACTTATAAAAAAAGGTTATGGAAGCAATTAATATTAAAAAACTATATTATTCAATAAGTGAGGTAAGTTCAATAACTGGACTTAAACAATACGTATTAAGGTATTGGGAAACTGAATTCTCACAACTAAATCCAGACAAAAATGCTGCTGGAAATAGAATTTATCGTTCCATCGACGTTGATAAAATAATGGAAATTAAAACATTATTATATGAACGTAAATTTACAATCAAGGGAGCAAAGCAGTATTTAAAAGATAGTGCTAAAAACCAATTAACTATAAAGAGTTCTGATCCTGTAAATAAAATTGTTAAATTAGATAATTCTAAAGACTTACAATCATTTAAAAATATTAAAAATGGTTTAGCTGATATTATTAAACTTTTAAATAGTTATAAGGATTAATTTTTAATTTTCATTAAATTTTTAAGATCTTTTTTCATCGGGACGTGGCGCAGTCAGGTAGCGCACTTGACTGGGGGTCAAGGGGTCAGAGGTTCAAATCCTCTCGTTCCGACATAAACTCTCTGAATTTTAATGAAAAATATAATATTAATACCAGCACATAATCCTCCTAGAGAATTTATAAACCTAATTAATAGTATATTAAATATTTGTAGTCTTAACATTATTGTTATTGATGATGGATCAAATCCAGCTATTAATATAATTAATAATTCAAGGATAATACATCTACGAAATAAAACAAATAGAGGAAAAGGCTATTCTTTATTGAAAGGTTTTAATTTTTGTAAAGAACATAATTATCAATTTTGCCTTACAATAGATGCTGATTTTCAACATGACCCAAATTATATTAAAAATTTTATAAATACTGACAAAAGTTTTTCTTTAGTCTTAGGAAAAAGAAATTTTTCTGATAAAATGCCAATTCACCGAAAATTTTCTAATACTATAACATCATATATTATATCACTATTAACAAAATCCTTAATTAATGATTCTCAATGTGGCTTTAGAAGATATGAAGTTTCTAAAGTTTTAATTTATAACTACAATGAATTAGGTTTTCAGTTTGAATCAGAAGTCTTAATTAAATTATTAAAAAATAGAAGCTCTTTTAAAGAAATAAATATATCAACAATTTATAATAATGAAAAATCATTTATTAATAATATTACTGATACATTTAAATTTATTCGTTTAATTCTAAATATTTTATTTAATGATATAAAGCTATATTTCTCATGAATAGTATATTAAAAAAATTATATAATTGGATTTTAGGGTGGTCAGAAAGTCCATACGGTTCTATAGCATTATTCATAATTGCATTATCTGAATCAATATTTTTCCCATTACCACCAGACATTCTACTTATAGCATTAGCAATTGGTTCCCAGACAAAAGCTTACAAATTTGCTTTAATTTGCACATTGGGCAGTCTTTGCGGTGCGACAATTGGATATTTAATTGGTAATTTTATTTGGTATGGTCCTTATGGAATATCAGATTATTTTTATAATCATTTTTCTTCATTTTCAGAGCAGTCATTTAATAATATAAAAACTTATTATGAAAACTATGGTTTTTTAATAATAATTACTGCTGGATTTACTCCATTACCATATAAATTAATAACAATTAGCTCAGGAGCATTTAAAATATCATTTACACTATTTATTTTGGCATCAACAATAAGTAGATCTGCAAGGTTCTTTTTAATATCATTTCTTATAAATAAATACGGTCATTCAATAAGATACTTTATAGAAAAATATTTCAATATATTATCAGTATTATTAATTAGTCTAATTATAATAATTTATTTGACCATAAAATTCATTCTTTAAATAAAATATTTATAATTGAGAATTATAAAAAAATACATATCAAAAATTTTATTATTATCCGTTATTCTTATAATTATATTGGGATTCTTAACTATAATTAAGCCGATTTTTATTTTTAACAAATTAGATGAAATATTACTTAACGATAATCAAAATAAAATATTAGCGAATTTTAATATAACTGATATTTCAGGAAATTTTATCAAAGGTTTTAGAATTAATAAAATCAATTATAAAAATAAAAATACAATTATATTTAGAGCAGATGAAATATTACTTTATCCATCAATATTAAGATTAATATTTGGAAAAATTTATTTTAAAAAAATTAAAATCAAATCACCTTTTTTAAATTTTGATATAATTAAAGATCGTAAAAGTAAAAACTCATTAAACAATTTAAAATATTTTATTAATGAATTTATCGTAGTTGATGGAAGACTAACAATAAATGAACAAACTTTAAATTTTGAATCCAATTTTAATTTAGAATTTTATAATTCTTTTAAAATAAATATTAATAAGCTAAATATTAAGCATAGTAAATATGATCAAAATATTAAATTAAATTCAGGAAAGGTATCTTTTAATAATAATTCATTAAATATTAAAAATATAAATGTTTTAACAGATACACTTAAAGTAAATGCAAATGCATATTTAGATTTTAATAATTTTGAAAAATCATATGGTGATGTGCGAATTAATAATCTAAATCTGTACGGCAAAGTCAAGCCTAGTATTTTTATAAGAGATTTGAAATCAACATTTCATGATAAAATATTTATAGTTAATTCCAATATTAGAATTCAAAATCAAGATATAAGTAATATTTATCTCAAATTTAATATAAATGATCATATTATACATTTAACTCATGGGGAATTTAATTATAACAATAACTCCATATCATCATTAGGAGAGTTTAATTTAAATAAAAATAAATTTATTTTACAAAATTACATTGAGAATTTTAATTTAAATAAAATAAATATTAAGAATGGTAATGTTAAAATTTCAAATTTAGGGACTTTAAATGACTTTAAAGTTGATTTTGAAATTAAGGATTTAACTTTTGACTCAACATTATTTTCTTTATTCAAAGGTGATGCACATTATTTAAATAATCATCTAAGATCTTCAAAGATTAATATTTATCATGATAGTAGTTACATTAAAATAAATGAATTTAAATATAATTCTTTTGAAGATTTTCATATTATAGGGAAAATTGGTTTACAAAGTCTAGAAAATTCATATATTAAAAATAAATATGGTATATCTCATTTGAATGGCAATGGGGATTTCAATTATTTGAAAACAATTAATGAATCTATAGTTGAATTAAAATATAATTTAACAAAAAGTGTCATATATGATAACGAATTATCATTATTAAATGGTTCAATTAATATGCATTTAATTGATTCTAATATGAATTTTGATAATATAGGATATATTAAAAATCTAAATACATCAATTTATAATTGGGACAGCATTTATTATAATATAAATTTAATTGATAAAAAATTATCATACTTAAATTTACATGCTAAGTCTGATTTTGGAGATAGTATTATTTTTTCAGCCAAATCTACTGATCAAAGTAATTACTTTATATCAAAATTTAATGGTCAATTAAATCAAAATAGATTTTTTATTTATCCTTTTAATATAAAAAAAGTAAATAATTATTTTAATTTTGATTCAATAAAATCTCAATTAAATAATAGTAATATTTTACTAACCGGAAAGATAAAAAATAAAAATCATTTTAAAATTAATACAAATATTAAAAATTTAAACTTAATTGAATTATACTCAATAATTGGAAAAAATTATAGATTAAGAGGAATAGTTAAAGATGCTTCTTTTGTATTTGAAAATTATAATCATAATAAAAAGCCTATCTTAACATTTTTCTCCTATATAAATATGGGTAAAGGTCAGATTGATGATATAGATTTTAATCAATTAAATTTTTCATCAACATTTAGAGACAGAAGGTTGCTGATAAGTGATATCACTATATTATCTAATTTAGGAAAAATAAAAGGAGATGGCTGGATTAATTTAAGTGTATTTTCTAGCGATAGTTTATTTAAAGAAAATGATAAAGCTAACATTAATTTGGTTTATGATAACATTAATATTGAAAAATTTAATAGATATTCTCCATGGAGCTTTAATTCTTATGGTCAATTAAGTGGTAGTATTAATTTAAATGGTTATTTAAAGAATCCTGAAATTATTAGTAAATTTAAAATTAAATTTCCTATTATTGATAAATTTAAAGGACAATCCTTTACTGGAAATATTGTTTATTCTAATCAAAAGCTACATTTTCGAAATTTATTATTTGAATCCAGTAATAGTCGTTATTCAGGTTTTGGATATTTCCCACTAGATATAAATCTATTGGAAAATAAAAGA
>MDTB01108919.1_pt1 | contig 19476 bp, 16 predicted proteins | sample 811161 | NCBI WGS metagenome assembly MDTB01 (sample SAMN05326650, study PRJNA326480) | marine metagenome | isolation source: seawater | place: Mediterranean Sea | collected 2009 | reverse complement strand
GAAGTTACTGAAATACCAATTGAGATTTTGGAAATATCTGATAAGACTACTTCTAAAAAAATTGAGTCTAAACCCAAACCTAAACCAAAACCTAAACAAAATGTTCAAAATAAATTTAGTGCGCCTAAACCACTATCAAAACCAAAGGTTCCAGAGTTCGTTGAAAAAAAAATAGATGAGAGGCCGAAAAAAAAAAATAAAGAAAAAAGTAAAAGCGAACAAAAAAGATTAGAGTCAATTCTAAAGTCTATTGATGAAATTAAAATTAAAAAAAATTTAGAAAAAACCAATACAAAAATAACAAAAAATAATGAAGAAAAAACAAAATTTGATGAGAAATTAACAATTAGTGAATTAGACATGATTAGAAGACAGTTTATTTCTTGCTGGAACATTCCTGCTGGTGCAAAAAATATTGAAAGTCTTAGGGTCTTGGTAAAAATATCACTCGATGAGGAGGGCAATGTAATAAGTTCAAAATTGGTCAAAACAAATAATTTAAATAATCCATTTTACAGAGCGGCTTCTGAGAGTGCTTTAAGAGCAGTGAGACATCCATCATGTAAAAAATTGAAAGTTCCTGAAAAAAAGTATAAAATATGGAAAAATATTACACTTAATTTCGATCCGAGTATGATCTCAAGATAATGAAGAAATGATAATAAGATTAATTTTTTTTTACACGGTAATTTTTTTTAAGTTCAATCTTTTAGCTGAACTCAAAATAGACATCACACAGGGAAATACAGAACCAATACCAATTGCATCAATAGAATTTTCCTCAAAAAATGAAGAAATAAAAAAGTTATCAAAAAAAATTAATTCTGTTGTTTCAGATAATTTAGAAAGATCAGGATTATTTATCATGATATCTAAAAGCTCATTTATTGAAAATAAAATTAATTTCAATCAAAGACCAAGTTTTGAGAACTGGAGAATAACTAAAGCCCAAGGACTTGTTCATGGAAGACTGAAAGAAATAAAGAATGATGAAATTCAAATTGAGTTTAGATTGTGGGATGTTTTCAATGAAAAGCAAATGGTAGCACAACAATTGACTACAAAAAAGTCTAACTGGAGAAGAATTTCTCATGTAATTTCAGATATAATATACCAGAGAATTACCGGAGAAAGTGGTTATTTTGACAGTAGAATTGTTTATATCTCTGAGTCGGGAACAAAAAAAAATAGAAAAAAAAAATTAGCAATTATGGATCAAGACGGAGCTAATCATAAATTTTTAACTGATGGTTCTTATCTCGCATTGACTCCACGTTTTTCGCCTGCAGCACAAGAAATTGCATACTTCTCTTATCATGAAGGTTTGCCAAGGGTATTTTTACTTGATCTAAATACTGGGTTTCAAAAAGTTTTAGGCGATTTTCCGGGCATGACTTTCGCTCCTAGGTTTTCACCGAACGGAAAAAAAATTATAATGAGCTTAGCCAAGGATGGAAATACTGATATTTTTGAAATGAATCTAAATACTGGTAAATTAAATAAACTTACAAAATTTGCAGGAATCGATACAGCGCCGTCGTATTCTCCCGATGGAAAATTTATTGTATTTGAATCTGACAGAAGTGGTAGTCAACAATTATATGTAATGAATCTTAAAACAAAAAAAAAAAAAAGAATTAGTTTTGGATTGGGAAATTACGCAACACCTGTGTGGTCTCCCAGAGGTGACGTAATTGCTTTTACGAAATTATTAAATGGAGAATTTTATATTGGTGTAATGTATACTGATGGAAAAGGGGAAAGAGTAGTTTATAAATCTTATTTAGTTGAAGGCCCAACTTGGGCCCCCAATGGAAGAGTTTTGGCGTTTTATAGTCAATATAAGATTAAAAAAAATAAAATTTCAAAACCAAAAATTAAAATTATAGATGTAACTGGAAATAACTTGAGAGAAATAATTACACCCTCTGACGCCTCAGATCCAGCATGGTCAGGACTTTTACCATAAATTATCTTTATCTAATTTATTGACTTATTCAGATACTAAGAGTATAGATAATTAGGTTTAATATTATTAAGGGTAAAACTATGAACAAGAATTATTTGGCATTACTTAGTGGTTTGTTTTTGTTAGCAAGTTGCGAAACAACATCTTTAGGAGGGGACTCAGCTCCTACAGGAAGTTACGCTACTCCAGGTTCTTCAACTGCTGATCTTCAGTCATATCTCCAGAAAGAAATCGGAGACAGAGTTTATTTTGAAACTAACAAGCATAACATTAATGCAAGTTCCGCGTTTAAGCTTGAAGCTCAGGCTAATTGGTTAAAATCTACTCCAGGTTTTACAATTATACTTGAGGGGCATTGTGACGAAAGAGGAACTAGAGAATATAATCTAGCATTAGGTGAAAGAAGGTCTAATTCCGTTAAGGAATTTTTGGTTTCTCTTGGAGTAGATGCTGGAAGGATTCAAACTATAAGCTACGGTAAAGAAAGACCAGCTGCAGATGGAAGTACTTCTGAGGCTTGGGCCGAAAATAGAAGAGTGGTAACAATTGTTGGTGGAGATAATTAGAGTCATTGTACTTGAAGTCAATCTTTTGCTATTTATTTTGAGGGTTATACATGATGTATAGCCCTTTTTTTTTGATAAAATATTTTAATCTTCTTTTTTTGATACTTTTAGTTTCATTTTTTGGAATTAAATCTAGCTTTGGTCAATCTATTGATGAGGAGGAATTTCTTGATAGAATAGAAAGTTTAGAGAGTAACGTAAGTGATTTACAAAAGGGTACAATTAGGAGTATAGAAGAGAATTTAACACCCGGTTACATTTCACGGAATGAAACGAGATTGGACAAAATAGAAACACAAAATTTAGAAACTTTTGGTTTTTTTGAAAGAAATGAAAACAAATTATTAGAATTAGAAAAGAAAATTGAGTTAATAAGCTCAGATTTGTCAATAAGAATTGATGATCTGGAAAAATTATTTGAAAATATTAAAGGTGAAAAAAACCTTACCAATAATAGCGAAAATCAAGTTTTAAATCAAAAAAAATTAATTGAAATTGATGATCAATCAGAAAAAAATATAGATGCCAAGTCAAAATATGAAAATGCTATAAAGTTATTGTGGTCAAATAATTACGATGAGGCATTGAAAGAGCTTCAAGAATTAAAAACCTTAAAACCAAAGGATTTAATGCCTAATATACAATATTGGTTAGGTGAAGTTTATTATGCCAAAAAAGATTTTGATCAAGCCGTTCTTGAATTTGGAGAAGGTCTTAAAAATTATCCTGACTCGATAAAAGGGCCAGATAATATGTTAAAATTAGGATTATCGTTTTCAAATTTGTCTAAGAAAACTGAAGCATGTAATGTTTTAATAGAACTTGAATTTAAATATCCTGACTCAGCAAAAGATGTGTTACAAAGATCTATTAAAGAAAGACAAAAATTAGGATGTAACAAAGAATAAATGTCAATTAATCCTATTTTGACTAGAGAATTTGATGATCTAATGAATAAATTAGGTTATTTTGAAAAAAAACCCAAATTGGGTATCTCATTATCTGGAGGCGTTGATAGTTTTGCTTTACTAATTCTATTACATGAATGGTTAAAAAAAAGAAATGGTAAGTTAGTAGCCTTCATCGTTGATCATGGATTAAGAAATGGATCCGATCAAGAAGCTGAAGAAGTTAAAAGATTAGTTTTAAAAAAAAAAATTAAATGTAGAATTCTTTTGTGGTCTGGAGCAAAGCCCAAAACTAGAATAATGCAAACTGCTAGAAATTTTAGATATGATCTTTTAATGAAAGCATGTTTGAAAGAAAAAATATTACATCTTTTTTTTGGACATCATCTAAATGATAATATTGAAACTTTTTTAATGAGGTCTGAACGATTAGGACATAAAGCTGGATTAGCATCAATAAGAAATATTCGCGAAGAACTAAATGTGAGAATATTAAGGCCACTTATAGAAGTTGAAAAGTCAAGATTACTTGATACTTGCAACTATCACAATCAGAAATGGATAAATGATCCGTCCAATTTAAACAGAAAGTTTGAAAGAGTAAGAATTCGGGAAAATCAAAAAACTAATTTAAATAGATTTAAAATAAAAAAAAAAATCGATTTTTATGTTCAACAAAATAAAATTTTAGAAACCAAAATATCTCTTTTCTTTGCACAAAATTTAATATTTGAGAGGGTTGGTATTTTTAAATTAAATATGGATAGTTTCAATGAACTTTCTGAAAATTTAAAGATATTAGTTTTTAAAAAAACTCTTACAACAAATTCTGGTCTTTTACATCCACCTAAATTAAGGGCTATCAATCTTTTAATTCAACAATTAAAATCAGAAAATTTTTCAAAACGTACTTTGCATCAAAATTATATTTATTTAAAAGATAAATTTATAATAATTTCTAGAGAGTGTAAGAAAGACAATAAAATAAAAGTTAACTTAATACCTAACAAGAAAATTGTTTGGGATAATAGGTTTCTTCTGTTCTCAAGATTTTCAAGAGCAACATGTTACTCTATCTGCGAATTTAATATCGAGAAAATAAACAATCTTTTTTTTAAACATGAAAAAAGAAAAATTCATTTCGATATTTTAAAAACTCTTCCTCTGATAAAAATAAGAAATAATTATATGATACCTTTCATTTCTAGTGAAAAAAAATTAATTAAGAGCGGTGTTTCATTTTTTTTTTCACCTAAAGTTCCTTTAACTAATAATTAATTAAAATAATTAATTGAGTTTATAAAAGTTTTTATTATATAATACAAAAGGGATATTTAATTGAATAATACATTTAAAAATATAGCCATCTGGGCCCTCATAGGATTTCTATTTTTTCTAGTTATTGATTTCTTTCAATCCAATGGAAATAGAGTAACTGTAAGTCAAGTTTCCTATTCTCAATTTCTTGATGAAGTGTCTAAAGGAAGTGTTTCCTCTGTAGAGATAAGAGGTAATAAAATAGATGGTAAATATTCCAATGGTGGGGAATTTACTACTTTTACTCCTGGAGATTTAAACTTAATAGACAAATTGCAAAAAAATAATATTGAAATTATAGCCATACCTCCCGAAAGTAAATCTCCGACATTACTTGACGTTCTTATATCATGGTTTCCTATGCTCCTTTTAATAGGTGTATGGATTTTTTTCATGAGACAAATGCAATCCGGTAGTGGAAGAGCGATGGGTTTTGGAAAGTCTAAGGCAAAACTTTTAAATGAAAAAAAAGATAAAGTTACATTTAAAGATGTAGCTGGAATAGATGAAGCTAAATCTGAATTAGAGGAAATTGTAGAATTTTTAAAAAATCCTTCTAAATTTCAAAGGTTAGGTGGAAAAATTCCAAAAGGTGCTCTTTTGATTGGTCCACCCGGTACTGGAAAAACACTTTTAGCTAGGGCGATTGCTGGAGAAGCTGGAGTTCCATTCTTTACTATATCAGGCTCTGATTTTGTTGAAATGTTTGTCGGAGTAGGTGCAAGCCGAGTTCGCGATATGTTTGATCAAGGAAAAAAAAGTGCTCCTTGTATAATTTTTATTGACGAAATTGATGCGGTTGGAAGACATAGAGGTGCTGGTCTTGGAGGTGGAAATGACGAGCGTGAACAAACATTAAATCAATTACTAGTTGAAATGGATGGATTCGATGCTGCAGAAGGAGTAATTCTAATTGCTGCAACAAATAGGCCTGATGTCCTAGATCCTGCCTTGCTTAGACCAGGAAGATTTGACAGACAAGTTGTTGTACCAAACCCAGACATTGTAGGAAGAGATAAGATTTTGAATGTTCATATCTCCAAACTTCCATTAGCTCCAGACGTTGATGTAAAAGTAATTGCAAGAGGAACACCCGGTTTTTCTGGTGCCGATTTAGCCAACCTTGTAAACGAAGCTGCTTTATTAGCTGCAAGAAGAAATAAGCGATTAGTAACTATGTTAGAATTTGAAGATGCAAAAGATAAAGTAATGATGGGAGCTGAACGTAGGTCCATGGTAATGACTCAAAAGGAGAAAGAACTTACTGCTTATCATGAAGCTGGTCACGCACTCGTAGGAATTTTTACACCTGGAAATGATCCTTTGCACAAGGTTACTATCATTCCTAGAGGTCGAGCGTTAGGAGTTACAATGAATCTACCTGAAAGAGATAGATATTCAGAATCTAAAACTGAAATGAAGGCAAAAATAGCTATGATGTTTGGTGGTAGAGTTGCTGAAGAAATTGTTTTTGGTAAGGATAACATTACTTCCGGTGCTTCCAATGATATTATGCAAGCTACTCAGAAAGCTAGGTCCATGGTTGTTGAATGGGGTATGAGCGATAAGTTAGGTCCATTAAGATATTCAGAAAGTGAGGAAGAAGTTTTTCTGGGAAGGTCAGTTTCTCAAAAGAAAACTATGTCAGACGAAACTGCTAAATTAATTGATGACGAAATTAGATTGCTAATTGAGAACGCTGAAAACCATGCAAGAAAAGTATTAAAGAAACATGTTAAGCATCTACATACTTTATCTAATGCCCTTTTGGAATATGAAACATTAAATGGCAAAGAGGTAAAAGAACTAATCAACGGTAAAAAAATCAAGATTTCAAAGCCAAATGATCCTAAAACCAAAAAGAAAACTTCAATTCCAAGAAGTATTAGTACTTCAGAAATTGATGTAGATCCACAGCCTGCAGTAGGTTAAAGTCTTTTAAATTGCTTCCATCAAAAAAAATTTATTTAAAACCAATTGCTTTTCTAGCTAACGATGAGGGTAGAATATTAGAGAAAGATAGTTGCGCTCTTAAATTGGCTGGCGGAAATTTATATTTTACTCATGTTTCTCTGATGCAAAGAGATAAAAAGGTAGAAAAAAAAATAATCTCGGTGAAAAAGCTTTTGAGTGAATCTATTTTCAAAGAAAATTTGGAAATACAGAGTTGGTTATTTGAATTAACAAAAAAAAGAAATTTATTTGACAAAAAACAATTTAAAAGAAAAAAAAGCTATATTTTTGGTATTTTAAATATTACCCCAGATAGTTTTTCTGACGGAGGACAATTCCTAAATGAAAATGTTGCCTATAAAGCTGCTCTGAAAATGGATGAAGTGGGAGCTGATTACATCGATATTGGAGGTGAGTCAACTAGACCTGGAGCCAAAAAAGTTTCTTCTGACAAAGAAATTTTAAGGGTCTTACCTATTTTACAAAAGTTAAACCACAAAAATCTAAATATTTCGATTGATACAAGAAATTCATCAACAATGAAATTTTGTATTATGACAGGGGCAAGTATTGTCAATGATGTAAGTGCACTCAAAAATGATAGTGACAGTTTGGAGATAATTAAGAAAAACGATTGTTTTTTAATTTTAATGCATATGCCCGGTGATCCCAGTACTATGATGAAGAATAATAATTATAAGGATGTTGTTTTAGATGTATATGACTTTTTAGAAGAGAGAATTCAATTTTGCTTGAATAATGGTATTAAAAAAAATAAAATTATAATTGATCCAGGCATTGGTTTTGGAAAAAATTCCGACCAAAATCTTAAGATCTTAAAGAATATAGCATTATTTCACGGTTTGGGTTGTCCAATTATGCTTGGTGTATCAAGGAAAAGATTTATTTCTGCCTTTAGTTCCTCAGAAAGCGAACCAAAAAAAAGGTTTCCAGGTTCAATATCTGCAGCATTACATGGTATTAATAACGGAGTTCAAATAATTAGAGTACATGATGTTAAAGAGACAAAGCAAGCATTAGATATTTGGAATACTATAAATTAGTTTTTTATGAAAAAATTATTTTTTGGAACAGATGGGATTAGGGGGCTATCAAATAAATATCCAATCACTCCAGATTTTTTTTTTAATTTTGCAGTATCACTAAGTCTATTTTTAAAAAAAAAAAAAAAGCAAAAGATAATTATTGGAAAAGATACAAGATCTTCTTGTTACATGATTGAGTCTGCCTTAAATGCTGGATTTCTTTCAATGGGTCTGGATTGTTTGGTTCTAGGTTCAATTCCAACGCCAGTTGTTTCATTTATGACCAAATTTTTAAAAGCAGACGCTGGGATTATGATTTCAGCTTCTCACAATCCATATTTTGATAATGGTATAAAAGTTTTTTTGAAAAATGGTGAAAAACTTACAGATAAGCAGGAGCTTGCGATAGAGAAAATTCTGGCGAATAACAATAAGCCAAAATTTTGCTCTCCTAAAAACATTGGGAGAATTACCAGGTATGAATCAAATTTTCACGAGTACATTAACAATGTAAAAAAAGTTATTTTAAAAAAAGAGAATTTTAAGAATTTAAAAATGGTTTTAGATTGTTCAAATGGTGCTACCTATAAAATAGCTCCAAGTCTTTTTTTAGACCTTGGAATTGAACTAATTCCTTTGTCTGTTTCACCTAATGGAGAAAATATCAATAAAAACTGTGGTTCTTTATCACCGAATATTTTAGCAAAAAAAGTTGTTGCTTCCAATGCAAATCTTGGTGTTTCATTTGACGGGGATGGTGATAGATTAGTGATGTGTGACGAAAAAGGGAATATAATTGATGGAGATCAAATTCTAGCATTGGTTGGTAAAAGCTTACTTAATCAAAAGAAATTAAGAAACAATTGTATTGTATCTACCAAAATGTCTAATTTAGGACTTGAAAACTTTTTGAATAATGTAGGAATTAATTTATTTAAAAGTAATATAGGTGATAGATATGTCATAGAAATGATGAAAAAAAAAAATGCTAACTTAGGAGGAGAACAATCAGGACATATTATATTCTCTGAATTTTCACCAACAGGAGACGCAATGTTGAGTACGTTACAAATTTTAACAATTTTACAAATGGAAAAAAAAAGTTTGTCAACATTACTTAATGATTTTGTAAAAATTCCACAAAAATTGATTAATGTAAAAGTTTCGGAAAATCCAGACTATATATTTAAAGATAATAAGCTAAAGAAATTAATTATTCTTAGTAAAAAAACACTAGGAGTAAAAGGAAATCTATTGCTCAGGAAGTCGGGAACAGAGAAACTGTTAAGAATTATGGTACAATCCTATAATGAAAAGCTTATGAATAATATTTTAAATAATATTAAGGATTGTATTAAACAAATTGAAATAAAAAAAAAGAGCAAGGGAATCTAATATTATAAAAGTTTTGTCAATTGCTGGAAGTGACTCAAGTGCTGGTGCTGGGATTCAAGCGGATATCAAAACTGTACACTCTCTGGGAGGATATTGTCTAACAGCACTAACATCTGTAACTTCTCAAAATTCAAAGGAGATATATGATGTTTTTAACTTGTCAAAAAATCTAATTTTTTCGCAAATAAATGCTATTAATAATGATATTGGCTTTGATTCAGTTAAAGTTGGTTTGATACCTAATTTTGAAGTAGCGAAAGAATTATCAAGTTTTTTAAAAAATAAAAAAATTCCTATTGTTATTGATCCTGTATTTAAAGCAACTGTAGGAAAAAAGTTTGTACCCAAACTCGAATATAAAAAATGTCAAAAAGAATTTTTTAGAACAAATACACTAATAACTCCCAATATTTTGGAAATGGAAATTCTTACTGATATTAAAATCAAAACTCATTGTGATATGTATTCTGCTATAAAGAAACTCTCGCAAATTACCGATCAAACAATCCTTCTTAAAGGAGGAGATGTAAAATCAGATAAATGTTTAGATTTATTGTTTTATAAAAAAAAATTTTTTGAGTTTTGTTCACCTAGAATAAATAAAAGTAGCACTCATGGAACAGGTTGTACTTTATCTACAGCAATAACTTTTTTTTTGGGAAAAGGTTTTACAATGAAAAAATCTGTACTTAAAGCAAGGAAATATTTATTTAAAACCATAAAAAATGCACCAAACTTTAATCTTAAATATGGACCTTTGGGACACTAATTATTTATTTTTTTTTAAATATATATTCCCTCCTAATTCCTTGAATTTCTTTGACATTTGAAGTTGCCCATTTTGCGATTCTAATTTAATTTCTTGAGAAATTTTCATTGAACAAAATTTTGGTCCACACATTGAACAAAAGTGAGCTAGTTTCGCCCCTTCTGATGGGAGTGTTTGATCGTGAAAATCTTTTGCAGTTTCAGGATCAAGTGATAAGTTAAATTGATCTTTCCACCTAAATTCAAATCTTGCCTTAGATAATGCATAGTCTCTCAAATAAGAGCCTTTATTTCCTTTTGCCAGGTCTGAGGCATGAGCAGCGATTTTGTATGTAATTACCCCAATTTTGACATCGTTTTTATTGGGTAGACCCAGATGTTCCTTCGGAGTAACATAACATAACATAGAGGTTCCAAACCATCCTATCATGGAAGCTCCTATTGCGCTTGTAATATGATCGTACCCAGGTGCAATATCTGTGGTTAAAGGCCCAAGTGTATAAAAAGGAGCATCTTTGCAGTATTTTTCTTGTTTCTCCATATTTTGTTTAATTAAATGCATTGGTACATGCCCAGGCCCTTCAATCATAACTTGCACATTATGTTTCCATGCAATATCAGTTAATTTGCCTAATGTTTTAAGTTCAGAAAATTGTGCATCATCGTTTGCATCATGAATGCTTCCTGGTCTTAATCCATCTCCCAAAGAAAAACTAATATCATAAGTTTTCATAATGTCACACATCTCTTCAAAGTTATCATACAAAAAATTTTCTTTGTGGTGTGACAAACACCATTTAGCAATAATTGATCCCCCTCTTGACACAATTCCTGTTAATCTATCAGAGGTGAGATGTATAAACTTAAGTCTTACTCCAGCATGTATAGTAAAATAATCAACTCCTTGTTCAGCTTGTTCAATTAGAGTTTCCCTGAAAATATCCCAGTTTAACTCTTCCGCAATACCGTCTACTTTTTCTAATGCTTGATAAATTGGAACGGTACCAATAGGAACAGGAGAGTTTCTAATAATCCATTCTCTTATGTTATGTATATTTTTTCCTGTAGATAAATCCATAACTGTGTCACTACCCCATCTAGTAGCCCAGATTAGTTTTTCTACCTCTTCTTTTGTACTTGACCAGATTGCTGAATTTCCGATATTTGCATTAATCTTAACTAAAAAATTCTTTCCAATTATCATCGGTTCTAATTCCAAATGATTTATATTCGCTGGAATTATTGCTCTTCCATTGGCGATTTCATCTCTAACAAATTCTGCAGTAACTAAATCTTTTTTAGTAAAGTTTTTGTTTAAAAGTTTTTCTCTATTTTCATTTTCTCTAATAGCACAATATTCCATTTCTTGACTTATTATCCCGTTTCTAGCTAAATACATTTGTGTAATTTCACAACCAGGTGAGGATTTAAAGATGGTTTTAGTTCTAGATGGAAATTCTTTACCCTTGCTATTCTTATTATTAAGATATTTTAATTTAAATTTGGGACTCTTTACTATGTTGTTCCTACCGGAAATCCAATCTGTTCTTATTTTTTTCAATCCAATCGTAATATCATTCGAATAACTAGGGTCAGTGTATGTACCCGATGTATCATAGACTGTAATTGAAGATTTATTATTATCAACGGAAATCTCTCTCATTCCTACTTCGACTTTGTCAAACTTTTTGCTTTTTACATATATTTTTTTTGAATTCGGAAGAGACTCTACTAATTCTTTGTCTAATTCTTGTGAATTTAGACTGTCTTTATTAATTATTGTTTTCAACATTCTTATTAATTTCTATAAAATTTTATATTAGATTAATTTTACTTTGAGTTATGTTATAAATAATATTCATTTTAGATGATTACAATTCAATTGTGGCATAAGCGATTTAAAAAACAACTATTTATTTAAAATTGATTTAATTAATTATGAATTACCCCGGTCAAGATTTTTTTGTTTTTATAAGCATATTTTTTGTGATGCTTACCATAATTTTGTATGCATCAGAAAAGTCGACCATTGCCTTAAAAAGTATTTTAATACTAACATCGATTCTGTTGTTCTTTACATTTTTTCCTTATTTGGATGAGGATGGAAACAATTTACTTGGCCCGAGCGTTATATTAAATGGATTTAGCAATACAAGTTTGATAGCTGTTATTTGTTTACTGATATTAGGGCAGGGTGTCGTTCAAACAAGAGTGCTAGACAACTTCATTTCTAGATTAATAAATTTTTTTCCAGGAAAAACTTATTTGATTTTTATTATATCCTTGTTGTTTGTTTTATTTTTAAGTGCCTTTTTAAATAATACTCCAGTAGTCATTATTTTTATTCCTATTATGCAAAGTATAGCAAATAGAACAAATAGCTCAGTGAGTAAATATATGATGCCTCTAAGTTTTGCAGCTATATTAGGAGGAATGATGACTTTAATAGGCTCTAGCACTAACCTATTAGTTTCTAATTCGTTAACTGAGATTAAAGGAATTTCAATTAGCTTTTTTGAATTTTTTGTGCCAGGATTAGTAATAGCATTTTTTGGTTTGATTTATATATTTATTTTTTCACGATTCTTGCTAAAGGACAACGCACCAATGGCCACAGAGTTGATTGGCTCCACTGGAAAGCAATTCATTACTCAAATCACATTGTCATCTGACTCAGTTTTAATTGGTGAAAGTATAAATACAAACATTTTTGAAAACTCTAAAGATATCTCTATTCTCATGGTTCAAAGAGGAGAACACGGAGAATTTAGTCCTTATGTAAACTATAAATTAAAGAAAAAAGATATATTAATAATTACCACAACCAGAGAAGCATTAAGTGAATTGCTGTCGAAAGACTTAGGTTTAAAAGTACACGACTCATCAATTTTAGAAAATAACCTTAAAAATGAGCAAGAGCAAATCTTGTCTGAGGCCATGGTTACCCCTTCATCAAGTTTAGTAGGTCAAACAATAGAAAATGTAAGTTTTCGATATAGATTTGACTCAATTGTTATTGGATTACAAAGAAGATCAAGAATGATTAGGAATAGAATAACAGAAATTCCACTCGAGCCAGGTGATGTTCTTTTGGTTCAAGGTTCCAGAGATTCTATAAAAAATCTTAGAACTCAAAGCGATATTATGCCCATGGAATGGACTTCATCAGAAATAGTTAAAAAGGACTCGGCCAATAAATCCCTAATAATTTTTCTAAGTGTGATTTTATTAAGTGCATTTGAATTGCTACCAATAGTTGTTTCTTCTGTTTTTGGTGTATTAGGAATGCTTTTTTCAAGAGTTTTAACCTTAGGTCAAGCTACAAGAGCTATAGATAATAACTTACTTCTTCTGGTTGTTACGTCATTAGCTCTTGGAAATATAATTCAAACTACAGGAACTGCTATGTATTTTTCAGATATTTTATTTGGTTTACTTAACAATTCATCACCAACGATTATTTTATCTTGCTTTTTTATTTTTGTGTCTATTGCTACAAACTTTATATCTAACAATGCATGTGCAGTATTATTTACGCCTATAGCAATAGATCTGGCAGAAAAGGTAAATATTGATCCGAAAATTTTTGCGATTAGTGTCATTTTTGCCGTAAATACCTCATTTTTAACACCATTAGCTTATCAAACAAACTTATTAGTAATGGGGCCAGGACACTACAAATTTTTTGATTTCATAAAATTTGGATTACCTTTGACCTTTGTTTGTTGGCTTTCTTTTTCGATATTTGTTCCATGGTATTACAATTTATAAATGAAGAAACCATTACGAAAACCTAAATACCCAAATTTTTCTTCTGGACCAACTCAAAAACCAGATACTTGGTCAGTAAAAAGATTAAACTTAAAATTTTTAGGAAGGTATCATAGATCAAAAAACGTTAACGAATATATAGAAAAAATAATTTTTTCTTTAAAGAAAATTTTAGAAATACCCAATGATTATTCAGTATTTTTAACTCCAGGTTCTTGTACTGGAGCAATGGAGTCAATATTATGGTCATTATTAGGTAAAAATAATATTACAACAATTGTTACAGATCACTGGGGTCATCTGTGGTCAAAAAATATAAAAAAATTAAAGTATAAACAAGAAATAAGAGGAAAAATTAATGGAGAAGTACCAGATTTAGAAAGAATTGACTCAAATAGTGATCTGATATTTGTTTGGACTGGAACTACATCCGGTTTTTCATTCAATGAAGAGAAATGGATTCCATATAAACACAAAGGTTTAATAATTACTGATATCACTTCATCTGTTTTTATTAATGAAATTAATTGGAATCAGATTGATGCAGCTGCATTTTCTTGGCAAAAAGCTCTTGGTTCAGAATCTCAGCATGGCATAGTTGTTCTAAGTCCTAAGGCAAAAGATAGACTTAAAAATAATAGAAAAATGAACCTACCTAAAGTATTGGATCTAAATAATGTTAGTTTTCCTATTAATACTCCATCAATTTTGTGTCTTGCAGATTTTGAATTTTGTCTAAATTGGTATAAAAAAAAAGGTGGATTGAAATGGTCAAAGTACAAATGTCTAGAAAACAAAAAAATTTTAGATAACTGGTCAAAAAATAATTTATATTTTAAATATTTTGTTAAAGAGCCAAATTTTAGAGCAAATAGTGTAAGTTTTTTTATTTTAAAACAAACAACTTTTGAAAAAAAAATTCCAAAAATCATTAACTTTTTGGAAAAGAATAATATTGCTTTTGATATTTCTTCATATAGACTTTCACCAATAGGAATAAGAATATGGACAGGACCAACAATTAAAAAAAAAGATTTAATTGCTCTCACAAATTGGTTAGATTGGTGTTTTTATAAATTAATTTGAATAAAGTGAAAAGTCATTTATTACCAGAAGGTTTCAGAGATAGCCTACCAGAATTAGCAGAGAAGGAATTTTTGATAATTTCAAAGTTTGTAAGCTTCATGATTCAAAATGATTTTTTTTTGGTGAAACCACCCTTAGCTGAGTTTGAAAAATCCTTGTTCTTTCTAAATAAAAATCTTCGCAATAATAATTCATTTAGATTATTGGATCCGATCTCACAAAAAATGATGGGACTTCGCTCAGATATGACCACTCAAATCGCAAGAATATCATGTGGTTCATTAAAAGAATATAAAAGGCCTTTAAGAATAAGTTATTCTGGTGAGATATTAAAAGTAAAAAATAGCCAACTTAATATTTCAAGACAATATACTCAAATAGGTGCTGAGTTAATTGGAATAAAAAACTCTTCGCAAGAAGTTGAGGTAATAAATTTGTTAATATTAATTCTTGAACTTCTAAAAATAAAAAACTTTTCAATTGTTTTTTCAATGCCCTCATTAATTGAGTCAATATGTTTAGATTATCAATTAGATAAAGAAAAGTTTTTATTTTTAAAGGAAAAATACGAAAATAAAAACGTTTTAGGTTTAAAATCCATCTCAGATGATTTAGCAAAAGATTCGGAAATTCTTTTACGGTGTGTTGGAGATTTATCTTTAAATGTAAGTAAATTAAAAAAATATTCGTTTAAAAAACATACTAAAAGTAAAATTAATAGTTTTTTGAAATCAATTTTATATATCAAGAAAAAGTTAGGAAATATTAAGTTGAACATAGATCTTATTGATGTTGATGAATTTGGCTATCATAACGGAATAACCTTTAAAATTTATTCAAAAAAATTTATGGAGTTATTTAATGGAGGAAAATATAAAGTAAACGACGAGGACTCAATTGGTTTTTCAGGATTATTGGAGAATTTAGTGAATGAATGTTCGTTAAAGAGTTTATCAAAAAGAATTTTGGTATCTTCATTTATAAGTAATGAAGATAGGATGAAATTAATAAAAAAAGGATATAAGCTTGTTAATTCTTATAAATTTAATGATCTACAATCTATTAAGAAAATTGCAATAAAAAATAAGTGTAATTCAATTTTTTATAGAAATAAAATTTTAAATTAAAGAAAGTTAAATGAGTAATGTTACAGTAATAGGTTCACAATGGGGAGATGAGGGAAAAGGTAAAATTGTTGACTGGCTTTCTAATAAGGCCGATATAGTTGTTCGTTTTCAAGGAGGCAATAACGCAGGACATACAATAGTCGTTAATAGAAAAAAAATTGCATTAAGTCTTTTACCTTCTGGAGTACTAAGAAAAAATAAAATAGCAATAATAGGAAACGGTGTTGTGGTCAATCCTCAAGCTTTAATTGAAGAAATTGATAAAATAAAAAAATCTGGTATCAAAATTACGCCCAGAAATTTGATGATATCAGAGAATTCTATTTTAATTTTGGATTTACATAAAAAGATAGATCAGATTAGGGAGGAAAGAAAGGGTAAAAATAAAATCGGTACTACGGGTAGAGGAATAGGCCCTGCCTATGAAGATAAAGTTGGTCGAAGAGCTATTCGTTTGTGTGATTTAAAAAATGAATCATTCTTAAAAAAAAAAATAAAAAATCTTTTAGATCATCATAATATTATACTTAACGGATTAAATGCTAATGAAATTAAGGTAGACGAAGTTTTTAACGAATTAAAGCTTATAAAATCCAAAATTCTCAAATATTGCTCAAGAATTAGTCCGATATTATATAATGCAAAAGCTGAAAGAAAAAATATCTTGTTTGAGGGTGCTCAAGGCGTACTCCTTGATGTTGATCATGGTACATATCCTTATGTAACTTCTTCAAATACTGTTTCAGCTTCAGCCTCAATTGGTTCGGGAATTTCAGTAAAACAAATAGGCTTTGTACTTGGAATAGTTAAAGCCTATACAACAAGAGTTGGAAGTGGACCCTTTCCTAGCGAACAAAATAATTCGATTGGAATTAAACTAGGTAAAATTGGAAATGAATTTGGTACTGTAACCGGTAGAAAGAGGAGATGTGGATGGTTTGATGCGATATTAACAAAATATTCTGTTGTGGTGTCGGGAGTAGACGGAATTGCACTAACAAAGTTAGATGTATTAGATACATTTGACTCAATTAAAATTTGTATTGGTTATAAATTAAATGGTAAAAAAATAGATTATTTTCCAACTTCACAATACGATCAAGAAAAATTAAAACCAATTTTTGAAACTCATAAGGGTTGGAAAAGTTGTACCGAGGGTGCTCGTTCATGGTCAGATTTACCACCGTTAGCAATTAAATATGTAAGAAGGTTAGAGGAACTTATTGGAACTCAGGTTGTAATACTATCAACTAGTCCGAGAAGAGAGGATACAATACTTGTGAAAGACCCTTTTATTGATTAAAATTTTTGTTTTTATAATCGATATTTTTTACAATCTTCTGAAGCTTTTCAAAAGCTTTAACTTCAACTTGTCTAACTCTTTCCCTTGAAATACCGTACGATTTACTTAATTCTTCTAAAGTCAAAGGATCCTCAGTCAAGCGTCTTTTTGTAAGAATTTGTCTTTCTCTATCGTTGAGATTTTTTATTGCTATATCCAACATTTTTTTTCTTTTTAACAACTCATCCTCATCAATTATTGCATTCTCATGAGATTCTCTTTCATCAGCAATCCAGTTAATCCACTCGCCTTCGTTCTCAGCAGAGAGAGGGGAATTTAATGAATGATCATGTCCTGACATTCTTCGATTCATATCAATTACATCACCCTCAGAAACATCTAACCTATCAGCAATTTCAGTAACAAGCTCAGGTTGTAGATCACCATCGTCAACAGCTTTTAGTTTACCTTTTAAAGACCGAAGATTAAAAAAAAGTTTTTTCTGGGCTGCAGTTGTACCTATTTTTACGAGTGACCATGAATGTAAGATATATTCCTGAATTGAAGCCCTAATCCACCACATCGCGTATGTCGACAATCTAAAACCTTTGCTTGGATCAAACCTTTCTAATGATTGTATCATTCCTACATTACCTTCAGATACAAGTTCATTTAATGGAATTCCATAACCTCGGTATCCCATAGCTATTTTAACAACTAATCTTAAGTGTGAATTTACAAGCTTATGAGCTGACTCAGAATTTCTGTTAGACACCCAATCATTGGCTAACCTGTTTTCTTCATCAACAGAAAGCATAGGAAATTTTCTTATTTCTCTCAAAAATTTCGATAATCCATTTTCATCAAGTGACTTAGAAAGTTTTTTAGAAATCTTATTAAGCATAGAAATAAGTTAATAACTTTTATTTGTGTGTCAACATTATTTTATAAATAATATTTATTATTTATTTATATCTTTGTTATCTTTTAATAATTTTATCAATTTTGTCATGTCATAAGGCAATTCACTTGTAAAAATTAATTGTTTTTTATTTTTAGGGTGTTCAAATCCAAGAGTTTTTGCGTGTAATGCGTGTCTTTGAAGCTCATCTAAATTCTTAATAAAACTTATTAATTCATTATTTTCTTTAATTTGAGGTTTAATAATTTTTTTTCCATAAACTAAGTCTCCAATTAATGGATTTCCGAAATATTTCATATGCACTCTAATTTGATGAGTTCTTCCTGTTTTTAATTTTAATAAAACTTGATTTACAAATTGATTTTTATAAATCTGGTATTCTTCTTTTTTTTTAAAATATGTTGAAGCGGGTTTCCCTTTGTTTTTTGATGTTGTTGTCATTTTTTTTCTGTTAACTCTTGATCTGCATATATTAGTATTAATTTCTCCCTCACTTTCTTCCAATCTGTTGTAAACTAATGCCTCATATTCTCTGATTATTTTTCTTTTTTTAAATTGATAACTTAAACCTTCATGTATCAAATCATTTTTTGCAACTACAATTAAACCGCTAGTCATTTTGTCGAGTCTATGAACTATTCCTGGTCTTTCCACTCCACCAATACCAGATAGTGAAAGTTTACAGTGATACAGGAGTGCATTTACTAAAGTATCTTTATAATTTCCATAAGCAGGATGTACAACCATTCCGGCGGGTTTATCAATTACAATTAAGCTTGAGTCCTCATATTTTACCTTGAGATCTATTTTTTGTGATAAAATTTTAAGCTTCTTATTTGGAGGAAAACTTACTAAGAAATAACCAATTTGTGATATTTTTTGTGATTGATCAATTATCTTTTTTGAGTTGTATAAAACACACCCATCTCTAATTAGTGACTGGATTCTATTCCTAGACATATTTTTTAATTTTTTAGAAAGAGTTTTATCTAATCTTTCTCCAATATCCTTGTCTTGTATAAGGATTTTGATAGTATTACATTCCAATGATTAAATCCCTTAAAACAATAGTTATTTCTTTAGCAATTTTAATATTTATTCTTGTTAGTATAATTTTAATTACACTCTATTCAAGATTTAGTTCAAGCATGAAAAAGAGCAATAATGTCAACGAAGCAGAATTTATTAAAATAAATCAAAATTATGACATTTTGTCATTTGATGTTGAAAATGAATATCTTTATATCCATTTGAAAAGTATCGAGAATGAAAAAATAAAGATAATTAATTTAAACCAATTTGATGAGATAAAGGACATTTACCTAAAATGATATCAAAAACCTTATTTTTTTTTTTAACCACCTGG
>MDTB01144718.1_pt1 | contig 19480 bp, 21 predicted proteins | sample 811161 | NCBI WGS metagenome assembly MDTB01 (sample SAMN05326650, study PRJNA326480) | marine metagenome | isolation source: seawater | place: Mediterranean Sea | collected 2009 | reverse complement strand
TTTGTATCTCAATCAGGAGAAACAGCAGATACTTATGCAGCTTTAGATCTTTGTAAAAAAGAAAAGGTTAAAACATGTTCAGTTGTAAATGTTGTTGAAAGTTCAATAGCCAGAAATTCTGATTGTGTTTTACCAATTCATGCAGGACCAGAAATTGGTGTTGCATCTACCAAAGCATTTTTAGGTCAAATGTTAGTATTGTATTTACTTTCTCTTAAAATTGCAGAGATAAGAAAGAACATAGAAAACAAAGAGTACAAAAATAAAATAACAGAATTAAAAAAATTACCAGAATTGATAACAAATTCTCTAAAAGAAGAAGAAAAAATACAACTAATTGCAAAAGATATATACAAGTCTAAGGGTTCAATGTTTTTAGGCAGAGGTTCTTCATACCCAATCGCTTTGGAAGGTGCTTTAAAACTAAAAGAACTTTCATACTTGCATGCCGAAGGTTATCCGGCTGGAGAAATGAAACATGGACCATTAGCTCTGATAGAAGATGGACTTCCAGTTGTTGTTATCGCGCCAAAAGATAAATATTTTGAAAAAACTCTATCCAACATGCAAGAAGTAATAGCAAGAGGAGGTAAAGTTCTATTACTGACTAATTCAGGCGGTAAAGTAATAAGTGAAAATATAAGATTTCAAATTGATCTACCAAATTCTGATTTAACACTTACACCTTTTCTATTTACAATTCCTCTTCAACTTCTTTCTTATCATGTAGCATTGTTTAAAAAATGTGATATTGATAAACCTAGAAATTTAGCTAAATCAGTTACTGTAGAATAAAAATTTATTTTTTACTTTTATAAGAGACGCAGGGTAAGATGCTTTTTGGTCAGAAAGTATTTTTTTAACAATATTTATTTTATTTTTTCCAGGTGCCCATAAAAAAATATTTTTTGAATTATTTAAACAGCTTAGTGTTAGAGTTATCCTAGTGAAGTCTTTTCTATTAATAAAATCTACAATTTTTTTATTTTTTTTATCTATATTATTTTTAAACAAAGAGGCAATATGACCATCTTTTCCTATACCTAAAAGAACTAGGTCAAAGCAAACTTTTCTTTTTAAAAAATATTTTTTTATTTTTTTTTCATAATCTTTAGAAATTTTCTTAGGATTTTTTTTATTTATAGAAATCTTGTATATTTGTTTGTTTGTTATTGGTATTTTATTAAGCAAACTTTTTTTGCACATATTAATATTAGAATATTTTGAATTTTCACTTATACATCTTTCATCACCTATAAAGAAGTCGACTTTTCCCCATGGAATTTTTCTGTCTTTTGATAAATGTCGATAAAGTTTTATAGGACTCTTCCCCCCAGTAAGAACGAAAGAAATCCGACCTTTTTTTTTGTCTTTAATTTTTCTTTTAAATAAGGCTGTAAATTTTTTAATTAAAAAATTTTCTTTGTTTTTATGGATAATTTTTGCAAATTTGGTCATCTGGTCACTTTATCACTTAACTTTTTTATCTGTATACATTATATAGACTGTAGGTTGAATATGAAAAAATGGAAATTAAATAACTGGAAGAATTATCCGGTCAAACACATACCTCAGTATGAGGATCAGAAAGAATTAGACCTAGTTTTAAAAAAGATACAGGGTTTTCCTCCACTGGTATTTGCTGGTGAAACGCGTTCACTTAAAAAAAATTTAGGAGACGTGTGCAAAGGAAAGGCTTTTCTTTTACAAGGCGGAGACTGCGCCGAAAGCTTTGCAGAGTTTCATCCTGATAATATAAGAGATACTTTTAAAGTCATATTACAAATGGCTTTAGTTTTAACTTCTTCTGCTTCTTTGCCAGTTGTTAAAGTAGGAAGAATAGCTGGACAGTTTTCTAAACCAAGAAGCTCTCCAATTGAAATAAAGAATGGAAAAGAACTTCCTACATATTTAGGTGACAATATAAATGGAATTGAATTTTCAGAAAAAGCTAGAAAACCTGATCCTAAGAGAATGTTTAGAGCTTATTCTCAGGCAGCATCAACTTTGAATTTACTAAGAGCTTTTTCACAAGGTGGTTTTGCAGATCTTCGTCAGGTTCATCTATGGAATCTTGGATTTGTTAAAGGTAGTACCCAAGGAAAAAAATATAAAGAGATAGAAGACAAAATTAGTGATGCACTAGCTTTCATGGAAGCTTGTGGAATTAATCCTGAAAGTAACAGAAGATTAAGAACAGTTAACTTCTATACTTCTCATGAAGCACTTCTCTTACCTTTCGAACAAGCTATGACGAGAGTTGATTCTACAACAGGAGAATATCATGATACCTCAGCTCACTTTGTATGGATTGGAGATAGAACTAGACAGCCAGATGGAGGTCACGTTGAATTTTGTAGAGGAATAAAAAATCCAATAGGACTTAAATGTGGACCATCTTTAAAACCAGAAGAGCTTGTGAAGTTATGTAACGTTCTTAATCCAGAAAATGAAGCTGGAAGAATAACGTTAATTTCAAGATTTGGTGCCGAGAATGTTGATAAATTTTTACCAAAACTTATCAGGGTAATTAAAAAAGAAGGATTAAATGTTATCTGGTCATGTGATCCAATGCATGGAAATACCATTAAATCTGCAACTGGTTTTAAAACAAGACCTTTTAATAATATTGTTAAAGAGGTTAAAAAGGTTTTTGCTATTCATCAGTCAGAAGGAACTTATGCTGGTGGTTTACATATAGAGATGACAGGACAAAACGTAACTGAGTGTACCGGTGGTGCTCAAAAAATATCTGAAAAAGATCTTTCTCATAGATACCACACTCATTGCGACCCAAGACTTAATGCAAGTCAGGCGCTAGAACTTGCCTTCTTAATTTCCGACGAAATTAAGAAAAATTCTCAATATTCAAAAAACATTATTCAGGCAGTATCTTAGTAATTGAAAAACAATTGCTAAGGTCTATTAATTAGATGATAGTAAAATTATGCAAAATTTAGAAAGAATAAATAAAATTAAAGACTGGATAACATCCTATTGTAAGTCAATGCCAAAAGAAGCAAGTACTTTGGTCATAGGTATTTCTGGAGGCATAGATTCTTCAGTAACTAGTACACTTTGTGCTTTAACTGGAAAAAAAACCATCGTTCTTTCAATGCCCATTAAACAAATCAAAAAACAACATGATTTGAGTTTAAAACATCAGGAATGGTTAAAAAATAAATTCAAAAACGTGGAAGGATATACAGTTCAGCTTGATGAAGTCTTCTCATCTTTTGAAAAAAGTTTATCAAAATTTAAAAACGACCATGGTATGGCAAATTCTAGAGCCAGATTAAGAATGACAACTCTTTATCAAGTAGCTGCAGCTAACAACGGAATAGTTGTGGGGACTGGCAATAAAGTAGAAGATTTTGGTGTTGGTTTTTATACAAAATATGGAGATGGCGGTGTTGATATTTCACCTATAGCCGATTGTACCAAAACTCAGGTTTGGGACATGGGTAAATCACTTGGCATTATAAAAGGAATACTAGAAGCAGAACCAACTGACGGACTTTGGGACGATGGTAGAACAGATGTTAATCAATTAGGAATGTCCTACGAAGAATTAGAAAATGCAATGAACGACAAAAAAAGCAAAGGTTATGACAAATATCTTGAGATTAGAAAAAAGAATTTACATAAAATGAAACCTATACCCGTTTGTGTGATGGATGATGAATAAAGAATTAAATATTTTTAATACACTTTCTGGACAAAAAGAAAAATTTGTTCCTATTAACAAGGAAAAAGTAGGCATGTATGTTTGTGGTCCAACAGTATATGACTTTCCACACATAGGAAATGCCAGACCATTAGTTGTTTTTGATGTTTTATACAGACTTCTATTAAAGATTTTTGGAAAAAACAAAGTGACTTATGTCAGAAACATAACCGATATAGAAGATAAGATAATTGAAGCATCAAAAAGAAATAAGGTACCTATAGATATGCTTACAACAAGTACAACAAAAAGCTTTCATGATGATTGCAAATATTTGAATTGTTTTAAACCAAATTTTGAACCAAAAGCGACAGAACATATCAAAGGTATGATTGCCATGACTGAGAAACTATTAAAAAGTAAAAATGCTTATGAAAAAGATAAGCATGTCTATTTTTCTGTAAATTCATTTAAAAATTACGGCAAGTTATCCAAAAAAAATCTAGAAGAATTAGTTGCTGGAGCAAGGGTAGAAGTTTCAAAATCAAAAAAAGATCCACTTGATTTTGTTCTTTGGAAACCATCAGCAACAGAAGACCCGGGTTGGGATTCACCATGGGGAAGAGGAAGGCCTGGTTGGCACTTGGAGTGTTCTGTTATGAGTGAGAAATTTCTTGGAAAAAATTTTGATATTCATGGAGGAGGATTAGATCTTGTTTTTCCTCATCATGAAAATGAAATTGCGCAATCGTGTTGTGCTAACAAATCAAATAAATTTGCAAACTATTGGTTACACAATGGTTATGTTACTTTTAATAAGGAAAAGATGTCAAAATCTTTAGGGAATGTTGTTTCTATTGAAAAAATGAGAGGAACAATTAATGGGCAGGTTATAAGACTTGCGTTGTTGAGCACTCACTATAAACAACCTTTGGATTGGAATGAAAATTTAATTAAGGAAAGTCAAAATACCCTTGATAAATGGTACACGCAGTTTGAAAGGACCACACAAGATGATTTAGATAATGATTTATTAAAACCACTTTTAGAAGATATAAATACTCCGGGCTATATATCAAAATTACATTTGCTTTACGATAAAGCTTCTAAAGGAGATAAATCTTCAAAAAAACTTTTTCTTTCAGGATGCAAGCTCATCGGTTTATTGGAAGAAGACTTAGAAACATGGAAAAAATTTAAAAAAACAAAGTCGAAAATTGATGAGAAAACAATTAAAAGTAAAATCAAAGATAGAGAAAATGCTAGAAAAAAAGGCAATTATAAATTAGCAGACAGTCTAAGAAAAGAATTAGATGGCGCTGGAGTAATTATTGAAGATAAAGGTAACAAGACAACTTGGAGGTACAAATGAAGAATATTGAAATCAAAAAAATTGTACCAGCAATTGAAACCTCTGATGGTGCTGGCGTTAAATTAAAAAGAAGTATCGGAACACCTGAAGCAGATTATATTGATCCATTTTTAATGCTCGATGAGTTTGGATCTGAAAACAAAGATGATTATATTGCAGGATTTCCTCCCCATCCACATAGAGGTATTGAGACAGTTACTTACATGCTAAATGGTGCATTTGAACATGAGGATAGCACAGGTTCAAAAGGCAAAATGACAGCTGGAGCAGTGCAATGGATGAAAACTGGAAAAGGAATTATTCACTCTGAAATGCCAGCAATGTCTGCTGGTAAACTTTTAGGCTTCCAACTTTGGATTAATATGCCAGCAAAATTAAAAAAAAATGAACCGACTTATAGTTTTATTAATGCTGATCAAATTGGAGTTTATAAAGATAATGAAAAAATAGTTAAAGTAATTGCTGGAAAATATGAAAATGCTGAAGGCCCTGAAAAAGGGCACAATGTTGAACCAATTTACTTTCATGTAAAATTAAATGGAGATGAAGAGTTTAAAACAAGTGTTCCTTCAGGTCATAACTCATTTATTTATTTACTTAAAGGTGAATTAAAAGTAGGTAACGAAAAGCATTCAAAAACTGAAAACTCAAATTTAATCCTTTTGAATAGAGGAGATAATCTTAAGGTCAAAGCTACAAAAAAAAGTGAGTTTTTATTTATTGCTGGAAAACCTATTGGTGAGCAAATAGCCCGAGGGGGTCCATTTGTAATGAATACCAAGGAAGAAATTCTTCAAGCTGTTCAGGATTATAAAAACGGAACTTTTGTTAAAAAAACATGAGCAAAGAAAAAATATATATTTTTGATACTACTTTGAGAGATGGGGCTCAAACAGAAGGAGTTAATTTTTCTCTTGATGACAAAAATAAAATAGCAAAAGCACTATCAGATCTTGGCGTTGATTATTTAGAAGGTGGATGGCCCGGAGCTAATACTTTAGATACAACTTTTTTTAATAAACCACCAAAATTAGGAAGCACTATCCTAACAGCTTTTGGAATGACAAAAAAGGCTGGAAGAAGCGCTCAAAACGATCCTGGGTTGTCTGCAGTTTTAAACTCAAATACCTCAGCAGTTTGTTTGGTGGGAAAATCCTGGGACTTCCATGTTGATGTAGCTTTAGGAATAACTAACAAAGAAAATTTAGAGAATATTAAAGAGTCCGCAAAATTATTTATCAAAAAGAAAAAAGAATTTATGTTTGATGCTGAGCATTTTTTCGATGGTTACAAAAATAATCCAAAATATGCTTTGGACTGTATAAAAACTGCTTTTGACGAAGGAGCAAGATGGATTGTTCTTTGTGATACAAATGGAGGAACACTTCCACATGAAGTTGGAGAGATTGTTTCAAAAGTAGCAAAGACTATTCCTGGTAAAAATCTTGGAATACATGCGCACAATGATACAGAAAACGCAGTGGCTAATTCTCTGATGGCTGTTTTATCAGGAGCTCGTCAAGTTCAAGGCACAATCAATGGATTGGGAGAAAGATGTGGAAATGCAAATTTAATGTCTTTAATTCCTTCTTTGGTTTTAAAAGAATCCTTTATTAAGAATTTTGAGATAGGAATTTCTAAAGATAAAATGAAAACACTAACAGAATGTTCTAGATTGTTAGACGAGATATTAAATAGAAAATCTAATAGACATTCACCTTATGTAGGAGTATCAGCTTTTGCACATAAAGGAGGTCTCCATGTATCGGCTGTTACAAAAGATCCAAAAACTTACGAACATATAAGTCCAAATTTAGTTGGAAATTTTAGAAATATTATTGTTTCTGATCAGGCCGGAAAATCTAACATTATGTCTAGATTAGAAAAGTATGGAATTAAAATTGATAAAAACGATCCAAAAGTTCAAAGTTTGCTTAATGAAGTGAAGGACAGAGAGTTTGCTGGGTATTCTTATGATGGTGCGGACGCTTCATTTGAATTATTAGCAAGACGTCTTTTGGGTGAAATACCAAAGTATTTAACTATTTCAAAATATGATGTTTCTGTAAAAAGAGATTCAAAAGACAAAATAAATTCTTTCGCAAAAGCTCACATACTAGTTGATGGAAAAGAAATTATTTGTGAAGGCTCAGGTAATGGTCCAGTTAATGCATTAGATAATGCCATTAGGTCTAATGTTGATAAAGTTGGGAAATATTCAAAATATTTAAAAGATCTAAAGTTAGTTGACTATAAAGTAAGAATTTTAAACACAGGAACAAATGCAACAACACGTGTTTCTATAGAGAGTACAGACAAAGATGGAAAAAATTGGTTTACGATAGGGGTGTCACCAAATATAATTGATGCATCCTTCAAAGCTTTAATAGATAGTTTGGACTACAAATTATACAAAGAAAAAGCACCAGCGAATGACTAACAAAGTTGGTTTTGTTCTTGTAAAACCTCAGCTACCCGAAAACATAGGATTTTGTGCTAGAGCTTTAAAAAATTTTGGTTTTAATAAATTGGATCTAGTTAATCCAAAAGAAAAATGGCCAAATAAAAAAGCAATCGCAACATCCGTTGGTGCTAATGATCTTCTTAAGAAATCAAAAATTTATTCTAATATCAAAACTGCTATAGATAATTATGATATTGTTTATGCTTCTTCAGCAAGAAAAAGAGATATCAATAAAAAACACCTTTCATTTAAACAATTTATTAAAAATATAAAGAAGAACAAACATAAGAAGATAGGCATTATATTTGGCCCAGAAGCCTCAGGTTTATCTAACGAAGATATCTCACATTCAAACTATATTTTTAAGATTCCAGTTAGTAAAAATTTTGAGTCAATTAATTTATCTCACAGTTTAATTATAGTTTGTTTTGAGCTATTTAAAGTTCTTAAACCAGGTTATTTAAAGAAACAGAAAAAATTGACAGATATTACAAGCAAAAAAACGTTTAATATATTCTTTGACTTTCTAGAAAGCAGATTAGAGGAAAAAGGGTTCTTTTCTCCAAGAGAAAAGAAAAAGATTATGCTCATTAATCTTAGAAATATTTTTGGGAGAATGGAGTTAAGTAATAAAGAATTGAGGATTTTGTCTAGTGTTTTTAGTAAATTATAAGAGTAATTGACAAATGTATAAGATGGATTATAAACGTTTTTTTTATGACAAAACGGATAAACGCTAAACATAAGGCAGACAGAAGGCTCAAAGTTAATTTATGGGGCCGACCCAAAAGTCCGTTTAATACTAGAAGTTATCCTCCAGGGCAGCACGGACAAAGTAAAAAAGGTAAACCGACCGACTATGGAATTCAGTTAAATGCTAAACAAAAACTAAAATCGTACTATGGAAATATTAATGAGAGACAATTTAGAAATGTTTATAGAAAGGCTATGAAAAAAAGGGGAGATACGACGGAAAACCTTGTTGGTCTTTTAGAAACTAGATTAGATACAGTTATTTATAGAGCAAAGTTGGCCCCAACAGTTTTTTCAGCGAGGCAGTTAATCAACCATGGTCATTTTAGAGTTAATAAGAAAAAAGTGAACATCTCAAGCTATATAGTTAAAGAAAATGATTTAATAGAAGTAAAAGATAAATCAAAAACTCTAACCATAATCGAAGGGTGTTTAAGCAGCAAAGAAAGAGATGTTCCAGAATATATTCAGTCAGACAGTAAAAATAAAACAGCCAAATTAGTAAGAGTTCCTAAATTTGCTGAGATTCCTTATCCCACTTTAATGGAACCAAAATTGGTTATTGAGTACTACTCAAGATAATAAAGATTTATTTTCTAAAAGTTTTTTAAGTTCGCCTTTTTCAAACATTTCTTTGACGATGTCACATCCACCTACAAACTCGCCTTTAACATATAGCTGAGGTATTGTTGGCCAATCAGTATATTCTTTTATACCCTGTCTAATTTCGTTGTTCGCTAAAACATTTACTCCCTCAAAATTAACTTTTAAATGTTTTAATATATTTGATACTGCCATTGAGAAACCACACTGTGGCGCATCAGGAGTGCCTTTCATAAAAAGCACAACATTGTTTGAGTCTATAATTTCTTTAATTTTATTGTTGATCTCACTCATTTTTTTTCCTCAGTTGTTAGTGCAAGCGCATGTAATTCGTTTCCCATTTTCCCCTTCAATGCTTTGTAAACCATTTTGTGTTGTTCAACTTTAGATTTACCATTAAAGATTTTAGAAGATATTTTAGCAGAATAGTGATTACTATCTCCAGCAATATCTTTTAATTCAAGGGTTGCATCAGGAAAGGCACTCATAATCATTGTTGAAATTTCATTTTTAGTTAACGGCATTAAATTTATGATACCACTGATTGTTGCAATTATAAAGGTCATTTACTTTCATACTAAATTCTTTTTCAATTTCAAATACGTCATTTTGTACTTCAGCGACAACTTCAAAGAAAATGTTATTTTTTTTCAAAGAAGATTCGATTTTCTTAAGATTATTTTTATTAATCTCGAGTAAATACCTGCCTTGATCTTCAGCAAAAAAATATTCAACCGAGTTTGTTAGTCTTTTGGGTCTGTATATTTTTAAGCCCAACATAGAAGCCATAGACATTTCAGCCAGCGAAACAAGCATCCCTCCTGAAGAAATATCATGAGCAGACAATACAAGATTTTCTTTGATTAATTTTAAAACAGCTAAACCGTTATTTCTTTCATTCGTCAAATTTATTTCTGGTGGGGGACCATCGTTTATTGCAAAATTTTCTCTAAGAAAAACGCTTTGATCTATATGCCCAAGTGTTTTTCCCAAAACTATAATTAAGTTTCCAGTTTTTTTTATTTTCATATTTAAAATTTTTTTTATGTTATCAAATATTCCTATGCCCCCAATAACAGGTGTAGGAAATATACTTTTTGAGTTGGTTTCGTTATAGAAAGATACATTTCCAGAGACAACAGGAAAATCTAAGTATTCACATGATTCTTTAATTCCATTAATACATTCAACAAATTCTCCCATGACGTTTGCTTTTTCCGGATTTCCAAAGTTTAAGCAGTTTGTAATAGCCAATGGTTTGGCTCCAACAGAAATTAAATTTCTCCAGTTTTCACAAACAATTTGTTTTCCTCCAGATTTAGGATCTGCTTTGCAATAATTTGCTGAAGAGTCTACAGAAATAGCTATAGCCTTATCTTTATTATGAATTCTGATTACAGCAGAGTCGTTACCAGACTTTTGTATAGTGTCGCACATAACCACTTGATCATATTGATCTGTAATCCAGTTCTTGTTCGAATGATCTGGTGAAGACAATATTTTTATAAGAGCATCTTCAATTTTAATTTTTTTTAAATCTTTCATTTTTGTTTTGTTTTTTGATAATTTAGGTTTGTTCCATTTTCTTTCATATAGAGGAGCTTTTTCTGAAAGAGCTACTATTGGAATGTCTGCTACTTTTTCGCTATCAAAATTTAAAACCAACCTATTAGTATCAGTTGTTTTACCTATAACGACAAAATCTAAATCCCACTTATCAAATATTTTTTTTGCCTCTTTTTCTTTTTTATCATCAAGTATGATCAACATTCTTTCTTGGCTTTCTGACAACATCATTTCATAGGGAGTCATATTGTTTTCACGACAAGGCACTTTATTTAAATTTAATTCAATACCCAACTTTCCTTTTGAGGCCATTTCAACACTAGAAGATGTTAGTCCTGCTGCACCCATATCCTGTATGGATATAATGGAGTTATCTTTCATTAATTCTAAACAAGCTTCTAATAATAACTTTTCTGTGAAAGGATCTCCAACCTGAACAGTCGGTTTTTTTTCTTCAGAGTTTTCATCAAATTCTGCCGACGCCATTGTGGCTCCATGGATACCATCCCTTCCTGTTTTAGAACCAACATAGACCACAGATTTATTTATTCCTTTAGCTTTTGAGTAAAAGATTTTGTTTTTATTTACATGACCAATTGCCATCGCATTTACCAATATATTTTCATTGTACGTGCTATTAAATTTTGTTTCGCCACCAACAGTAGGTATACCAACAGAATTTCCATAACCGCCAATCCCAGAAACAACTCCGTTCAATAAATTTTGAGTTTTTTTATTTTCAGGTGAACCAAAATGTATTGAATTCATCAACGCAATAGGTCTTGCCCCCATAGTAAAAACATCTCTTAAAATTCCTCCTACACCAGTAGCTGCACCTTGATATGGTTCAATAAATGATGGATGGTTATGACTTTCTATTTTAAAAACTATTGCATCATCATCTCCTATATCAATGACACCTGCATTTTCACCCGGACCTTGAATTACAATATTATTTTTTGTTGGTAATTGCTTTAGGTGGATTTTAGATGATTTGTAAGAGCAATGTTCATTCCACATTGCAGAAAAAATTCCTAATTCAAGTAGATTTGCTTCTCTTCCCAAAAGTTCTTTTATTTTATCATACTCTTCTTTTTTTAAACCGTGGTTTTCTATTTGGTTTTTTGTAATTGTCATATTAATTCATTAAACTTAAAAATAGACCTAGCCCATCTTCACTAGATAAAATTTTATCAGCCATTCTTTCTGGATGTGGCATCATACCTAAAATATTTTTATTTCTATTAAAAATAGCAGCAATATTATTTATTGAACCATTAGGATTAGCTTTAAAATTTATATTACCTTTTTCATCGCAATACTTAAGTGGTATTAAGTCATCATCCTCTAATTCCTTTAAATGTTTTTTATCAGTGAAATAATTTCCTTCATTGTGTGCAATATTTAATTTTAATATTTCATTCGACTTATATTTTTTAAAGAATTTATTCTTGGTTGATTGAACTTTTACAAAAATATCTTTTGAAATAAACTTAAGCCCAGAATTTCTTAATAGAGCACCCTTTAATAATCCACATTCAATTAAAATTTGGAATCCATTGCAAATACCCAAAATTAAAGCACCTTTTTTTCCTGCATTTATTACCTCTGATAGTATGTTGGACTTTGCTGCTATCGCTCCAGACCTTAGATAATCTCCATATGAAAAGCCACCAGGAACAACAATTAAATCTGATTTTGGCATTTCTGTTTCTTTATGCCAAACCATTGAGTTTTTAAATTGTAATTTTTCTAAAGCTACAGCAATATCTCTATCGCAATTTGATCCTGGAAAAACTATGACAGATGATTTCATTCAGCTTTTTTAATTTGAAAATCCTCAATGATCTGATTTGCCAGTAGTTTTTCACACATTTCTTTAACCTGACTTGCAGCTTTTGCAGAATCTTTCTCACTCATGTCTATTTCAAAGAATTTTCCTTGCCTTATTTGATTTAAATTTTTAATACCCATATTTTTTAACGTTTGACCAACCACTTTACCTTGAGGGTCTAGTACATCTTTTTTCAAAGTGACTGTAACTGCAAATTTCAAATTACTTTTTTTTAATTTTTATCGATGTAGGTTTCTTAAATCTTACTTCGGTTATATTGGTTTCTTCTGGCATGATACCAAGTCTTCTGGCTACTTCTTGGTATGCTTGCATGATATTTCCCAAATCTTTTCTAAATCTGTCTTTATCTAATTTCCGTTCGCTTTTTACATCCCATAGTCTACAAGTATCAGGACTTATTTCGTCAGCAAGAAGTATTTCTTTTTTATCACCTTCCCAAACTCTTCCAAATTCCAATTTAAAATCTACAAGTTTAATACCAATGCCTCTAAACATTCCCGTCATGAAATCATTAATTCTCAAAGTCATATTTCTTATGATTTTTAATTCTATATTCGTTGCCCAATTAAAAGCTAGAATATGTTCTTCAGCCACTAAAGGATCTTCTAATTCATCATTTTTGTAACAATATTCTAGTAATGGTTTTTCCAATATGGTTCCATCAGGGATACCAAGTCTCTTTGTCAAAGAACCCGTTGCAACGTTCCTAACAATAAATTCTAGCGGTATTATTTCAACAAGCCTAATCAATTGCTCTCTCATGTTTAGTCTTTTAATTAAATGTGTTTTGATTCCAGATTGATTTAAATTTTGTAGTATATGTTCAGAAATTCGATTATTTAAAACTCCCTTTCCTTCAATACTGGCTTTTTTTTGATTATTAAAAGCAGTCGCATCATCTTTAAAGTGTTGAATTGCTAGACCTTTTTCTTTGGTCTCGTAGATGATTTTTGCTTTTCCCTCGTAAAGTTTTTTACCTTTGTTCATTTTTTTGTTAACACTCTACTGAAAATTACATTAATTTTTCGAGTGTGATAACTAAAATCAAATAATTTTTTTAAATTATTAACAGGTATTATCTTCATTATTTTTTTATCTTCTAATAAAGTATCATAAAAAGAAGAGTTATTTTCAAGGGATTTCATAGCACACTTTTGTACCATTTTATAAGCGGCCCCTCTTTTTAGACCTCTAGACGTTAGATCCAACAAAACTCTTTGTGAAAAGAATAAACCTTTTGTTAAATATAAATTTTTCCTCATATTTTTTGAATTAATCTTCATTGATTTTACAATTTCATTCAATCTGTTTAATGCAAAATCTAAAGTTACAGTGGCATCTGGACCTATATTTCTCTCTACACTTGAATGAGAGATGTCTCTTTCATGCCAAAGCACTATATTTTCCATTGCTGGCATTACGGTAGATCTCACTAGTCTTGCTAGACCAGTAAGATTTTCACTTAACACAGGATTTTTCTTATGAGGCATTGCAGAAGAGCCCATTTGTTTTTTATTAAAGAACTCATAGACTTCTGAAACTTCTGTTCTCTGAAGATTTCTTATTTCGACAGCAAACCTTTCTATTGAACTAGCTACAATTCCTAAAACAGAAAAAAACTGAGCATGCCTATCTCTAGGTATAATCTGAGTAGATATTGGTTCAATTTTTAATTTTAATTTATTTGCAACATATTTTTCAATTCTTGGATCAATGTTTGCAAACGTTCCAACAGCACCTGAAATCGCACATGTAGAAATTTCTTCAATTGCTCTTTCTAGACGTTTATAATTTCTTAAAAATTCTGCATAGAAGGTTAAAAGTTTTAAACCAAATGTTGTTGGTTCAGCATGAATTCCATGACTTCTTCCAATACATAAAGTGTATTTATGTTTGAGAGCTTGTTTTTTTATTGATTTTAATAATTCTTCAATATCTTTTAGTAAGATCGTACCGGATTGTCTTAACTGCAGATTAAAACAAGTATCCAATACATCTGAGGACGTCATACCTTTATGTAAAAATCTTCCTTCTTTACCTGATTTTTCCATAATCGAAGTTAAGAAGGCGATTACATCATGTCTAACTTTTCCTTCTATTTTTGAAATTTTATTTACGTCAATCTTTGACTTTGATCTTACTTTTTTTGAAACTCCTTTAGGAATTATATTGAATTTTTCCATAGCTTGTGCAGCAGCAAGCTCTATTTCTAACCAGATTTTATATCTGTTTTGATCTTCCCAAATTTTTTTAATTTCTTTTCTAGAGTATCTTTCTATCATGTTTTATATGGAGGAGAATTTAATCCGTTTTTTGATAAAGTAAATATTTCATAACCTTTATCTGTTACACCAACTGTGTGTTCAAATTGTGCAGATAAAGTTTTGTCTTTAGTAACTGCTGTCCAACCATCATTTAGAACTTTTGTATTAAACTCTCCTTCATTTATCATTGGTTCGATTGTAAATATCATACCAGTCGTTAACTTTTCACCTGTTTCAGATTCACCGTAATGTAATATATTTGGACTCTCATGGAATTTTCTTCCAGTTCCATGACCGCAAAAATCTCTAACCACGGAAAAACCTTCTGACTCCACATGTTTTTGAATTGCAGAACCAATATTTCCAACAAAAGATCCATTTTTCAAAGTTTTAATTCCTTTAATCATAGACTCGTATGTAACTTTTACTAATTTTTTAGCTTTTACTGAAACCTCTCCAACAAAAAACATTCTACTTGTATCACCATGCCAACCATTTTTTAATGCGGTTACATCCACATTAACTATATCTCCTTCTTTTAATATTTTATTTTTGGGTATTCCGTGACAAACAATATGATTAGGAGATGTACAACAAGATTTTGGAAAGCCTCTATAAAACAAAGGAGCAGAGTAAGCTCCTGAATCATTTATAAACTCGTAACATAATTTATCAATTTTTTCAGTTGTTATACCTGGTTTAACTATTTCAGCAACTCTGTCCAAGGCAGCTGCTGCTATAGATCCAGCTTTTCTTGTTCCTTCAAAAGCCTCTAGATTTTTATTTGTCATTTAAAAATTTATCTTGTTATTTATTTCTAATCCTTTGTTGGAAAATTTACAATCATAACAAAGCACTTTAACGTTTTTTTTTAAAGCATCCTTAAAAACTTTGGAATATTCAGGATCAATATCTGAAGCAATGCTAAAAGATTTACATTTTTCTATTTGAATTAGAAACATTAGATAGCTTTCATATCCCTGTTTATTTGCAGACATTAGGCTTTCCAAATGCTTTTTACCTCGACTAGTTACTGCATCAGGAAATTCAGCATGACCTTCTTTTCTGCTAAGAGATACACTTTTCACCTCAAGGAATGCTTTTTTATCTTTTTTTTTGTTGTGTAGAAGGAAATCAAATCTAGTGTTGGCTCCAAACTTCTTTTCTGGTCTGACAAGATCGTATTCAATTAAATCTTTAATCGTTTTTTTTTCAAGCGATTCTTGAACAACTTTATTTGTTATATGAGTATTTACGCAAAATTTTATTTTATTAACTTCTATAATTTGCAGAGTATATTGTAACTTCCTTTTTTCATTGTTAGATTTTGATATCCAAACAGGATTTCCTTTACCCAAAAGTCTGAACATTGATCCTGGATTAGGACAGTGAGCGGTAATAGTTTTATCTTTCAACTTAATATCAACAAAAAATCGCTTATATCTTTTTATTAAAACTCCTGGTATTAATTCGTTCTCAAAATCCATTTTTTTAATATTATCAAATTATGGTAAGAAAAAATAAAAAAATTACTGCTGCAATATTAGTTATTGGCAATGAGATTTTATCAGGCAGAACAAGAGATGAAAATGTTTCTTATTTAGCTTTATGGCTGAATAATAGTTTAGGTATTAAAGTTGCAGAGGTTAGAATCGTACCAGACATTGAGAGCAAAATAATAAAAAGTGTTTTAGCTTTGAGTAAAAATTATAATTATGTTTTAACAACAGGTGGAATAGGACCCACTCATGATGATATTACTTCAAAATCAATTTCAAAAGCTTTCAAAAAAAAATACACTTATCACAAAGAGGCCTACAACATATTATTAAAATACTATGGAGAAGAAGATTTTAATGATCCGAGAAAAAAAATGGCAAAAATGCCAGAAGGTGCAAAACTAGTTTTCAATCCTTCTAGTGCAGCACCTGGATTTGTAATCAAAAACGTTATTTGTCTTCCTGGAGTTCCTTCAATATTAAAATCTATGAGTAACAACTTGAAAGAATATTTAAAACCTGGATTAAAAACTTATAGTTTTACCGTAAGTGTAGAGACGATAGAAAGCAATATAGCAAAACAATTAGAGGCAGTTCAAAAAAAATATAGAAAATTTGTTGAGATAGGGAGCTACCCTTTTTTTAGACTAGGAAAAATAGGTATTTCAATTGTCATAAGATCTTCAAATAAAATTAGTTTACAATCCTGCCATAAAGCTATTATTAAGATGTTGAGAAATAAAAAAGTAAAAATTTATAGAGGAACCTAATGCTGTATTTTGCTTTCGGAAGTAATCTTTATCAAAAACAAATGAAAAAAAGATGTAAAGATTCTAAATATATAGGATGTCACAAATTAAAAGGCTACAAACTTGTTTTTAGACACTTGTATTATGGTGGAGGGGTTGCTGATGTAGAAAAAAAAAAAAATAGTACGGTTTTAGGTGCAATATATAAAATAACCAAAAAGGATGAGAAAAAATTAGATGTTTATGAAGATTTTCCAAAAGTCTACATAAAGAAATATTTTAAACTTTATGGAAGAAAAGTAATGTTTTATTACATGCCAAAAAAAACCAAAACCATTCCTCCTAGCAAAAGATACTTAAATTTAATTATTCAAGGTTACAAGGATTGTGGTTACAAAAATAATTATATTATTATTTCAAGAAATAAAAAAATAAAAGTTAGATGAAGATTTTTGATTGTTTTATGTTTTACGACGAAGAAATGTTGTTGGACATAAGATTAAATACTCTCGATAAATTTATAGATAAGTTTATTGTAGTTGAAAGTACGTTTACTCATAGTGGAAAAAAAAGAGATCTATTATTTGATATAAAAAAATTTCAGAAGTTTAAAGATAAGATTAACTATTTTGTGGTTGAAAGCTTACCAAAAGGAATAGAATCAATTAATAGCTACGATTCAGATGACATAAAGGAGTCCAAGATAATTTTAAATGCCTATAAGCGTGAACACCATCAAAGAAATAGCATTAGTAATTTGTTAAAATCCGCAGAACCAAATGACCAAATTATTATTTCAGATGTTGATGAAATTCCAAATTTAGAAAATACAAACTTTAACGACATAAAAAATAAAATAATTTTATTTAATCAAAAAATGTTTTACTACAAATTTAATTTAATCTTAGAAAACATGAATTGGCATGGATCAAAATCATGCAAAATGAAAGACCTTATCTCTCCACAATGGCTGAGGGATGTAAAAGATAAAAAATATCCTTTATGGAGAATTGATGCTTTTTTTTCAGAAAAAAAATACAATGACGTTTTTTTTGTTGAAGAAGGGGGTTGGCACTTTACCAATATTAAAACACCTGAAGAAATTGATAAAAAACTAAGATCCTATTTACATCACATAGAATATGACCAAAGCAATATTAGTGCAAAGGAAATTGATAAGATGATAAAGGAAAAAAAACCAGTTTATGATTTGCTTGCAAACTCAAGTGAGGCTAAATTTAGAAGTCAAAAGAAATTAAAAGCAGTGGATATGAATGTATTACCTATTTACCTTCAAAAAAATAAAGAAAAATTTAACGAATGGATATTAAAAAATTAAAATGAACTCAAACGCAATTGTAACACTTGCAGATTCTAACTATTTTGAACTATTAGAAGAGCTTATTAATTCAATCCAGTCTCATGAAGAAAGCAAAAATGTTTCTATATGTGTTTTGGATGCCGGATTAACTAATGAACAATTAGAAATATTAAAAAAAAAAGTTTATTCTGTTAAAAAAGCTGAATGGGACATTAAAGTTCCTGGATACAAAGTTTTGAAAAAAGAATGGTTGAAAAGCCAAGTTTCTAGAGCATTCCTACCTAACTATTTTCCAGAATTTCAAAAATACCTTTGGATTGATTGTGATGCTTGGGTTAACTCCTGGTCTGCTGTGGATCTTTATTTTAGAGCTTGTAATGATGGAAAACTTGGAATTACCCAAAGTATAGGACCAGGTTATAGAATAATGTCAAAAGTTAAATGGTTGTTAGGGAAAGTTGCGATTATAAAATCACAAAACTATAAACACGCGAAAGCTTCAGGCATTGAAGATAACATTTCAAGAAAATTAGCTTTTGCACCACACATAAATATTGGTGTTTTTTCTTTGGAGAAAAACTCTAAATGCTGGGATATTTGGCAAAAAAATTTAAAAAAAACCTTGTCAAAAGGAAAAGTTTTTGGTTCAGAAGGTTTGGCAATTAACATTGCAGTTTATCATGATAACGTTGAAGTTGAGTTTTTACCTTTAAAATGTAATTGGATTACAAGTCATTTACTTCCAAAATACGATACCGAAAAAAATACATTTGTTGAACCTTTTCTTCCAAATGAAAAAATAGGAATTATACATTTAGCTGCAGGTTTATGGAAAAATAATAAAGATATGAGATTAAACAAAGATGTTAAAATAGAATTAAAGACACTTGAAGGTAAAAAAATTGAAAAAAGTTTAAGGTTTGGAATTAAATAATATGAGCAAGGTTCGTAACATTCTATTTATTATGACCGACCAACTTAGATGGGATTATTTATCTTGTTACGGACATCCTCATTTAAAAACTCCAAACATTGATAATCTTGCCAAGAAAGGAGTTTTATTTGAGTCAGCCTACGTTCAATCTCCAGTCTGCGGACCATCAAGAGCTTCATACTATACCGGCAGAACAGTTTTCAGTCATGGTTCTACCTGGAATCAAGTTCCACTTCCAATTGGTGAACTAACTATTGGTGATTACCTAAGACAATCTGGAATAAGAACAGGAATAGTTGGTAAGACACATATGAAACCAGACGCAGAAGGGATGGCACGCCTTGGTATAAACAAAGATACAGAAATTGGTTTAATAGTTAGTGAACCTGGATTTGAACCTTATGAAAGAGATGATGGTCTTCATCCAAACAAT
>MDTB01196348.1_pt1 | contig 19481 bp, 19 predicted proteins | sample 811161 | NCBI WGS metagenome assembly MDTB01 (sample SAMN05326650, study PRJNA326480) | marine metagenome | isolation source: seawater | place: Mediterranean Sea | collected 2009 | reverse complement strand
ACATTCACATAGTCTACGCCAAAGAGCTTCTTTGCCCTATCAATGGCCAAGTTCTCCATTTTATCAACCACTTCACAGCCTGCATAATACCTTTTAGCAGGATATCCTTCTGCGTATTTGTTTGTAGCCACACTACCTTGTGCCTGCATGACTGCTTCGCTGCAATAATTTTCAGAGGCTATTAATGAGAAACTATCTTGCTGTCGTTCTAACTCTTCACTTAGTAATGTGAATAAGGCTTTGTCTTGCATGTTATCCCCCTCTGTATATTTTAGTTAATACTATCAGAAGAATATTATCTGTGCAAAACATATTGTACTATATATTCCCATAGCCCCTTTTTAAGATCTGCACTTTGCCTTATTTCTCTTATAGTTGGCATAAATACCCATGAAATATTGTTGTTCCTTGCTTTGTAGTGGACGTATAACTCAGTCTTTTTATCTAATCTACCAGTAAAGCAGCATATACTATTGTTTGTTTTAAATATATTATTATGTTGCCCTGAAGTTTTTTTAATTTGTAGCTGCATTGCCAAAACTATATCTTTAAAAAGCTGCATCTCTTTTTGGTCTAATTGTTGCGTTACAATGTAATCATAGATGTTATTATCTATAACTTCCCAGCTAAGAGTATTGTCTTGCTCAATAGGTACGTAGCTGTCGGTTAATATACTTTTCAGTACTATGCTTATCTCTTCATGCTTTAACATTGTCTTTTAACCAAAGTTTTGTCGCTCTGTGGTAGATATCTTTTTCAAGTATCATATCAGCTATAGATCTATAGGGTAGAATGTTCTCATGTAAATTTTTTACATTTATATTTTGCCATACTTCTCTCAGTTTATTGCTTACTTTATCTTTTGTTAGCTGACTAAAAGGATAATAGAAACTGTTACTATCTTGCTTAGCTTCTTGAATATACTTGTGTATTCTTTTTTCAAACCATGTAAATAATGCTTGCTCATTTGCATCTATATATATGCACAAGTCAATGTAATCCATTACATTATTATTTAAGATATTTAATCCCTCTAATATAATAATATCATTATTTGAATGCCATAATTTTTGATTATCTAAAATATCATAAACCTTATGGCAATACTCAGGTGTTGCTATTTTTTCATCGCCAAGACTTAACCTGTATAAGGTATATATTAGCTCTTCAGTGTTATAACTTTGTGGGAAGCCTTTTTTATTCTCTATTTTTTTTTCGGCTAATTGTTTATTATTAAGTAAAAAGTTATCTGTGCTGATTACACTCACAGTAGGTGTTTGCGCTTGTGCTTGGATAGCATGTTTTAAAAACCTTGCTGTGGTGGTCTTACCTGAGGCAACACTACCGGTTATTGCAACAAAATAAGGACCTTTTGTGTTGCTCTTACAATCCCTAGTTTGTTTATTGCAATGCCAAAGCTGTATAATATGCTGTGCAAGTGGGGTATAAGTTCTATACTGTTCTTGTAGTTCAATAACCATATTTTCATGGTTCTTAACAACGAAGGGATGGCCTAGTTCTGGCATCGTGCCGATGACATGTTGTTGCCACTGCTCTATTGTCACTGGATAGTAACTTTGTTGCAATTTATACTCTCTATGCTTACTTAGATTATTTTGATTGTAACAGAGACTGTGCTTGTTTTGTAATGTTTTTACCAATAGATCTATTTTGTAGTTTTTAGTTCATTAAAAAAACTATATTGATTTATTGCTTAATACTAGGATCTTAGTATTTACTCATAGCGGTTTTTAATAACTGTATAATTACTGATAGTATTAATATATGTATTATCTTAATATTAATAGTCTATATAACCCTAAGAATCGTTGTCACATCAAGTAAAGCAGTATAGAATATTAGCTTTACATGGGCTTTGTTAAGGACAATGGTTTGTCAATAATACACCTATTACTTCTATTTATAACCAACCACGTTTGTGCCACCACCGCTGAGACTAAGGTTGATTTTATTTTTGGAGAAGAAATACCACAAGATGTGGCCAATAACGGCCGCTTAACTCTTGATAATTATCTTTCTCGATACCCAGTACCCGTTAGCGAAGATCAGATTAAAAGTTTGCAGAAAAATATCCCCAATCTAATGCGCCAGGCTGCAGAGCCATTTGGATATTTTGATTGCGTCTGCAAAAGTAGTATTGCAAAAAAAGAATCCTGGCAAGTTACCATTCATTGTAAAATGCCAAATGTGAGCACTATCTCAGATATTAGTATTCAAGTGCAAGGGCCTGGTAAAGCAGCTATTGAGGCAGATCTTGCTAAAAATCCTACAGCCATACAACCTAATAGCATCTTTTCTGCACTTAAGTACGAGCAAGCTAAGCAATCTCTGCTTGTGCTGGCATACAAAAAAGGTTTTATGGATGCAAATACCGATGGCTCAAAAATTATCATAAAACCCGAAAAACATCATGCACAGTTATTTTTTAAACTAAATACTGGATATGCCTATAGCTTTGGACCTATAAGTTTTTCTAATATGTCATACAACAGTGACTATTTAAGAGCCATGGCGCCTTTTAAACAGGATGACCACTATACACAAGAACAACTTTTTTTGTATCAGCAAGAACTTATGGGCTCTAATTTATTTGAGTCTGTATCCATCAAACCTAGATTTACTGCACATAACGAGTCTAAGTATGTACCTGTTTATGTTGAATACAAACCTATATATAAGTTTCAAAGGCGTGGTGCTATTAGCTATAATACCGATACGCAGGTAAATCTTATGTTGGGTTTACGTAGAAATCGTATTGGTGACCGTGGTCAATACTCAACACATGAGCTTAGTAAAGAGAACGTTTTTGGTAAATATGGTACTCTACGTTTAAGTAATACTTTCATAATACCTAATACGCACCCTACTAAGGATTATTCTTACATCGATCTGACGTATGCCGACCAGCGTATTAACTATGCAATAAATAGCGTTAGTGAGGAGAAGTCTATCAATTTGATTGTTGGCCAAAGTAATATCACAAGTTTTACTGATGATAGATATAGCTTTATGCGCAATTATGGCCTAAATCTTTTTAGCGCCTGGAATACGCCTATTGTCAATAATATCAGTGGTGTCCGTGAATATAATGCATGGCTTTACCCAAGTATAAAACAAAATTACTACTATTTTGACCGCCCATCAAATAGGAAATACAACCTATCTTTAGATAGTGCTTTTAACCATAGATTTTTAAAAGTCACTCTATCACAAAATTTATTTCTACCCTTCTCACAATCTAATCGTTTGCTTTTTAATAATACCATGGGCTTTATTACTACAAAAAACTACCTCGATCTGCCAAAATCTTGGAGTTTTCTAACTGGTGGTAATACCAGTGTCCGTGGCTTTGCTTATGATAGTATTGGCGCTAGTAGTGATGATAGTAATTTTAATAAAGTTTTATTTGAAAACTCTATTGAACACCAGTTACGCCTGTACCAGAATTTTTTTCTGATAGAATACTATGATGTTGGTAAGGCTTCGAAACGTATATTGACTGATGATTACTACCAATCAATAGGTAGTGGAGTTATTTGGGAATCTCCTTTCGGGATAATTGAGCTTAGTATTGCTAAACGCCTTAATGAACTTACGACTTCTAGACCAAGCAAATCTGCTCCTTGTAATAGCTGCAGGTATATTCTAGCATTTAAGAATAAAATTCATTAAGGCCAGCTTCATGATAACATCATATCAAACAGTTTATTTCAAAATTCTAAGATTAGCATTCAAAACCTTATTAAGTTTAATAACCACTTTATTACTTTTTGCTATCATTATGTCATCTACCACTTTTGGCTTGCGCTTGACTCTTCATTTCCTCGCAAATCAGCAAGCACATAAGATTGTTTACACTAATGTTCAAGGTAGCATTTTAAGTAAAGTATCAATTGATCAGATTGTTATTGATGATAATATCCAACTTAATGGTGTTCACATGAATTGGAGATCACTAGCAGCTTTAGCAACGACCTTATCTGTAGAAAGTGCCACTATTACTAGTGAGCAAGCTTTCAAAGACTGGCCTTTTTTGCACAAATTTATTAACAACGATTTCTTAACTGTAAAGCACGTCCTAATCAATCCACCTAATTTAAATAGTGATTATAATACCTGGTCTATTAATTTACATTACTATTCACAGGATTATAAAGTTAGCATTACCCCTAGTGGTACCGGCTTTGATGGTGAAATCCTTAGTAGTAAATCTGAGCTAGTTAAATTTCATAAGGATTTGTCCAATTATAGTATTGATGGTAGTTTTATTATGCTCAAATCGGTTTATCAAGTACAAGCACAACTTGATTTTAGTAAGGATATTCCTCTTGGAGATATTCGTATCTCCAATAATGATAGCAATATACAAACTTGTATGTTTATCAGTCAGGATAATGAAGTCGCCTGGCAAACATCTGTAAAAACACCTAGCTTAGAATTGGTATCTAATGGTGTAAAAAATGAGAAAATACGCGGACAAGTTAGAGCTTCTGGTTCATACTTAAAAGCAGGAGATATTCGCTTGAAACACTGGCGCATTGATAGCTTATTTGATGAAAGTCTAGACACAGCATTCTATGTAAGATTAGCTGCAAAAAATATACAATTACCAGATTTACAAGTTGATGACATCTTTATTAAGTATCAGCAAAAAAATACCGACTTTTCCAATCCTTCTTTTCTCTTAGAGATTAAGAATAAAAGTATGTTTTATAGAAATGAATTTTTTCTTGATCAATTATATACCCATATTAACCACAATGATAATTTGTTAACGCTGCACTTTGAAAATAATCGTGCCAATCCATTTTCTATGGACTGGACTGCTGTTAAACAAAGTAATAATATCTGGAAAGCTAAGCCATCCCAACTCAGGATTGGCTCTGAGTCAAAAGCTCATGTAATTAGCCTCCTTCCCGAGATGGTGTTCCAGTACACAAATGACTATCTTAGCTTAAGCTCGATTACAAAAGACCAACCCTTTCCTTTGGCAGTAAATCTAATTTATTATTTTGGTTCTAGTATTTGGAGTGAAATACAGTTAAAAGACTTACCTATTGATTATATTCCATTGGCTTTATTGAATATGTTTGATATATACCCAACTGGTTTTGAAGGTATAGCCAATGGCAATCTAGTAGTATCAAAACCTTCTAGTACTCAGCAATTCATACTGGATGGGCAAATGCAACTCAATGTTCAACGCGGTAATCTACAGCAAATATTACCAGATCTACCTCTAGCATCTGATTTAAAAATAACCAACTCAATTATTCAACTAAACTTTAAAGACAATACTATCTCACTTAGCTCAGATGCCAATGTTAATCAGGGTAAGTTATTGCTTGAAGGTAGTATTCTAGCTAGCCTGACAAATCCACAGTATAACTTTAACTTGAAAGGCAAAAAGATAGTATTTGAGCAACCGCATGATGGCTTTATTACATTAAATACTGAACTTGATATTAGCTATCAAGACACAATCACTGATATTTCTGGCCAAGTAGATATTATTGATGCTTCTTATCATAATCAACGCTGGCAAACTGCACTAAAGTTACCTGAGGAAACGACTATACAACAAGACAACCTATCTAGTGCAACCGCGTTATCTCATAGCCGTTATAATCTGAAAATAGATTTTGGTAAAAAAACTTACATCCATGCATATGGCTTTCACGGTCAATTGCAAGGCGATTTATCACTTACACAAAAAGCTAATGATCAACGCTTTCTTGTTGAGGGATCTATGTATATGAATGATGCAATATTACTTATCTATGGACAACAGTTACCTCTTGCACACTGCCGTTTAAACTGGTATCAATCCCATTTAAATAAACCTCATGTTGATATGCTTATTAAGAAAACGAGCACTGTCTCTTCTCTTGATGCCTCACAAGAGTATGGTATTGATATACATGGTAATATAGATGATTTGAAAGTAAACTTTTATGCCTCGCCAAGAGAAATGACACATGCTGAGATACTCACACATCTATTATTAGATAAGCAACAGTACCACCGAGAGTATACTGAATCTATAGATTCACTTTTACAAGAACTTAATTATCATGAATTAGGTGGTCATGATCTTAGTATTATTCTTGATGTTTTGGCATCGTTAAAACGTGCACTGTTTTTCGATAGAATTGAATTGTCTAATAGTACTATTGGTGACGATCAATCAAGGAAGCAATATGATGAGATGGAGGTCTTGCTAACACGTATGTTAAATGAGCGTTTTGCGTTAAGTTTACGCCTTAATAGCTCAGATCCAAGTAAAAACCAGTTTGGCTTTGATGCTTTGCTTTCTGATAAGCTTAAACTACGTAGCTATTTCGCTCAAAACCCTTCCACGTTGAATTTTGAGCTATACTATCAAAATAATCAGTGACAACTATTTTACTCTGAATTACTATTATAATCTTTTACTGCGTTTGTAACAGCATGTTTTGCTGCATCTAGCTGCTCCCAGCCATCTACTTTTACCCATTTACCTTTTTCCAGATCTTTATAATGGTTAAAAAAGTGTTCTATTGTTTTTAGTAATGCTTCAGGCAGATCACTTACTGAGTTAATATTATCATATAATGGCGTTAACTTCTGAATAGGTACTGCAACAAGTTTATGGTCTAAACCAGCTTCATCTGTCATTGCTAACATGCCTAAAGGACGACAAGCTATTACTGCTCCTGCTTGTACTGGGTATGGTGTTATCACTAATACGTCAAGTGGATCGCCATCATCACAAAGGGTTTGGGGGACATAACCATAATTACAAGGATATATCATTGAAGTTTGTAGAAACCTATCTACAGTTAACATATTGTTTTCTTTTGACACTTCATATTTTACTGGCTTATCTGATGCACTGATTTCGATTACAACATTAAAACTTTCCGGTGTATTATCACCAGCTGGTATATCTATATATGACATTTGTTTTATCTCCTTTGTTAGAAATTCTTTTTGTATTATTTCAGCTATTGCTCGTTACTTTCATCGATAAACTGAAAAATACTTTTTGGATCACCCAAGAAAGCATCTTGGATAAGCTTTTCATTTGGGTCGCATGCATATTGGCTAAAATCTGAGACCCCGTGTTCGCGCAAATAATCTTCATCGACAAAGAAATTACCTGTAACATCTCCTGATTTTTGTTGTGCAATAATATAAGCGGCATCTGCCATGATAGTATCTTTTCTACAGTTTTTAGGTTCTACTGGTAGTAAATTTCTAACAGCAGCAGTATCTATAGCTGTTCTTGGCCATAGAGAGTTTACTGCTATATTTTGTGCTTTGTATGCCGCTGACATACCTAAAGTACTCATGCTCATAAGATATTTTGATTGGGTATAAGCCACATGTGATTTAAACCAGCCCGGCATAAGATTTATAGGTGGTGATATATTTATTATGTGTGGGTTATCAGAATTCTTTAGATGTTGTTGGCAAAGTGTACTACACAAGTACGTTCCTCTACCATTAATTTGATGCATTAAGTCATATTGCTTCATTTGTAAAACTTCAGGTCCTAGAAGAAATATTGCACTTGCATTGTTAATTAATATGTCAATACCACCAAAGGTTTCTATTATTTTACTGATGGCACTTGATACTTGATCGTCAAAGCGTATATCTGCTTGTATTGGTAACGCGTTACCACCTACTTCTTCTATCTCACTTGCAGCGGTGTAAATAGTCCCAGGTAGCTTAGGATGTGGCTCTGCAGTTTTTGCAAGTATGGCAACGTTTGCACCATCTTTTGCAAAGCGCTTAGCCATAGCTAAGCCAATGCCTCTAGAGCCCCCAGTTATAACTATTGTCTTATCTTTAAATATACCCATTAGTTCACTTAAATGGCTAGGTAAGTGGGGATTATATACTATCTTTTGATGAAATACAAAACCTAGGATATTATCAATTTAATTATAGTTTAATCATTGCATTAGGCTGCATTATACTTCTGTTGTTTAATTGTATAATGTGATTGGCTTAATGCACTTAATAGCTTGTTTATAACCCTAGTAGTTATTTCCTCATCAATAACAGTGCACGTAGTAATTAGCGTTGGTTTATGCTATAATAATGCTATATTATATGTACCTAGGGGCTAAATATGCCATCGTTTGATATTGTTTCTTGTGTGGACCACCACGAATTGTCGAATGCTGTTGATCAGGTTACTAGAGAGATTGCTAATCGATTCGATTTTAAAGGCACCAGCGCAGCTCTTGAACAAAACCAACTAGAGCTTACTATTTTTGGGGATAATGATTTTCAACTTAAACAAGTACAAGATATTTTATTACAAAAATCTGCGAAAAGAGGCATTGATTCCATGTGTTTTGACTTTGCTGATCCGCAACAACATCATGCTAATATAAAACAGCGTGTAGCGGTAAAAGAGGGAATTGATACTGATTTTGGTAAGAAGATCACAAAAATGATTAAAGAAAAAAAGTTTAAAGTACAAGCAAGTATTCAGGGCGATCAAGTACGTGTAACTGGCAAGAAACGTGATGATCTACAAGAAGTCATCAGCTTTCTAAAGCAAACCCAAATGTCGCAACCACTGCAATACCAGAATTTTAGAGACTAATTAATTTGCGTGGCCAAATAGACCCTGCATACCAATACTTTTGCTGTGCAAAAGAAGCTGTATTGCTTGATGGATCTGTACAACAGCAAGATAGTGACTATATGCAGCAAACTGTAGCTTTTCTTCGTGCCAATACTGCTAATCATGAGGAGGTCCCTATTGCAGCTATTATAGTACATCCTGAGCATGGTATAATCGCCAAGCAATGCAATAGCAATATCAGCCATTGTGATCCTACAGCTCATGCAGAAATTAACGCGTTACGAGAAGCAGGTGCCTTTTTAAATAACTACCGGCTATGTGGATGCACAATCTATATTACTTTAGAACCCTGTATGATGTGTTTTTATGCCTTGATGCATGCAAGGATAGCGCGTATTGTTTTTTCTTGCTCTGATAATCGTGTTGGTGTGTTATCAAAAAGCCTATACCTAGACTCTCATGCCCAGCATAATCACCATTTTTCTTGGAGTGGCGGTATACTTATGTCGCAAACCCAACCGCTACTGCAGCAGTTTTTTCTACAGCGCCGTTAAAGTACTATTCTTTAGGTGATACGTTTAATGTGAAATGCATAAATTGCTCTCGGATACGTTTGTTATCTGGTAGTGGTAACGGCTGAGCTTTATATATTGTATTCACCGCAATTCTGTCGTTTAGCGGACTTCCTGATGAATTGATTATCTTAACACTTTGTACTTTACCATAGTTGTTTAACATTATCTCAAGCGTTGTCTGCCATTTACTAGTATTGCCTTTAGGTTGTAGTAAATATTTTGCTAAGTGATCCACTAAGGTGGCTCTAGCTATTTGTAAATCATATCTATCCTGTGCTAATTGTTTTTGTTGCTCTTGTGCAATTCTTTGCTTTTGCAATAACTCTTGTTGTTGTTTTTCAAAAGCGATCTTGGCTGCTTGGGCTTTTTTATGTTCTAGTTCAGCTAATCTTTTTTTCTTTTCTGCAAGTGCTTTAGCTTGCTGCTGTTGTTTTTGTAGTAACTTCTCCTGGGTCAGTCTTTTTTGTTCAAGCTGGTATTGCTGCTGCTTAGCTAATGCTTTTTCTTTTGCCTGCTGCTGCTGCATGGCAAGCTTTTTGCTATTTATAATTTGCTTTTTATTTGCGGTATTTACTTGTAGTTCTTGCTCCTTACTTGCAGTTGTCACTTTACTATGTATTGGGTTTGTATCTTTATTTTGTACTGCTGTATCTCCTTTGCTATTTTTGGACTTCAGTGTAATTTTAGTATCAGCTGCGGCAACTTTTTTTTGATTTCCCAAAAAACTTTTTGGAATTTCTTGACTTATATTGACTGTTTCAAGAGGAGGTGCGACTTGTTTAGCCAAGCTTATTTCAATAGGAATATGTAGTTTTTTAATAGCTATTTTTCTCTTTGCTATTGTCATTGAAAATAACAATAAAAGTGCTAAAAAATGCAGTAGTATCGAGCATAATAAAGCTCGCACAGAACCTGTACTGTTACCTGCTGATTGATGCATACTACTCTATGCTCCAGTTGTAGGTAATAGCTAATGGCGCATGGTCAGAAAACACTGGTTGTGGCGTTATTTGTGCATGCTCTATACGTAAAGAAAGTTCTTTATTAACAACTTGATAATCAATACGCCAGCCTACGTTTTTTGTCCTTGCTTGTGCTCTATATGACCACCAAGTGTACTGAGAGTCTTCTTGATTTACTACTCTAAAAGCATCCGTCCAATTACCATTAAAAACTTTATCTAGCCATGCTCGCTCTTCTGGAAGAAAACCAGAATTTTTTTGGTTTTGCTTCCAATTCTTCAAATCTATAGGTTTATGCGCAATATTCCAATCTCCACAAATAATTGTAGGCTTATCTTCCCACTTTCCATTCAGAAAACTTTCATAAAAACGATCTAACAACTCCATTTTAATTTGCTGCCTAAGGTCACCACTTGTTCCTGAAGGTAGGTATAGTGATACCACACGTAAATTGCTATACTCTACGGCAATATAGCGTCCCTCATCGTCCATGACTGTATCTTCAGTTTGGGTTTGTATTAAATCTGGTTCGTGCTTGGTATAAATTGCTACTCCAGAATAACCTTTTTTAATTGCTGAGGCAAAGTAACGATGATAGTTATCTACATCAAATACTTCTTGTGCCATTATCTGCTGGTCTGCTTTTGTTTCTTGTAAGCAAATAAAATCCGGATTCTGCTCTTGGCACCATTGAAAAAAACCCTTCTTTAGTGCTGCTCTGATACCATTTAAATTGCAAGTTATTACTTTTAGCTGATCTGTGCTCATAATTACATTGTTACCCTTTTCTTTAGCATAACAGAGCCAACCACAGTGCTCAATATATGATTTATTCTGATTATTTAAATTTTATGAGGTATATGTGTGGCTTTTGTGCTCTAACTGTTGACATCATTTTGTGCATCAAGGATATTATAATCAGACTATAAATGGAGTGATGAGGATGCTTTTGCGAAGATGTGATAGAGTTTTACTTTTTATTACCAGCTGCGGGCTGCTTTTTGGTTGTAGTGACCCTAATGTATCAAATAAAGATTTAGGCCGATTGGTCGGAGGTATAGCTGGTGCTAGTATTGGTAATAGTGCCACTAATAATAAAACCCTTGGTACGGTTGTTGGTGCTTTAGCAGGAAGTTATATTGGTGGTGAAATTGGTAAGGACATAGATCGTAAAAACCAAGAACGTGTTGCTTGGGTGCTTGAAAATAAGCCATCTAAAGATGTTGTTGTTTGGCAAGATCCTGATAAAAATCAAAGCTACCAAGTAGTGCCAGAACCTTCTTTTAGGAAAGGTGGTAAAATATGTCGACCCTTCACTTTAACTATTTATGATGGTAACAAAAAAAGGGTGAAAAATGGTATTGCTTGTCGAGTAGAAGGCAAGAAATGGGTTATAGAAGATTAATATATTGGAGCAAGTATGAAACACGATCCTGAAAACACTCTGGTGATGGAGATTAATGACAATAAGGTTTATATTGAGCTTTATCCTGCTCATGCCCCAAATCATGTCGAGAGAATTAAATTATTGGCTGGTGAGCAGTTTTATGATAACTGTCCTTTTCATAGAGTGATAGATGGCTTTATGGCACAAACTGGTGATGGTAAAAATCAAGACGGTACGGGTGGTTCAGACTATCCTGATCTTAAAGCTGAATTTAACGATGTTGCTCATGAAAGAGGTGTGGTGTCTATGGCGCGGGCCGCTTCAGTAGATTCTGCCAATAGCCAGTTTTTTATCTGCTTTGATAGCCACCCTCATCTTGATGGCCAATACACAGTATTTGGTAAAGTAAGTGAAGGCATGTCAACTATTGATGCTGTTAAAAAAGCTAATCCTGGCCAAGACATGGTTACAGTGCCAGATGTAATATCTAAAGCATATCTACTGGCTGATGCTTAATGTGTTGGTAAGTAGCTTTTATGAAAATTGCAATTATTGGATCTGACTTCTCGGCGCTACTATGTGCATGGTTGCTAAGAAATACCGCTGAAGTTGTAATAATTCAGGAAGATAATACTTTACAGGGCTATAGCCCGAGCTTTCGTTCAAATAATTTAACTAGCCTAGCTGATATTGACCATAATTTATTTATATTTGATAGAAGAATATCCGCAAGTACTATTAAGCTTTTACAGCATTTAGGCCTATCTAGTCATAGGCTTGATTTAAAGTATGACTTTGCTCTAGAGGGTAATAGGAATCTTGTAAGTGGTCGCTGTTTATCTTCTGCGCATTCTGTTTGGTATAAAAACATTTTTCGACAGCTTTCAGAATGGCAACGCTTAATTACTTTGCCTAAGTCTTTATCAACTTTTCAGTCTGGTTTCGCAGATGCCTGTCTCAATCAGTTTTTAGGCTCAGCTTATTTTGTGTCTAATAACGGACCATCTGCTTTAAATATTGATGACGTAGCCATGCAAACGTCTTCTAGGCAAAGCTTTGCTCTTGAACAAAGATTATCCCCTACGCAACATTGGCATGGCTTGACTCTTGGTAGTAATGGACTTATACGCAAATTAACGCAACAGGCATCTGCGTGCACCTTATTTTCATCCAAAATTGCGCGTTTTTGTTATAAATCTAAATCTCGTACTAATATCCAATTACAATTTACCCATGGGAGCAACCTTAATGTCGACCATGTTATCTTTGCTGATGCCTCACAATATAACCATAGCATAATAGATAAACATGCAGGCTTTGATATATTTAATAATATATCTTACCGCAAGCATAACAGTATCCTGCATAGCTGGCCCGGTATAATCAGTCCTCAGGGCATATATGCTAATAATATGCATTACCATCACTGGCAGCAACAATCCCATTTAGGTGTCAGTTATAAAATCAACAAGTTACAAAACCTAAATTCTAATAAACCACTATTTTTATCTCATAATACTCTTTTTGAGATCCCTGCTTCTTTTATTATTGATAAGGCTTGTTTTTATTTACCTGTCAATAATAGCCTTACCCGTACAAAGCAACAGCAATTATCACGATTGCAAGGCATGCAAAATATATGGTTTACTGGCAGTAGTTGTGCTAACGCTGATATTGAGTCTCGTGTTTTACAAGCTACACAGATTTGTCATGATTTAGGTGCTAATGTTGACTATTTAGTATCGTAATATATGTACCCGAAAGCTAAATTAGAAACATTATTGTTGCAATATGAAATACCTAAAATCAAATTAATTTTGCCTGATGATAGCTTTTACTTACACTCATGGCATAGTCCAGATAAGCCTATTACTGTTCATATACGACAGTGGCAGATAATAGACCTTTTTATAAAGGGTGATGCTAATGCTTTAATAGAAAGTTATATTCATCAAATTTGGCATACTGATCAGCTGTACATGCTTATGCTATCAGTACTTAATTCTTCTTTTTGTCATCTAAGTTTTTCAAAAAGTATATTATCTGATGTAAGTGCATACTATGGTAATATCATTAGCTCACTTGCTAATTTTAATACAGACCCTTCTTTGCTTAAGCAATCGTTGAGCAACCCAGACTTCTCTATGCAATGGCTAGATAGTAGCATGTCTAATAGCGCTGCAATATTTGCTGATAATACTTCTGATCCACTGCACCTTGCACATAGACGTAAATATATGCGGGTGTTGAGTCAAATTGAGTCTGCTTGTACGCATGAAATACTTGATTTAAATCCTAGCTGGGGAGCATTTGTTGAGTTTTCTTTACAACATAATTTTAATACTAGCGCTTATTGTACTAGCGATGCGCAAATAGAATTTATTAAACGCCGTCTGGGTAATCATAATTATATTGCTGATTATAGATTATTATACCCTGACCAAGAGGCTAAAGATATGCAATATGATGCGGTTGTTAGTTTAGAGCATTTACAATATCTTCCTCACCAGCAGTGGGATATATATTTTAAAAAAATACATAGAAGTCTGCGTAGTCAAGGTCGACTTTTACTGCAGACGCTCAGCGCAGATCCATCCTTTCTTTCTATGAATATTATTTATAATCACTTTTTTCCTAATGCTAAAATCCCCTCTTCTGAAGAACTCAGTCAACTTTTTACTAAATATTATTTTGAAACTGAGGCATGCTATGTTTTTAGTGATAACTATACTAGGACTTTAAAAGCTTGGCTGCTAAACTTTCAAAGCCGGCAACAGCACTTACTTGATCTTGGTATTGAGAAGAATACGATTCGTAGCTGGGTGTTTTTCTTATCTCTTGCCTATGCTTGCTGTAGTCGTGGGCTAGTTAAGGTAAATCAGTTCACTCTAGTAAAAAATCCGTCATAGTATACCCAGCTGTAACTTTGCAGCTGCACTCATACTTTCTTTACTCCATGGCGGATCGAATGTCAGCTCTACTTCAACACTACCAATCTGCTCAAGGCTTGTTAGTTTTCGTTTTACCTCTTCAATGATGACCGGACCCATCCCACATGCTGGTGCTGTCAAAGTCATTTGCACATGTGCGTTTTGACAGTTTTTTTCATTATCTTGTTGTAGCTTACATTGATAAATTAGCCCCAAATCAACAATATTGACTGGTATTTCAGGATCATAGCATCGCTTAAGTTGATACCAGCACTTATCTTCTAATGAAATTTTAGGATCTGATAAAGTTTCGTGTGCGCCTTCTAAAATAGCCTCAAAACCAAGTGCATCTCTATCTTCTCCTAGAATTAATACTAAATTACCTTGAATCTCTACTGTGAAATTATCTCCTAATGCCTGGGTAATTCTTACTGCGGATCCTGCATTGAGAGATAAAGGATGCCCATGAGGAATAAGTAAACCCTCACAGTCTCGTTCTAAAAGTAAAGTTTTCCCACCATATGGACTGTTATGAAACATTTGTGCGCTCTTCTTTATTCAGTAATTCCACACTATCACCACAGCCACAAGCTAATGTTACATTGGGGTTATCAAACACTGCTTTGGTTTCTATACCTTGCCTTACATAATCTAACTTACTGCCTACTATTCTTGGAATAGTGCTATCTGGAATGTAAATAGCAATATTATCTATATGCTGTAATTGATATTTTTCAGGCACCTCTTTGATAAGTCGAATTTGATACATATAACCAGCACAGCCTGCTTTTTCAAGCGCTATCAGTACGCCTATATATGTTTTATCGCTAGCTAGCTGTTTGGCTAGATAGGTTTGTGCACGCTCTGTAAGAGTCAAAAGCTTATTCATTAGATTATTCCTTGTCTATAGCGCCTTCGAGCGCATGCCACGCACAGGTTGCACACTTTACTCTCATAGGATACTGACTTACTCCTTGCATCACTTCTAGCTTGCTGGTAGATATATTATATTGCGATACATCCTCTCCTTTGGCCAGTGATTTAAACCACAGCAACTGCCTTTTAAACTCTTCTTTATCTGCACCCTGTAGAGCTTCTACCATTAACGAGGCTGAAGCCATGCTAATGGCGCAACCACTGCCAGTGAAACTTAATTGAATAATTTTGTTCTGCTTTAATTCACAGTATATTTCAATCTCATCACCGCATAATGGATTATAGCAACTATGTTTAATGATATGCTCTTTAGCACCGTAAAACCTTGGGTTCCTACTATGATCTAGTATCATTTGTTGATATAACAGTGTTAAATTATCCATAAAAAACCTTTTTCACTTTATGTAAACCTTTAGCCAATGCTTCTAAGTCTTGATCGTTATTATAAAAGGCTAAGGATGCCCTGGTAGTTGCGTTGACACCTAAACTCTTCATTAGCGGCATTGTACAATGATGCCCTGCTCTTATCGCCACACCATCACTATCGAGTATGGTTGCAATATCATGTGCATGAATATCTTTCATTGTGAATGAAGCTATTGGTAGCTTGTCAGCTGTTTGCCCATATACTTGTACTTCAGGAAACTCTGATAATACATCTGCTAATGCTTTACTTAAATGCTTTTCGTGTGCAATTATTTGCTCATAACCAACTGTTTTTATGTATTCACAAGCTACTCCAGTAGCAATAGCACCAGCAATATTGGGTGTACCTGCTTCAAACTTGTACGGTGCTATAGCAAATGAGGTATCATCAAAGCTTACTTTTTCAATCATTCCCCCACCTGTTTGGTAAGGCTGCATATTATCAAGATGCTTATAACGCCCATAGAGAACACCTAAGCCTGTGGGACCAAAAGTCTTATGTGCAGAAAATGTGTAAAAGTCTGCTCCTAAGTCTTGTACATCAATAGGCATATGTGAGGCTGCCTGCGCTCCATCAACCAGTACTGGTATATCTAACGCATGCGCTTGTTGAATCATTGTTTTTGCTGGGCTTAATGAGCCTAGCACATTAGATACATGTGAAAACGCAAGCATTTTGGTTTTTTTACTTAGTATTTGCTCTAAGCCATCTATTTTTAAATTACCTTTTTCATCTATGGGGATTATCTTAAGCGATGCACCATGGGCTTTAGCAACCATCTGCCAAGGAACAATGTTTGCATGATGCTCCATAACTGTGAGTACAATATTATCGCCTGGTTGTAATTTTGGTGCTAAAAAAGATTGTGCAACAAGATTAATCGCTTCGGTACACCCTTTTACAAAAACTATCTCTTTGGGCGAACTTGCATTAACAAATGCTGCAAGCCTAGTTCTTGCTTGTTCATACATTACAGTTGAATCTTCACTTAGCCTGTGGATACCTCGATGTACGTTTGCATTATGATTTTGATAATATTCAGTTAAAGTATCTATTACAACCTGGGGCTTTTGTGTGGTTGCACCATTATCTAGATAGCTTAGTCTCTTACCATTGCTGAGCTTTTTACATAGTATGGGGAAATCTTTTCGATAATCAGCAATGCTTTTCTTTTTAACTATTTTTTCTTTCACTTAAATTACCTTTGTCCAACAAATTAATCCATATATATTATAGCATATTATTAGGATTTCAACAGATATTATAACGAGTGTTTTTTACTTGTGTTTTTAAAAAAATGCTGCGACTTTCCTGCTACTGTACTATCTGCGAGCTTTTTACCTATCTTTTTATTTAATTTGGTCTTATTGAGTGCATTATCTAGCTGTAACTTTGGTACTTTGAATATAGATTGTCCTATCAATGTAGCAATACGATATAGCGTGTTCACTAGATAAACTACCGGTGAATATGGCAGCATAAAACTAAATATTGATAATAAAGACGTTGCTGGCATGATGTTACTTTTTTTTATTTTTTTCCCTAGATCAGGCTTATAACGTTCGAGCAAGTTATACGATAATACAATTATTGCAAAACTTGCAAGACTGGTGGCTGCACCTAAAGCAGTTGCTTTTATTATTGTTAACCATGTGTAGCTCATACCTAATTTTGTGCAACAATAAAGCAGCCAAGCTGGTGTGCTAATGTAGCTAGAAAGTATCATGTTTTTAAATTCTTTTTCATAGTCACCTGGTATATTTTTTTTCACCATAGGCGCAAATAACTCTCTGCTATAGTGTTGAGCTGATTTGCATGCAACAAAGACGATAAAAGAATTAACTGATATTGCTAAAGTACTTATTGCAATAGTATTAGCTACTAGATGTAAATTTGCTAGCATATAAGCATTCATTTCTGGCTGGTAGTAATATGTATTAATTGCAAACAGTATCAAACTACTCAGCGCAAAGGGTAGCTGCACAAATTTAGTAATTTGGTTTGGTTTTTTCCCTGAAAATAATTCATCTTTATCAGCATGGTTTTTCAAAATATCTGGAATTAAATTATCTACACACCATTGCTTCCACTTTGGTGGCGCCTTGGTAAACCACAGATAATTCAATATAAATGTTGGTGTAATTATCGCAAGCATATAGCTAAGTTTAGCTCTAATGCCAACCTGGGTGTAGTATAAAAATGCCACGATAGTGGCTGGCATCAGTAATATATAGCCTTTAATAAGATCACTTGTTTTTTGAATTATTTTTAAAACCTGTGAATTTCTATTATTTTGATTTTGCTCTCTACTTAAAAATAATAAACTGTAAGTTTTTTTAACCATAGACGTAAAAAGTTCAGCGGATACTAATAGTAAAAACGTACAGGTCACTGCAAATGTTTGTCCCATGTATACTGATAAATACACCCTTAGGTTTCCAATTAAGGGCGCCCATAATGGCGTAGCTATAAATAATGACGCAGCTAATATTAATAGTATTAGCACAGCATTTCTTGACTTTTGTACTATGCCATGGGTGCTCCAATCCTTATTCAGCAGTATATTTATATCTATCTTTTTATAACTTACCGCTAGATAGGTCATACCAGCACCTATAGCAAGCCCAAAACATCCTGATGCATAACCTAAAGCTGGATACCATATATGTGTGTACAGACCTGAGGTAGCGATAAAGCCAATTGCTACTCTTAGTACTTGTGTGATTAGTACAGTTACAACAAAAGCCCATTTGGACTCTTCCTTAAAATGCATTATAGTAGTAATACTACAGCTAATTGCTGCTAATAATTTTAATCTTGCACTGGCTGCAAATGAAAATATAAGCTCATACAGAAAACATCCAGCTAATCCTAGTGCGATTATGCTATCTTGCTTTTTTGTTTTTATTTTCTCCCAAGCTTTTTTATCTAAATACTGCTCATAAGCCAATGCTAAGGTATAGTAAAAACCGCTAAATCTAATCATATGACTAAAAACAGCGTCTACAGCAGTCAAAGACCCAAAAAACTGGCATCCTAGAGCAATATATAACAGAGCCAGACTAGCTGTTGTTGCGCATGTAAAAACTATATATCTTGTTGTCTTGTTTTTTATTTCTGGTAGCTCTTGTAGCTGAAATGGTATCGATGCCGTGACTAAATATGCTGTTAGTTGGTTGACTAAATAGCCGAAAATATAAATGTATCTTGCTAGCGAATGACTAGAATGTATACTCATTACTTCTGCCTGACTCGTTTATTATAGTAATTAATAGTTATATTGTACCTTTGTGGGCATATAATATCAGAAAAAATAAATACAATACACAACATTTACTGCTCACCTCTTCAAAGGATCTCTAGTAAGAATACCTTAAGCCTCAAAAGTTGTCATTAGCTTATCTACGTATGTTATTACTTTTTGTTTTGCTGCATTGGTATTGAATACATCAAACATTTCCGCACAAAAACCTTTCATTAATAACCATCTAGCTATATTTTTTTCTAATCCACGCATCTGTAAAAATAATATTTTATTAGGATCAACTTGCCCTATGGTTGTGCCGTGTGCAGCACGTACATCATCCGCATAAATTTCTAGTTCTGGTTTGGTATAGGCACTCGCAGAGTCTGCTAACAACATATTATGATTTGTT
>MDTB01070729.1_pt1 | contig 19483 bp, 18 predicted proteins | sample 811161 | NCBI WGS metagenome assembly MDTB01 (sample SAMN05326650, study PRJNA326480) | marine metagenome | isolation source: seawater | place: Mediterranean Sea | collected 2009 | reverse complement strand
TTTACAATAAACGAATTAGTGTTTTATCGTATCAACTCTAAAATTGCAACATTATCCAAACATGCTTACTAATTGTAAGCAAGGAATAAAATACCACTCCCAACAATGATTCTATAGACAGCAAAAAGTGAAAAATTATAATTTCTTATAAAGCGAAATAGAAAAACCAAACTGATTAATGCTACGATAAACGAACATAGAAAAGAGGTTAATAATATTTTTATTCCTGATAAATCAGCCTCGAACATTGTCAGATTGTAAACTAGAAGGCAACCGGAAGCTAAAATGGTAGGAATGGACATGAGCATAGATAGTTCCGTTCCGTCCCATCGCGAAAAACCCAAAAACCTGGCACCAGTAATAGTTGTTCCAGATCTAGATGAACCAGGAATTATTGCTATTGCTTGCCAACAGCCCATAATTAAAGCATCTTTAATATTCCATAACCTTTTAGCACGACATGATTTTCCATATTTGTCACTCAAATATAGAAGTAATCCAAAAAGTACAGTGCTCCAACCAATAACTTTTAAAGATCGTAAAGCACTAATCATATCTGTTAAAAATACAATAAAACCAACAAGTAGAATTGGAATTGTGGCTACTAAAATCAACCGAAAAAACTGGGCATTGTGGTTGTGATAATTTCCTGAAATATTTTGTTTGAAACCGTTTATAAGAGTCAAGACGTCTTTTTTAAAGTACAAACAAATTGCGACTAAAGTTCCAAAATGAACGGAAATATCTATTTCTATACCATGCTCAGCTTGCTGAAAAAACTTTGACAATAAAATTAAATGAGCAGAAGATGAAATTGGCAAAAACTCAGTAATTCCTTGCACAACGGCTATCAGAACAATATAGTAAAAAGCCATCCAATCTCCTTTGTCACTATTGTTAAGTCCTTAGCTGTTACACTGATTCTATAGATTTTTAAACTATAATGATCTATCAAAAATTATTGGAAACCAATCTCTTCTTAAAGCATCTCCATTTTGCATACCATGACCTGGAAAAGGTGGAGAGGTGGGCCCAGGTCGGTCGCGATACTTGACATCATCACCCAATAGTCTCAATGAGAAAGCTCTCCTGCGGTGTTTTGTTTCATTTCCACGTGCACCGTGTAAAACTCTAAAATTGAAGGCAACAGCATCTCCAGGATTCATTTGCCATTCTTTTATTTTCATGTTTTCCTTTTCAGGGTCTGGAACAGGCATAAATTTCTCTTGTGAACTGTAAAAAGCTCCTTCATTTTTCCAACGAGTGGGAAAAATTTCATTATTCCACATGTGGGAGCCTGCAACACATCTCAGTGTTGACGTTTTTACCTCCTCTAGCGGTGTCCAAAAGCTCACAGTCTGTGATCCTTCAACAAAATAATAGGGACTATCTTGGTGCCAAGGTGTAGCCTTGTTTGTTCCTGGTTCTTTCACTAGGACATGCTCGTGGAATAATTGTACTCTTTTTGAGCGCATCAATATTGATGCAATCTTTCCAGCACAAGATTTAAATGCGACGGTTTTAAACTCTTCAATTCTTTTCCAATTACAGTAGTCATCGAAGAATCTTCCTTCTTCACCTTCGCTAAGGTTTTCTGCTGCATAAGGACCAGGGCAGGAGAGATTTTTTTCTATACCCCTACTAATCACATCAATAAAATTTGAAAAAAGACCTTTTATTAGAATAACGCCTTCCTTTTCAAAAGTTTTTACGTCATCATCAGTAAGAAATTTATTTTTCATCTTAAAATAGCTTCTCAATCTATTATTTTTTCAGTTTTTTGTTGCAGAGAAATTCATTTGCTTCATTTACTTTAATTTAAGGTATATGATCCAGGTAACGGAAACAATTGAAAATAGTAGATGAATTAGATAGAAAAATTTATGAATGGAATTAAAAAAAGTTACGCTGAATGGGTAGCGGTAGATTGGGGGACTTCAAATTTTCGATATTGGGTTCTTGAGTCTGATAAAGTTCTTAAACATGATATTTTACCTTTGGGAATGCAAAAGTTAAATCGTGACGAATATGAGGAACATTTAATTAAAGCAATCGGCAATCTTCTAGATCCCACAAAGCTAACGCCTATCCTAATATGTGGAATGGCTGGTTCTCGTCAGGGTTGGAGCGAAGCTCCTTATTTGAGTATTCCAAGCAAGCCACCTGACTTGAGGCATGCTATGCCTGTTAATTCAAAGGATAGACGGATTTCAGTAAGAATTCTCCCAGGTCTTAGGCAGAGTGATCCTGCAGACATAATGAGAGGAGAAGAAACGCAAATTAGAGGCATTCTAGATAAAAATAAAAATTTTGATGGGGTGATTTGTTTGCCTGGAACTCATACTAAATGGGTTCGGATATCGGCAGGTGAGGTGGTCAATTTTCAGACTTTTATGACGGGAGAAATGTTTTTTCTTTTGAGTGAGAAATCAGTATTAAAACATTCGGTATCAAAAGGTGGATGGGTTGAGAAGATTTTTAGAGAATCTGTTAACGAAATAATTACAGATAACAAGCTTTTTGCGGCCAAATTATTTAACCTTCGATCTGAGTTTATAATGGAGAACTTGTCTAAAACCGAATCTCGTACTCGGTTGTCTGGATATCTAATAGGCTTGGAGTTAGCTGGTAGTCGACCATATTGGTTGGGACAAAAGGTCCTGATTCTTGGAGAGGATGATATTTCATTGGCTTATGAACAAGGTCTTGATTGTCAGGGTGTAATTGTTGAAAGGGTTTGTGCTAAAAATGTTGCTTTAGATGGTTTAAAGGCGATTTATAAGACTAGGAAAGAGTTGGGTTAATGGATCGGAATTTAATAGCTATTTTGCGCGGAATAACTCCAAAAGACGTCTGTGACGTGGCTGAAATTTTAATAAAACTAGGAATAACTACTATCGAGGTTCCTTTAAATTCTCCAAAAGCATTGAATAGTTTAGAATTAATGGTGAAATATTTTAATCATGAAATAGATTTTGGTGCAGGAACAGTTTTAAATTCTAAACAGGTAGAGGATGTTTACAACGCAGGCGGCAAATTAGTTGTGTCACCCAATTGCAATAGTGAGGTTATTAAAGAAACAAAAAAATTGAATATGCTATCGTTTCCTGGAGTCTTTACTCCGTCTGAGTGTTTTTTAGCTTTAGACAGTGGAGCTGATGGGTTGAAGTTCTACCCTTCGTTTCTAATTGGTCCTTCTGGATATAATGCTATTAGGGCTGTGTTACCAAGTGATGTAAATTCATATGCCGTTGGAGGCGTTAGTTCCAAAAATTTTCTTAGCTGGTTAAAAGTTGGAATGACTGGTTTTGGAGTTGGTACAGCTCTTTATGAACCAGGTGATAAACTCGAAGAGATATCAGAAAAGGCAAAAACAATAATTACTGCTTTTGATCTAGCGATGGAGCAAATTTTAGAGCAGGAACAGGTTACATGATTAGAACTCTCGGAACATGTTATTATCCAGAGCAGTGGGACGAGTCTCTATGGCAAAGTGATGCAAAGAGTATGGTTGAATTAGGATTGACTTGGGTCAGAATTAATGAATTTGCTTGGGCAAAAATTGAACCTAGGCCCGGAGAATTCAACTTTTTGTGGTTAGATAGGATTATAGCGATTTTGGGCAAACAAAACCTTAAGGTTGTTTTAGGTACTCCTACCGCGGCACCACCTAGGTGGATTATAGACAAACACCCCGATATGTTGATTGTTGGAGAAGATGGCAGAAAACGATCCCACGGTTCTCGGCGGCATTACTGCTTTAGTCATAAGGGTTACGCAAAAGAATGTGAAAGAATAGTTGAAATTTTGGCAGAACGTTACGGTGGAAATCCTTTCGTATCTGCTTGGCAGATCGATAATGAATTTGGATGTCACGATACTACCCTTTCTTATAGTGACTCGGCTCTTACGGCTTTTCAATGTTGGCTTAGAAAACAGTATTCATCCAAATATCACAATAATGATGGACCAATAGGAGCTTTGAATAATGCTTGGGGAAACGTTTTTTGGTCTATGGAATACCAAAGTTTCTCGGAGATAAGCTTGCCAAACAATACAGTCACAGAACCAAATCCTGCTCATATTTTTGCTTTCCGAAAATTTTCATCGCAACAAGTTATAAATTTTAACAAGCGACAAGTTGAAATTATAAGGAGATTCTCAGATGCCCCGATCACACACAATTTTATGGGAAAAACCACAGATTTTAATCATTTCGAAGTTGGAAGAGATTTAGATTTTTCAAGTTGGGATAGTTATCCATTAGGTTTTCTTGCAGACCGAATAGATACCGATGAACGGTTGAAAAAGGAATTTGCAAGGCAAGGTGATCCCGATTTTCAAGCTTTTCATCATGATTTATATCGGTCTGTTGGTAATGGTAGATGGTGGGTGATGGAACAACAACCAGGTCCTGTAAATTGGGCTCCATACAACCCAAACCCAATGCATGGAATGCTTAAATTATGGACTTGGGAAGCTTTTGCCCATGGGGCGGAAACTGTATCATATTTTAGGTGGCGACAAGTACCATTTGGTCAAGAACAAATGCATTCAGGGCTGCATTTACAGGATGGCACAAAATCAAATGCTTATTATGAGGTACAAGATGTTGCAAATGAGTTAAAAAAAACAAAGCATTATGAGCAAATTTCATCGAAGATAGCAATAATATTTGATTATGGCTCAAGTGCTGCATGGGATATTCAACCGCATGGGAAGAATTTAAATTATTTTAACCTTATTTTTGACTTTTATAAAAGTCTTAGAAAGTTGGGCCAATCGATTGATATAATACCTCAAGATCATAGAAATTTTGAAAAGTATAAAATAATTTTTGGCCCTGGATTGATGATCATGTGTGAAAAATTGAAAAGTAGGTTATCTAAATTTAATGGACAGGTATTTTTAGGACCAAGGACTTCAACAAGAGATTTGAATTTAAATACTACTATTCCCTTACCTCCGAATTTACCAGGTTTTGATGCAAACATTATATTAACGGAAACTTTCCGCCGTGATAGTCCAATTCAGTTAGAAAAAGGTGGAAATTTTTGTTACTTTAGAGAACATTTTGATGGTAAATTTGAGATTATTGAGAAAACTAAATCGGGAGATCCAGCTATTATAAGAGGAGGAAACTTCAACTATATTGCTGGCTGGCCCGATCAAACTGTGTTAAATAGAATTTTAAAAAATGTATTTAATGAAGAAAAAATGGATTTTATTTGTTTACCAGAAGGCGTAAGAATAAGGGAAACTTTAAGGGAGAGATTTTGGTTTAATTATTCAAGTAAACAGAAAAACGTGGGTGAAAAAATTTTAGAGCCATGTAGTGTTTTTAGGGAGTGCATATAAAATATATTAATTAAATGATAAAAAAAAATATAGAATTTTATGACTTAAGCGGAGCATCAGTATTTATAACTGGTGGAGGTTCTGGAATTGGTGCTGCATTAACTGAGGGTTTTCTAGCACAAAGCTCCAAAGTTTCTTTTGTGCAAAGATCTGATGGGAATGAATTTTGTGATAGAATGGAAAAAAAATACCAAAATAGACCCAATTATATTAAATGTGACATTTCTAATATATCTAAACTGAGACAAGCTATAAATGAATCATCAGAAAAAAATGGTACGATTTCAATTTTGGTAAATAATGCAGCAGACGACATAAGACACTCAACGTTAGAGGTAACGGAAAAATTTTGGGATCAATCGCAAGCCATAAATTTGAAAGCATATTTTTTTGCGATTCAAAGTGTAATTCAAGGAATGATTGGTATTGGAGGAGGTAGTATAATTAATATGAGCTCTATTTCTTACATAATGGGTAATGCAGGCTATCCAAGTTATGTATCTGCAAATTCAGGAATTAACGGGTTGACTCGAGCTCTTGCTCGAGAGTTTGGAGTACACAAAATAAGAGTAAATACAATCGCTCCAGGATGGGTAATGACTGAGAAGCAGAAAAAATTGTGGGTCACAGAAAATCTGTTGAGAGATCATTTAGAAAGACAGTGCATTAAGGAAACATTGGCTCCTCAGGACTTAGTAGACAGTGTCCTTTTTTTCGCTTCTAGTGCCAGTCAAAAAATTACTGGACAGCCTACTGGCTGTAGATTGTGGTGTGGTAACCACGGGCTAAAATATAAGTTTTTATTTTGGTTCTATTTTCATAGATGCACTTATTTTACCAGATATGTCTGAGCCATGATCAACAATTAACTTTTCACACTTAATATTGCCTCTTGTCTTTGATCCCGAAATAATTGAAACCTTTTTTGAAAATATATTTCCCTTTTGCCAGCCCATTAGCTCTGTATCTTCTGCAGAAATATTTCCTGTTATTTTACCACTTGATTCTACACCAATACTACTAGCAGAGATATTTCCTTTTATTTGACCGCTGATCAAAACTCTTCCAGTTGATATAAGATTGCCTTCAATCATAATATCTGTTGATATAAATGATGGTGATATTGTGGAGATGTCTTTCATTATGAGTACTCTGAATTAATGCTGTTCTTTAGCAATTGTATATAATAAAAATTTCCATATTGGCAGTCCTAAATTTACTATTTTGAACATTTTCTTTCTTGAGTCCGATTGAATAAATTTGAATGAGATTTTCGTAAAGCTACTTTTACCAAATTTTTGAGTTGAATTAATTCTTCAATTACTATATCTAGAGAGTAAAAGAATAAAGATACAAGTTGTTGAGGAAAAAATGGAAAAATTATTTAAGAAGAGAAACTTGGGGATTACTCTAGAGATTGCTTCAATTGGACTTTTTTTTGTATGCTTTGTGTTGTTGACTGCAGCATTAATTTTTAATTAGTTTATAGTGCGGATAACTTTTCCAGTACGGCTTCACCACAAGAATTAGTTGTAGCAGTACCTCCAAGGTCGGGAGTATGGTTTCTTTTGTCAGCCAGAACTTCCTCAATTGCCTTTATAATGGCTTTACTTGCTATTGAATGACCAAGGTGATCTAACATCATTGAACCCGCCCATATTTGTCCTATTGGATTGGCAATGCCTTTTCCTGTTATGTCTGGTGCGGAGCCATGGACTGGCTCAAATAGGGATGGAAATTTTCTTTCAGGATTGATATTTGCTGAAGGAGCTATGCCTATTGTTCCTGTGGAGGCTGGTCCCAAGTCAGATAATATATCTCCAAACAAGTTGGATCCAACAACAACATCAAATTTATCAGGGTTTAAAATGAAATGTGCACATAGTATGTCGATATGATATTTGTCCCAAGATACTGTCCCAAATTTTTTTGCCATCTCTTCAACTCTTTCGTCCCAATATGGCATGGTAATAGAAATGCCATTTGATTTGGTGGCAGACGTTAGATGTTTTCTTTTTCTCGTATTTGCAAGTTCAAAGGCATATTTCAAAACCCTATCAACCCCTGTCCTTGTCATGACTGTTTCCTGCACAACAAATTCTCGGTCTGTATTGGGGAACATTCTGCCTCCTATTGAAGAATATTCGCCCTCGGTATTTTCTCTAACTATTAAATAATCAATGTCACTGGGTTTTTTCATCGCTAATGGGCATGGAATGCCAGGAATTAACTTTACAGGACGCAGGTTAATATATTGGTCAAATTCTCTTCTAAATTTTATAAGGGACCCCCAAAGCGATATATGATCCGGAATCTTTTCCGGCCAACCAACTGCTCCAAAAAATAAAGCGTCATGATTGCCGATTTGGTCTTTCCAATTTTCTGGCAACATTTCACCATATTCTTCATAGTACTGATAAGAGCTAAAATGAAAGTAGTCGAAATTTAGATCAACATTAAATATTTCATTGCACATTTTCAAAACTTCTAGGGCAATTTTCATAACTTCTGGCCCTATCCCATCTCCTGGGATTACAGCAATGTTTTGTTGTGATTTTTCCATGTATTGTCCATTGTAATTTTTAGCTAAATTTTTAAGACTGGTTTAAACTTTTATGTTGGGTAATAGCTTTTAAAATATGTTAAAAATTTTTAGATGTAAATGTTCTAAAACTCTGATTGAGGCACACTAAGAACTCTTATTTAGAAATCAGCTGTCAGCTTACGAGAAATTGTTACAAAATTTCAAACTATAAAAAGTTTGGTCATCAGAAATTTTTAGAAGATTACGTGTTGAAATAAATCTTTTTTAGTTTAGATAAAGAAGGTATTTTTTCAAGGCTTTTTAAATAACAATTTGTTTATGAGATCATAATGAAAGCACGTTACAAGGCTCTATTAGTTCATTATTTGACTGCATTAGGTGCCGTCTTTGCCATGCTAGCTATGCTTGCTGCAGTTGAAGAACGATGGGATTTAATGTTTTTGTGGCTAATGGTTGCATTTTTTGTTGACGGTATAGACGGACCTTTGGCTAGGAAATACCATGTTACGGAATTTGCGGCAGAATATGACGGAGTATTATTAGATTTAATCATCGATTATTTAACTTACGTATTTATTCCAGCGTATGCTTTATTTGTGAGTGGTTTATTGAATGGTTGGTCTGGTTGGGTTTGTATTATAATAATTGCCTTTACTTCTGTCTTATATTTTGCAGATACGAGAATGAAAACAAAAGATAAAAGTTTTGCAGGCTTTCCAGGATGTTGGAATATGGTGATAGTAGTTCTTTTTACTGTCCAACCAAATTGGCAGCTAATTTTGCTAATTGTGGTTTTACTAGCAGCAAGTATGTTCTCTAATTTGAAATTTATTCATCCAGTTAGAACAGAAAGATGGCGAATGGTTAGCTTGCCTATAGCAATCATATGGACATTTATTGCTGGCTTTTCCGCATGGCAAAATTTCACCATTAACTCTTTTGCAAACTTTATTTTGATAGCCACAAGTTTTTATTTGCTTTTGGCTGGAATATTTCAACAGTTGATTCCTCCCAAACAGTACTAAGAAGTTTTGATTTTATTGGTAGAAACGATACTTTTAAATAATTGAGTTTTCCGTAAGTGGTTTGTTCTCATCAAGGCGTTTGTAGTCAAGTGATGAAAGATCTAAGAACCTATATTCACCAAAAGTTATAAGTTCTGAAATCCCTTTTCCGATGGCTGGTGATTGTTGCAATCCGTGGCCTGAAAAACCATTGGCGAAAATAAAATTATTGACTTTTGAATGTTTACCAAGAATTGCATTTTGATCAAAAGTATTATATGCATAATGACCAACCCAACTGTTTAATACTCTAATAGACTCAAATTGAGGAATGCGATTAGCTAAAGCTGGCCAGACTTTTGTATCCCATATTTCTGGATCAAACTTAAAATCGTTGTAGTCAACAGTTGTGTCTATGTCAGGAGAGCATCCTGCCAAGTAGTTTTTACCGTCCGACCTCACATGTATGCCAGAAGGGTCAATTGTAAGTGGCAAATCATGATCGAGTTGGTTTTGGGCACTAAAAATAAAGCTATATCTTTTTCGTGGTTCAATTGGTATCTGGATATCGGCCATCCTTGATGTTTTTTTTGCATATGGACCGGAGGCATTCACAACCAGACCAGGGGATACATGAGTACCAGACCTAAGTTTAATTTTCGTTATAATTTTACTTCCTATGTTATTAATACCCATCTCAACAACTTCATTTTGTATGAATTCCACCCCATTTTCCTTTGCAGATTTTTTCCACCATTCGAAAATTGTCTGTCCATCAAAATAACCCTCATCTATAAGATTATGTGTACCACCTAGGATGTCCTCAATGTTATAGAATGGATATTGTTTCTTAATTTCATGGGGTGATAAGAATTTTGTCCCTGATCCCATTCGAGCTTGTAATTTTTGATTATTTTTTAGGTGGGATAGGAATTTGGTATTATTTGCCAAATACATATATCCAAAACTTCTGAATAATATTTTTGGAACCCTCTCATCAAAGTTCATATGTTCCTGGAAGTTTTTTATATAGCTTGCACCAAATTGTGAAATTTTTATATTGATTTTTTGAGAAAATTGATGACGTAGACAACTATTTGTCCTTGCTGTTGATGAAAACTCGTAGGATGGGTCTTTCTCAATAACCAATACTGTTCCGTTAAAGCTAGGATTACTAGCTAGAAACCAAGCAATGGAGCAGCCGTACATTGCTCCACCAATTATAACAACATCATAAGTTTTACTTTTGGGTTCTTGTAAATTTTCTGTCATAATAAGAGCTTTCCCTCTTTCAGCGCTGACTTTACAAACCATATTTCTTCTTCGGAAAGTCCATATATGTCTTTTGCTGCGTCAAAGCTAATATAACCCTGGGCAAGATCTCTAAAAATTAATTTTTTATCTCTGTTAATTGGTTTGCCATAACCTCCTCCTCCTGGAAAGGCTAACATCACCTTTGTTTCAGGAGGTACAAATTGCTTTCCTTTTGCTTGCATTTTTGTTCCGTTATCTTGTTTTAGTGTGGTAGGCTGCCCTGCTAGACCACCCTTTCTACCTCTTGCTGGATAAACCATACGATCAAACATTGCCTGAAAATCAAATTCATAACCGTGGCATACTCCTATTTCCATAAATTGACCGAGGCCTCCGCGAAATTCCCCAGCACCTCCACTATCGGGTCGTAATTCTTTTCTCCAAATTATTATGGGACCTGTATGTTCAGTAGCTTCTATTGGCATGGTCATTACCCCTGAAGGAAAAGCTGTTGCATTAAGTCCATCTATTTTTGGTCTTGCACCTGAGCCTCCTGAATTAAATGTAAGTATTTCAGCTCTATTTTTTATTGAAGAAGATATTTTATCTGTTCTTGGCCTTATTGAAACCTGAAAATTGCAAAGAGTTCCAGCACCCTCTGTGGGAACTACTCCGGGCATTATCTTATCAAAAGCATTATATACGGTGTCTGGTATCATGTGACCAATCACATGACGAAGGGCTACTGGTGCTGGGTGTACAGCATTTACTATTGAGTTTTCAGGGGCTACAACTTCAAAAGGTTCCAATGAGCCCGCATTATTTGGTATTTCTGGTGCAATAGCACATTTTAGTGCGTAACATGTATAGGCTTTAGTGTACACTAACGGAACATTAATACCTTTTTTGTCAAGTGAAGATGTTCCTTTGAAATCAGTAATAATTTTATTTTTTAAAATTTTTAATTTTATTTTAAGTGTTACAGGATTGTGGTAGCCATCAATAGTCATTTTCCCGTGGGCTGATTTTCTAGGTAAGACAGCGATCTTTTCTATCGTGGCTCTTCTAGATTTTTTTAAAATAAAATTTGCTACTCCCTCAAGGTTTGTTAAGGAAAATTCTCGCATCATTTCTATTAACCTACGGTGACCCACGTCATTGCATGTGCACAATGCAAATATATCACCAATCACTTGGTTGGGCTCCCTTACGTTTTGTTTTACTATTTGAACTAATGTGGTATCTATCTTTCCCTTCTCTGCAAACTTCATAATTGGTATGTATAAACCTTCTTCAAAAATTGAGTTAGCATCGGCACCAAATCCACGCCCCCCAATATCAACAATGTGAGCCGTGCAGGCAAAAAAACCAACGAATTTTCCACTCAGGAAAGAGGGAGTTACAACAGTGATATCGTGAAGATGGCCTGTCCCTTTCCAAGGATCATTGGTAATAAAAACGTCTCCTTCATGGATATTATTTTTACCTATTGTTTTGATAAAATGGACAACTGACTCAGCCATTGCATTTACATGCCCAGGTGTCCCTGTAATTGCCTGCGCTAACATTTCTCCTTTAATATTATAAACGCCAGCTGAAAGATCTCCTGCCTCTCGGACAGAAGTAGAAAATGCAGTCCTAATTAGAGCCTGAGCTTGTTCTTCAACAATTGAAATTAATCGATTCCACATTATTTGATAAGAAACTTCAGAAATTGTATCTTTTATCATTATATCTACTTTTATTTTTCTTCTGGATCAGCTTTTGACATGTCTATACATCCGTCACTTTGTCTTATTGATTCTCGTGTAGAGGTTAAAACTATAGTCGTTTCATCTTCATTAATTATTGCGGGACCAGTAACGCGATCACCTTTTCTGATTTCATTTCTATTAAATATATTTGCTAAAGTAAATTTGCCGATCGAAGCATCAAATACTTTTCTTTTTTGCTTACTTGCTATAGTTTTTTGAAAACGGGTTTGCTCAATTTGTTTTACGATTTTTGGTATTGTTTCAGTATTAACTGACCATACTGTAATTTCTACATCCATTCCTTTAACGGTCCTACCAAATAACGTTTTGTATTCGTCTTCAAATAATTTCCTCAGAGTGTTTGATTTTGGGTTTTTTACTTCTTTTGGAGAGATGGTGATAGGAATTTCCCAACCTTGACCGCTAAATCTCATGTAAGCTTTGAACACAGATTTAATTTTTGCAGTTTTGTTGCAAGATCTTACGAATCTCACAGTTTCTTCTTCCAGTTCAGATAGGACTGCTTTGGCTATTTCAGTATTAAACTGTGAAAGAGTCATGAATAGACTTTTATTTGCTTCAAAACTAAATGGTGCAAATAAAAATCCAATTGCCGATCCAACGCCTGCTCCTGACGGAATCAGACACCTATTAATATTTAATTTCTCACATAATCTTGCGGCATGAAGTGGAGCAGCTCCACCAAAAGCGATCATTGTGAATTCTGACAAGTCTTCGCCGTTTTCAACTGCATGAACTCTGGCAGCATTGGCCATGTTTTCATCGATTACCTCAGATACCCCATAAACCGCAGTAAGTCTATCGACTTTCAAATCTGTTTCAATTTTTTTCAAAGCAGTAACTGCTAGTTTTGTATTTAAGGTTATGGAACCTCCAGCAAAATTTTTAGCGTCTAGTTTTCCAAGAAGAAGGTCAGCATCGGTAACGGTTGGATTTATGCCATTGTTTCCATAGCAGGCAGGTCCAGGTTCAGAGCCTGCTGACTTGGGGCCAACTCTGATTTGCTTCATTGAGTCAATGGATGCGATAGATCCTCCCCCAGCACCAATCTCTACCATATCAATGACTGGTATTGATATTGGCATACCAGACCCTTTTTTAAATCTATAGCTCCGTGCTACTTCAAAAGTTCTACTGGTTTTTGGTTTTTTATTTTTAATGAGACATATTTTTGCAGTAGTACCGCCCATGTCAAAAGATAGGACTTTGTTTAAGTTGTGGCGTGTAGCAAGATGTGCTGCAAATACAGCACCTCCTGCTGGCCCAGATTCAATTAATCTTACAGGGAATTCTGCCGCATCTTCGAGAGAGATTATACCACCTCCAGAATGCATTAAAAAGGTAGGACAATTAATTTCAATTTCAGCCAGCTTTTTATCTAGTCGCATGAGATAGCTTTTTATCAATGGTTTAATGTAAGCATTCGCCACAACAGTGTTGAATCTTTCGTACTCGCGCATTTGAGGGGATACATCGCTGGAAAGAGAGATCATGGAGTCAGGCATTATTTTCTTGACTATTTTTTCAATTATTTTTTCGTGGTAATTGTTTGCGTAGGAATGAATTAAACCTACGGCAATACTTTTGTATTTATGATCTTTAAGTTTTTTGATTAGTTCCTCTACTTCGGAAGTTTGAATGCATTTTAGAGTCTTGCCTGAGGAATCTAATCGTTCATTGATTGTATATCGTTGCTGCCTAGGTATTAAAGGCTCTGGCATCCTAAGGTTTAAGTCATATTGTTCAAACCTAGACTCAGTTCTCATTTCGATTACATCTCTAAAACCAGCTGTTGTAATAAATGCTGTCTTTGCTCCATTTCTTTCTATAAGTGCATTAGTTGCTAGAGTTGTACCGTGTATTACTTGTTCAATTTGCCTAGGTGAGATATCCGCTTTTTTACAGATACGTTCTGCACCTTCAATAATTCCATCCTCTGGTTTTAATTGATTCGTTAAAACTTTCACTGAAAAGAAAGTTTTGTTAAGCTCTAATACTAGATCTGTAAATGTTCCTCCTATATCAACGCCTAAACGAGTTGAAGAATTATTGTTGGCCATGATTTTACTTTCAAAAATTTATGCATTGAACTAACTTTATAATTAAAAACAATCAATGAAAATGAATTTTATTTTCCTTTTTAAGGAAGAAATTAAAATTTCTCTTAAAGTAAAAGTAAAAGTAAAAGTAAAAGTAAAAGTAAAAGTAAAAGTAAAAGTAAGTGATAGCGCGTGGCGTGGTAACAGCCTTTCATTTAATGTAACAAATTTAAGTAAAGCATTAAATAAAGGCCCTAGATTAACATAAATACTTGCTCTATTTTAACAAATTTTATCGCTTTTAAAAGTAAAAGGTTAAATTGTTTTGGTTATTGATGTTGGTAAAATGCTAACGATACAATTATTTTAGAGGCAACCTTTGCTCAACAATCCGCGACAAAAGTGTGGAGCCTATTGGTAGAATTTTTGGGTCAAGAACAAAATTTGAGTTATGCAATTCGTTATTACCATTGTGACCAATGAGACAGTAAGCACCTGGTATTATTTTTAAAAAATCTGCAAAATCTTCTGATCCAGTAGATGGTTTATGATTATCAAAAACATTTTTTGGGCCTAATATCTTCGATGCTACTTTTGCAAACTCAGCAGCCAAGTCATCATCATTATAAAGAACATCAAATACGTTTCGGATTTTTACTTCCACTGAGACATTATAAGAAGCTTCAAGTCCTCTACATAATTCATTAAGGCGATTGCTAGCAATTTCTAAAATATTTTCTTCGAAATAACGAATTGTTCCACTAATTATAGTGCTATTGGGGATAATGTTGTAAGCTGACCCACTATTAAATTTAGTGACTGATATAACACAGCTATCAAGAGGAGGTATGTTCCTGCTAACTATGCTTTGAATTTGGTTAACCAAGGATGCCCCTATAACCAATGAGTCGATAGAATGATGTGGTCTTGCTGCGTGACCTCCTGATCCGGTTATTAAAATATCAAAAAAACAAGCACCAGCCATCGCCTTCCCCTTACAAATTGCAAAATTCTTTAATTCTAAATTTGGTGCATTATGGAAACCGTATATTTCATCACATTTGATATCAAATTTTTTCGATGAAATTTCCTCTATCATTCTTCTTGCACCACCCAAACCTTCCTCTGCGGGTTGAAAAATTAGGACAACTTGACCATCAAAATTTCTTGTTTGGCATAAGTATTTTGCTGCACCTAGTAGCATTGTGGTGTGACCGTCGTGACCGCAAGCATGCATCTTGCCTGGGTTGTTCGAGCTGTAAGGTAGATTGGTGGTTTCCTGGATTGGTAGAGCGTCCATATCTGCTCTGAGACCTATTTTACGAGCATTTAGACCTCTCCCTTCAATAAAAGCAATTATTCCTGTTTCAGCTATTTTTGTATAGATATTATCGACACCATATTTTCTTAAATTTTCTTCTACTATGCCAGCAGTTCTAAATTCCTCAAATCCGATCTCAGGGTTAGCATGAAGATCTTCAAAAATTGCTTTAAATTCGGGTTCATCATTTAAAATTTGCTTGGGAATTATCATTTAAAAATATTTCCTTTTTTGAAATTGTGAAGCGATAGGTGCTATCTGCACTTATTACTAATTCTATGCATTTATTTTAGGTGGTAAGCAGATACAGATAGTTCTAACAAATAATGGTTATTAAAAATAATTATATGAGTCCCTGAAGTTTCGTTTGGACTACATTGTATGGATCTGGTCCATTTATTTCTTTGAATTATTGATGGTAGAAAAGAATTTTTTAACCTCCCATTATTGCTTTTACTTCTAAAAATTCGTCTAAGCCCCACTCAGCCTTTTCTCGGCCATTTCCCGATTGCTTATATCCTCCAAAGGGTGCATCCGACCCCCCACTTCCATAATTTAGATGAATTTGGCCAGCATTAATATTTCTAGCAAAATACATAAGTTTGTCTTTGTCGGTTCCGGAAATATACGCGGCTAGCCCGTAATCTGTATCATTGGCTATCGAAACTGCATCTTCATCACTTTCGTAAGGAATTATACTAAGGACCGGTCCAAAAATTTCTTCTTTTGCTATTTTCATATCATTTGATACATTTCCAAAAATAGTTGGCTTAACAAAATATCCTTTATTTAAATTATCTGGTTTTCCAAGCCCGCCTGAAACTAGGGTTGCATCGCTGTCGATACCAGCCTGGACTAGTTTCTGAACTTTTTCAAATTGAGTGGCACTTACCAAAGGACCAATGTCGGTGCTTTGAGATTTTGGATCGCCCACCACTATTGATTCTGCAGTGTCTTTTGCAATTTTCAAGGCTTCATCATTTCTACTTTTTGGTACAAGCATTCTTGTGGGAGCGTTACATGACTGCCCTGTATTGTTCATACAGCCAGTTACTCCTCTTTGAACTGATTTAAAAAAATTATCATCATCAATGATTATATTGGGGGATTTCCCACCAAGTTCTTGGCTGACTCTCTTTACAGTATTTGCTGCTGCCTTAGCAACTGCGATACCACCTCGAGTTGATCCTGTAAATGACATCATATTTATATCTGGGTGGCTTGACATAGCCTCGCCAACTACTGGTCCATAGCCCTGAACCATATTAAAAACCCCGTTAGGAGCTCCAGCCTCTTCAATTATCTCCGTCATCAGTATTGCTGATAAAGGTGCAATTTCACTTGGTTTTAAAATTGCCGTACATCCTGCCGCTAAGCACGGAGCTAGTTTTGAAACGATTTGGTTTATAGGCCAATTCCATGGAGTTATTAGACCACAAACTCCTATTGGCTCTTCCCTGACTAGATAATTATTATGAGAATACTCGAAGTTTTTCTCATTTAAAACTCTTATAGCAGTCTTTAGATGAGCTAAGCCAACCATAGCTTGCGCTCCTTTTGCCAAATTTATTGGGGCTCCCATTTCTGTTAAAATAGCGTCTGCAACATCATCAAATCTTTTTTTATAAATGTTTCGTATTTCCGAAAGAAGTTCTAACCTTTCAGCTTTGGAAGTTTTTGAGAATGTTTTAAAAGCAGTTTTTGCGGCAGTTACCGCCAGATCAATGTCAGCCTCAGAGCCCAAGCTTATTTGCCCAATGATTTCTTCATCTGCAGGATTTATAATGTCTAATGGATCAGATTTTATGGGATTAATCCAGTTTCCATCGATATAGAATTTTAATGAATTCATTTTTGGCTCCTTAAATGAGGTTTGGCACCTAATATTTGCGATATCATAGATTTAGTTTTTCTAATGTGTATATCAATGTTATTAGTCAAAGTGTCCAGTAAAACTTGAAAAATGAGTAGCAAATTTTTAGATTTTTGAAAAACGGGCGAAATTGTTTTGATCCGTGTCCTACGATTTAGTTTTTATAGTGAACTAGCTAGTGTGAAATTTGCCTGGAAAATTTCTTTCTATGTGGGTTGAAGTTTTAAATAATTGTTGACTTATTTTATCGGGATTGATATCAAGATCTAACGTAAGTATAAAAGCTAGTAAAGTTTAATAGCCAGCTAACTATTCAAATTAAAAGTGGTAGTTGTTAATGGCTGAAAATTATAAGAAAAGCAAAAATAGACATAAGTATGAGCGACTGGATACAAAATCTTCGATAGGTTTATACGAAATGCTCAGTCAAAGTGAGAATGATGTCAATTCTGAGTATTCGTCTATTATTGATAAAATGGAAGAAATCTCACAATTTTCTGATAAAGAATATGATGGTGAAGATTAGTTTCTTTGACCAGAAATACAAAAAAAGATGTCTAGATGTTTGTTAGCATGTTAGACTTAACTGATATAGAAGTCACAGCTGTAAGATATTTTAGGCTGTGGTATGATGGCACTGAGTCACAAAAAATTGTAGAGAAGAATTTTACTATAAGTTTAGGCTATTTGGATGGATATAAAGCTTCTAGGTCCTTCGGAAATATGTGTGATTTGCTTTCAAAGAAAGGTAGAAGAAATTTAGTTAGACGCCCTGTATCTAGCGAGTGGGTTGGAATGGGAGAGCACTGTTTTTGTCAATTAATTCATAGTTCAATTCACTTCAAAAGAGACACTGCTATGCTAATTTGCTTTTTTTTGGTATCTCCAGAGGTAGCACCTAATCTTTTCAATTTAGCCCAAGCTTCAGGTTTGGCTTTTAAAAGTATGACATGAGTTGAAATAAAAAACATTATTTATTTGAAGAATTATTTTTTAAGTATTTTTGATCAGACATTTTTCTAAATTTGGAGAAGAAATAAACTAATTGCTTTAATTTTTTTACAATTATCGAATTGATTTCGATCAAAGGTTGCAAATAAAGAACAGTAATTTTGTGTGGATTGGCATAGTTTTCTGATAATATTCCAAGATTCAAGTTGTCGATGTTTTCTGAGTGGCTTAAAGAGCCAAATAACCAATCCCAAACTGCTAGAGTGGCCCCAAAATTTTTGTCATAGTGTTTTTCTGCTACTGAGTGGTGAAGTTGATGCTGTGCGGGTGAGATTAAAATATATTCTAGCCATTTCCAATATTGTATTCCGATATGGGAATGGCGCAGATTTGCTCCTAGGGCATTGAACATAAATACTATAATATTAACACCTAAAATGGTGTAAATATCAACGCTGTTACCAAATAAGAATACAAAAAGTGATATTGACACCCCTTGGGCAAAAGAGCCTCTAAGTATAAATAAAACACCCTCGAGGGGATGAGTTCTGTATATAGTCAGAGGGGTAAGGGTGGTTGCTGAATGGTGTACTTTATGTAGTGACCATAAAATGGGCCATTTATGCATCCATCGATGTACGATGTATTTCGTAAAATCATCCAGTATGAAAACAGAACCTGTAAAGAGAGAAATTATCATACCTGCTGATACATTGTTAAACATTCCTGAATGTATCCAACTGAGATAATGTAAAGAATGAAAAATAATTGTTGCTATTGCCAATTGGCTGACTAGGAGTGGTGAGATGAACAATAACAAACTTCTGTTCGTAAGGAATAAAATGAAGTCGCTCCTTGATGAACGAGAGAAAAGAATTTTTTTGTTAAAAATAAAAACAAATGCTCGTTTGATAGAGAAGCCTTGAACAAGGAGTAGCCATAAAAAAGCGATTATAACAGATAAAAAAAGGTATCCCAGAAAAACGCGCTTTCTGGGATCACCAAAATGTTCAAAAATAACAGAAATAAAATCTATCATTAATTTCTACTTCTAATTAGTCATTTTCAGCACTATCAGAGCCACCTAATTTATCTGCCAAGGCAGCCATTTTGTTAGTTTGGTCATTGGATCGAGCTTTTACTTTAAATTTGTCGATCATAAGCTTTTGTATTTTTAACATATTTAATTGATAAACACTAAATGAAACTGACTCATCCTTTATGTAATTTCCGTTTGAGTCAATGCCTGTCACTTGAGAAGTATTTAGTAGAACTGGTCCAAAACCCATTTCTCTATTAATATATGCTGCGGTCTCTCCTAAATTTCTTTTACCCGATTGCATAGCCATTGCAAAACCTTTCA
>MDTB01076267.1_pt1 | contig 19485 bp, 16 predicted proteins | sample 811161 | NCBI WGS metagenome assembly MDTB01 (sample SAMN05326650, study PRJNA326480) | marine metagenome | isolation source: seawater | place: Mediterranean Sea | collected 2009 | reverse complement strand
TATGTAGACTATCTAAAATTTTTAATAAGAAAAAAATAAATGATCAATTTAAAGAAAAAGCTTAAAAAGCAAGAACTATCTTTGGGGTCTTGGATTACTTTGCCTGATTTGAACTTAGCTGAAATGATGTCAAATAGTAATTTTGACTGGTTGGCTATCGATCTCGAACATTCTGTAGTCGATCTGGAAAGTTTACAAAACATTATAAGAGTCATTGATACAAATGACACTTTTCCAATGGTACGTCTCACTTCCAATGATCCTAATCAAGTTAAAAGAGCACTAGACTCTGGAGCTAAAGGAATAATATGCCCTATGATTAACAATAAGGATGATGTAAGTGAGCTCCTTAACTCTGTTTATTATCCTTCAAAGGGAAAAAGGAGCTTGGGCATTGCCAGAGCACAAAAATATGGAAGGGACGTAATCGGATATATAAAAAAGATTGAAAAAGAACTTGTAACAATAATTCAGATTGAGCACATTGATGCTCTAAATAATTTAGATGAAATCTTTCAAATTCAGGATATAGATGGCTATATAATCGGTCCAAATGACCTCTCTGCTTCTATGGGGATTCATGGAGATCTTAAAAATAAAATGCTAATTAAAGCTATCAATGAAATTAATTCAATAGCTAAAAAATATAAAAAGCCTGGTGGGATTCATTTAATAGAACCTGAGATATCTGATCTAAGAAATGCAATAAAGTCAGGTAATAAATTTATTGCATATAGCTTAGATTTTAAAATTTTTGATAAGGGTCTTAAAGAATTCATGAATTTCAAATGAGTAGCATAGCAATAATTCCTGCAAGAATGGGATCATCAAGATTTCCTGGCAAACCCTTGGAAAAAATTTTAGGAAGACCAATGATTGAGCATGTATATCAAAGAGTCAAGATGTCATCTTTTTTGGATGAAGTGTATGTTGCAACTTGTGATGATGAAATATTTAACTTCATTAAAAGTATTGGAGGGAAAGTTGTAATGACCTCTGATTTGCATGAAAGATGTACTGAAAGGACAGCCGAGGCAATAGAAAAAATAGAGAAAGAATTAAAAAAAAAGTTTGAAATTATCGTCATGGTTCAAGGTGATGAACCAATGGTAACTCCCGAAATGATTGATATCTCGATTAAGACTTTTAAAAATTCTAAAGGTGTAAAAGTAGTCAATTTGATAACTAAAATTTTCGATAAAAAAGAATTTAATGATCCAAATGAAGTTAAAGTTGTGAAAAATTTAAATAACGATGCTATTTATTTTTCCAGAGAGCCTATCCCCTCAGTAAAGAAAGAAGAAGGTTTTGTAGATTGGTATAAACAGGTTTGTATTATTCCATTTGATGCCAAATTTTTAAGAAAATTCAATAAATTAAATACAACTCCTCTTGAGCAGCAAGAATCTGTGGATATGATGAGAGTTATTGAGCATGGAGAGGTTGTAAAGCTAGCTGAGATAAAAGGCCCAATATACAGCGTTGATACAAAAAAAGATTTAGAGAGAGTTGAAATTTTAATGAAAGAAGATGAACTCGTTAAAGATTACGATAAATGAAAAAAATTCTTGTCACAGGTGGGGCGGGATTTATTGGTTCCGTTGTAGCAAAAAAACTGATTGAAAGGGGCTATGAAGTTTTAATCATAGATAATCTATCAACAGGATTTGAATATAATTTACCAAAAGAAGCAGAATTCATTCATGGGGATTGTTCTGATGAAAGAATTATTGATAAGTTATCTTCAATAGATATTGAGGCAATAATTCATATAGCTGGACAGTCATCGGGAGAAATTAGTTTTGAAGATCCAATTAATGATCTAAATTCAAATACATCCTCTACTCTTAGGCTGCTCAAATTATCTTTAGAAAATAAATGTGAAAGGTTTATTTATGCAAGTTCAATGTCCGTTTATGGGGTCAACAAACAATTAAAAGTAAAAGAAAGTAACCAGTGCAAACCAAAATCTTTTTATGCTGTAGGAAAGCTTGCAAGTGAATACTATTTAAATATTTTTAAAAATTATGGCATCAATTGCACTTCTTTAAGATTATTTAATGTATATGGCCCAGGACAAAATATGGAAAATTTAAAACAAGGAATGCTAAGTATTTACCTTGCGCAATATCTCAAATCTCAAGAAATCGATGTAAAAGGTTCTTTGTCAAGATTTAGAGATCTGATTTATATAGATGATGTTGCTGAGGCTTTTATAAGATGCCTTCATTCAAAAAAAAGTTATGGAGAGATAATAAACATAGGAACTTCTAAAAAAATTACAGTTAAGGAAATCTTAAAAGAGTTATCTCATTTTTTTCCTGAGTCAAAATCTATAAATGTACTGAATGGTACTCCAGGAGATATTTTTGGAATTACAGCTGATATTAAGAAGATGAGAGAAATTTTGGGAGAGTGGGATCTTGTCTCTTTCAAAGATGGCTTAAAAAGAATGATAGAGAGCCTAAAGTTTGATAATGAAGCATAAAATTTTTATTGCTACTTCTTCTTTCTTAGATTTGAATAATCATCCCACAGATTTACTCAAAAAAAATTCAATAGATTACTTCTTTAATGAAAAAGGTAGGACTCTTACTGAAAATGAAATTTTAAAATACTTAACTGACTGTGACGGAGTAATTGCAGGAACAGAGAAGTACAATACAAATTTACTAGAGAAATTAACAAAATTAAAAGTAATTTCAAGGTTAGGAGTCGGAACAGATAATATTGATCTAGAAAAAGCTGAATCAGAAGGAATAAAAGTCATCTCTTGTAAAACTTCACCAATAGAATCAGTCTCTGAAATCATCATAGCTGCCCTCATAATGTTATCTAGAAATATGACCCCAATGATGAATAGTTTGAAAAACAAAAAATGGGAAAAGAGAATGGGAAATTTAATTTCTAACAGAAATCTTGGAATAGTAGGCCTTGGAAAAATAGGAAAAAAACTTGTACAACAATCTAAAGGATTTGGTTTAAATTATTATGCCTACGATGAATACCACGATGAAGAGTTTGCCGAAAAATTTAAAGTTAAGTATGTGAGCTTGGAACAATTATTCGAAAAATCTGACTTTATATCTCTGAATATACCTTTGACTAATAAAACTGAAAATATTCTTAATAGAGATGCATTCTTAAAAATGAAAAGAAAACCAATAATAGTTAATACTTCTAGAGGGGAATTAATCGATGAAGATGATCTAGGCGAAGCCCTAAAAAGCGGACAAATTTCTTCTGTATTTTTGGATGTATTCAGAGATGAGCCTTTTAAATCTGATAAACTGCTTGAACTTGATAATTTTTACGGAACTCCGCATATTGGAGCTTATGCAGAGGAAACTAGAAGTACACTCGAATTAGAAGCAGTAGAAAATCTAATTAGGGAGATTAAAAATTAAGAATAAGAAAAAATCTATTATATTTGGGGGTTCGGGTTTTCTAGGAAGCCATGTTGCAGATGCTTTAAGCAAAAATGGGCATGAAGTTACTGTCTTTGATATCAAAAAATCAAACTACTTAACAAAAGATCAAAAATTTATTGAAGGTAATTTGCATGATTCCTCTATTTTGAATAAAGCTATAAAAGATAAAGATTATGTTTTTCACTTTGCTGGAGTTGCCGATATTGGGTATGCAAAAAATAATCCAAGAGAAACTTATAAAGATAATGTCATGGGGACATTAAATATTTTAGAGGCATCAAAAAATAATAAAATTAAAAGAATTATTTTTGCTAGCTCAGTATATGTATATAGTGAATTAGGCTCTTTTTATAGGTCATCCAAACAGTCTTGTGAGATGTTAATTGAAAATTTTCAGGAGGAATATTCTTTACCTTTTTCCATCTTGAGATTTGGATCACTTTATGGACCAAGAGCAAATGAATTTAACTTTATTAGAAATTCTATTCATTCAGCAATTTTAAAAAAGAAGATATCTAGAAAGGGCACTGGGAATGAACTTAGAGATTATATTCATGTCAAAGATGCAGCAATGAGTGTTTTAAAAACTTTAGAAAAGAAATATGAAAATGAATATGTCATGATAAAAGGTAATCAAACTATGAAAGTTAAAGAAATTCTTGAGACTATAAATGAGATATTTGGAGGAAGTATAAAAATACAGTATTCAAAGAAGGAATATTATGATGCCCATTATTCTCTCACGCCTTTCTCTTTCAGGCCGAAATCAGCTAGGCAGATACAACTAAATTCATATTATGATATTGGTCAAGGTATCCAGGAAGCTATATATGATTTATATGAATCTTTAGAAGAGCATTCTAAGAAAAAATAATTTTCAAATGGGGCTAAAGGCCATAATTTTTGATTTTGATGGAACTTTGTGCAATTCCTTGTCTGTTAAGGAAGAGGCATTCGGACAAATGTATAAGAACTATGGAAAAAAAGTTGAGGAAAAGGTAAAAAAATACCACAGAGAAAATTTAGGGGTATCTCGACAAAAAAAATTCCTATTTTTCCAACAAGAAATTATTAAAGATGATTATTCTAATAAAAGAATTGAGTCTTTATCCAAAAATTTTTCGAGTATTGTATTAAACAAAGTAGTTAAGGCATCTCTAATGCCAGGGGGATTAAACTTCTTAAAAAAATTTGATAGTAAATATCAATTTTTTTTGTCGTCCGCAACACCTCAAAATGAACTTAAAAAAATTACTAAAGAAAAAAAAATAGATAAATTTTTTAAGGAAATTTTGGGATCGCCAGATGAAAAATATTTTCATATCTTAAAAATTCTAAAAAAACATAAATTATCTAATGATGAAGTTGTCTACATAGGAGATTCTTTTCAAGATAAGTTTGCAGCAAAAAAAGCTCAAGTAAATTTTATTGGATTTAACCCTAACAACTTCAATGTTGATGATATTACTTTTAATCATTTTAAAGAGTTAGATTCTGTCTTGGTTAAGATTTATGGAGAATGAAAATAAAGCAGCCCTAAGATGGTCAGGGTTAAATAGTTTTTCAAAAGTTTTTTTTAATTTTCTAACACCTATTATATTGGCTAGAATTCTTGGTCCAGAAGTTTTTGGATTAATGGCCTTAGCGCTGATACTTGTGGGGTTCTCTCAGATTTTTGTAGATTTTGGAACCACTGAAGCTATCATAAAAGAAAAAGAAATTTCTCAGAAATTTTTATCATCTTTATTTTGGTTTAATTTATTCATAGCATTTGCTGTTTATTTTTGTATTTTACTGATCACACCTTTTTTTTCATCTTATCTAAATAAGGAAGAGCTTTCTTTAATTATTCCAATTCTATCTACTGCAATTTTTTTTCAAGTCTACAGCTTGTTTCCAACAAGTCTTTTCAAGAGAGAAAAAGATTTCCTTTCAATAACCAAAGCAGATTTTCTATCTAGACTTTTTGCAAGTTTATTATCTATTCTTTTAGCTATTTACAATTTCAAAATAGCTTCTTTAATTGCACTAAGTATCTCTCAAGCTGCAATTTATTCGATACTTATTGCTAGCTTCTCAAATTGGAGATTAACTTTCTTCTTTAGCTTTTTGCATGTAAGACAGGTTTTAACTTTTACCGCCTCTCTATTTTATGTAAAAGTAATAAATAATATAGAAAGGCAATCAGATAGATTCTTTATAGGACCAATCTTTGGTGATGTAATGTTGGGCATTTATACGAGAGGACTGGCTCTGCAAAAAGGGCTTCAAAGGTTTTTCAGTGGATTATTCAACCCAGTTTTCTTCTCTATTTTATCAAGACAGGACAAAAGATCTGAGATAACTAACTCCTATCTCAATGCTTTAGAAGCTTTTATGATTTTAATGTTTCCGCTTTATCTTGTTTTCTTTTTCTTTTCGGAAAATATTGTTTTAATTATTTTTGGTTCAGGCTGGAAAGATATGATTGAGTTTCTTCCTTTCTTTTCATTGCTTTTTTTAATTAGGCCTTTCCAGAAGATAAATCAAGAAGTGATAAAATCTAAAGGTAATGTAACTTTTCTTGCAATTTGTTTTAGTGTCTTAACTCCACTTTTGATCTTAATTTATTACTTCTACTCGAAGAATAATGGAATCTCAAGTTTTATAAGTGCATATGTAATTATTAGTATTATGCTTTTTATATCTTCTACTATTTATGTGTTTAATTTACTTGAGATAAAGCCAAGAGTTTTCTTAAGTTTATTCAAAAATTATTTGATGAGAGGAATTGTATTACTTGGTCTTGCGATAATCATTTCAAGCGATAATTTAATAAATTTTGGCATCCTCTTTGAGCTAATTATTTTTCTAATTATTTCCGTCATTTCAATGCTAATCATTCAAATTCTGAATCCATCTAAGGCGCAAGGTATTATGCAAGATCTTGCCATTGATAGTTTAAAAAAAATCAGACCGAATTAATTTTTGCATCATATTTGGAGGAGTTTTTTTGAACAATGAAAACTGCAGTTCTTGTGTCTGCATTGTAGAAGTGTTGAAGGTTAATATTTTCATTTTCTTTGAGCCATAAGATTGTAGCCCCCTGGACACCATCTTCCGGATTACCTTTATTTCTAAACCAATCATCAAAAACTAAAACAGTGCCATTTTGTAGATAAGGAGTTATAAACCTTAGTGCCTGCAATGCAGGCTCATATAGATCACAATCTATATAAGAAATTGAAACTTTTTTTAAATCTATTGCTTCAGCAGTTTTTGAATTTAAAGTTTTATCGAACCAGCCTTGAGTAACTGTTACCTTTTCTAAATCAAGTCCAGCATTAGTAATTCTGTCAATAAAAGTCTTTTTATCAGCTTGATAATTACCAGGAAAATATTGAATGGGTTCATTTCCATTTTTTGATTCCGATAATCCCTCAAAACTATCAAAAGCATGGAATCTCATATCAAAGAATTGATTTTTTACCAGTTTATTTCCTTTTGCAAGCGTACTATTAGGAGAGTAAAACATTTGACTATATTCCTTAATTTGTGAATAAGATTCTATGAAACTATTTCCTTTCCAAACTCCAAATTCTAGATAATCTCCTTCTATTTGATTTTTGATAATATAAGCGGCTGCCCATCTAAATGCGTTTGTTTCATGCCAAATCCTGTTATTTATGTGAGAATTTAATAGAGATGGGTCTACGAACAGTTTAGTAAAAAAATATCTAAAGGGACCTAAAATTTTTTTTATAAAATTCATTTTTAATAGTTTTAAAGTATAAAAATTTTCATTTTTGACAATAGTACAGCATTCTTTTTTTTAAATTAAATGCTTTATAATCGTAAGATAAAATTCATTTATATTTCATGAAAAAAACTACTATTTTTTTTAATTCTTTTATCAACTTTATCTTAAATATGATGCTTTTGGACAAGAATTCTTGGATAAGAGAAAAGTATTTTCACTTTTTTTCCAGTCTTCTGATCATACCTCTCAAAAAGATTAAGAAAAATTTAAGAACACCTAATTTTGTTGAAAAACAATATGATCAAATCAGCGGCTCTTACATCAAGGATAATTACTATAAAGAAAATATGAGATTTTGCGTTGCCAACGGTGAAATAAAAAAAATATCAAGTATTGAAAACATGAAATCAATTAGAGAAGAATGCAATCAACTACTCGATAAATTAGCCTTTCAAAGTATCTTGGAAGTTGGCGTTGGAGAATTAACAACAATAGACAGTATTCTCAATCATAAACAGTCCATTAACCAGATTTTTGGAATTGATTTATCTGTCAACAGACTTTTACATGGACTAGAAGAATTTGAAAAAAGGCATGAATTTACTATTAATGTCGCTAAATCAAATGCAATTAGTCTTCCATTTGAAGATTCTTCTTTTGATCTAGTGTATTCAAGACATACATTAGAGCAGATGCCTAGAATTTTTACTTATGCGTTATGTGAAATGATAAGGGTATCGCGAAAAAGTATTGTTCTTTTTGAACCTTCATTTGAAAAAGGTTCCTTATCTCAGAAATTAAAAATGATTAAAAATGATTATTTTAGTGGTTTAGATAAATTCTTGTCCTCTAGACAGGATATCATCATAAAGGAATCTTTTTTAATGAAAAATAGTGCTAATCCCCTAAATCATACTGCTTGTTACGTTATTGAAAAAAAGGATTCTTTGGAAACAAATGAAGATTCAATAAAATTTGTCTGTCCAGTTTCTAAAAAACCTTTGCATGATTACGATGACTTTTTTTACTGCAAAGACTCAAAACATGCATATCCTAAAATAAAAGGAATTCCTATTTTAGATCAAGATTATTCTTTTTTAATTGATTCACCAAAAATTACTAATGTTTAATTCTTGTGCAATTATCAAAATACTCAAAATGTTTTTTTCCATTTTCTTCGAAAACACTAACTGTGAAATAATTATTTTCTAATTTACTAGGCTCTCCATCGATGAACTTATCTATCTTAGAGATTATAAATTCAGGAGTATCGATGGCCCATGCCTGCATGTTGTCAACATCTTTCCTTTTATATTTGTAATTTTTTTGCTGCTCTAAACTTTCAAAGGGAATTGATGGTGAAAATGTAGATCTTGTAGAAGCAAAAAAATTATGAGTACTAAAAATAAGTAAATTATTTTTTTCATCTGACGACAATTTTTTTCTTTCATTTAATAGCTTTATGGCTACTCTTACCTCCTCTAATGCTTCGCCAATGGATGAAGTTCTTATAAAACCATCTGTTGGGAAAGTATTTCCTTTTTGAAAATTTGACCAATAACTCCTCAAGTCATTATCGTTTGTAACTAAATAACAAGTCTTTGGAAATTTATTTGTAAATTCAAATATTTCGCTATACCTATCCCAAATATTTCTTTTTTGTTCCGCTCTGTCTATCCATGAGTTATCTAAAAATAATGACCCAGAGAATATACCTATTAATAAAGCCGGAAATAAAAAGTTTAAATTTTTACTCTCATAAGCAATTATGGCTTGATTAATTATTAATAGAATAAGAAAGCTCTTAAAGACTATAAGTAGATGATAACTTTGTAAGGTATAACCAAGAAGCGCAAAAGGAACTGGCAAAAGGACAAAACATGAAGTCAATACCCTCAACATGTATAGATTCTTCAACCAAATTGAGCTTATAGAAATGAGAAAAATTGAGAGCAAAACTTGTTTACTTATCAATGAAGCAAAGTAGAAATCAAGAACAAATTGAAAAGGATCAACTATTTTTTTTAAACCTAGATAATGACTATGAAAACTGCTGTCAGAATAGATCAGAAAAAATAACAGCAAAGGGAGAAAAAATATTGATAACCATAAAAAAAATAAAAATAATTTTTTATATTTTTTTGATTCTAAGAAAGAAAAAATTGTCATGATACCAACCAAAACTGCCTGCCACGGATTAGCAAAGGCAAGAAAACCATGCAGAAAACCCATCATTACTAAATTGATATGATTCATATTCTTATAGGTAATCAAATAGATATTGCTTATGAACAAATAAAAAAAGAATATATTGCTAAAAGCTGGACGCGGATACCTGTCATTGAAGGGAGGATAATCGAAGCAGAACAATAAACCTATAAAGATTGATACTAGTAGCACCTTGGTTAATTCTTTTCTATAACTATGAACTGAATAAAAGCCTAAAATTAATACAAAAAGAGAAACTAACTTATAAAAAATTAATGTTATCCATAGATAATTAAAACCTACTAGACCTAAAATCTGTTTCTCAATAATAAATGGGAAAAAAAAGAAATTTACTCCTTCTTGAAATAGCAAATCTCTCTCTAAAAGAATGGGTAAATATGAATCATCCGTCACCATCTCAAGACTCAAAAAGAATCCACTATCTTTTGAAGATAAAAAAAATCCTAATTCATAAAAGTAGTAAACAAGAAAAATTATTGGTCCAAAACCAATACAAAAATACTTTCTAAAGTAATTTATAATTAACCTCAAATACAATTCAAATGAAACTCCTCAATAATTTTAAAAACTTTTCCCTTAAAGAGTTAGAAGGACACTTTTCGAAGTATGTTTCTTATTATATTTTTTTTGTAATTTTATTTACTTTATCACCATTTGGCAGTTTGAGTGGAAATGAAGAAATGTACTATGGGCTAGCTAAAAAATTTCTAGATAATTCTTGGAATGGTGAATTTTCAAGTTTTGATTACACTGGAAATTATAGGTTTATTTCTGATTTTTTAATTGGTTCAATGATTAGTTTACTAGGCTTTAAATGTACACAAATAGTCGGATCTATAATTTCATCATTTATCCTAACCCACTGTTTTGTTTTGCTTCTAAGATCAATAAATCTGTTAAAGCTAGAAGGCTTAATCGGGATTATTTTATTTATTTTATTGGGCCAGAGCCTCATTGGAAGAGAGTGGCTGTTCGAGGATTTTGAAGCAAAGGTATTTGCTTATTATTTTGTGATAATTTCTCTAAATTTTTATGTAAAAAATAACCTTAAATATTCTTTATTTTTTATATCTATTGCAACATATTTTCATCTCTTGGTTGGATTTTTTTGGTTCTTCATAATATTGCTTTCACTTTATGATTTAAGAAGCTTAATTTTTCTAAAAAAAATAATTAAATATGCTATTTCATATTTAGTCTTAACTTCCCCAATAATGATTACAGCTTCCTTTGGTTTCATTGGAAGTGATTTCATACAAGATCCAAAATTACCTACTCCAGATTATATTTACAGTTATATTCGACAATTTAAAATGGTTTTACCTTTTTATAATTTTTCTAGCTTTTATATTTCTTGGCTGCCAGGAATTATCGCTCACTTGTCAGTATTACTTTGTATTTTAATTATTCACCTATCAAAAAACTCAAATCAAAATAAATTATTTAAATTAATTATTTCTGCTAATTTGATTCTTTTTACTTTTTTAATTATTTCATTTTTCGATACGGATGGATTTTTTGGAAAATTTTATCCCTTTAGGATTTCATCTCTCTTATTTTTATTATCTATCTTTTTTTTGATATCAAGTTTTAAAAAATTGGTAGAGAGGAATAGCTTTATTATCTCTTTCATCTGCATTATTCTTATTTCACCATTTTTTTTAATGCAAAATCTTATTGCATCTTCGTATGATATAAAAAATGCATTTTTTCATGACTCTACTAAAGTTGGACTATATGAATTTATAAATATTACTGCTGAAAAAAATGAACTAGTGCTGATAGATGAGGAAATAGAAGAGAAATTCTTTGATTTTGAACGAAGTTTGAATCTCCCCACATTACAGACATTTAAATTTGTTCCATCTTCTAAAGAAGCCCTTACGAAATGGTATCTAAAGAGAGAGTTCAAAAAAAATATCTTTAATGGTTCTGTTAGAGATTATCCCAGCTACGATTATTCTTATTTGCTATCTTCTTTAAATAAAAAAGAATTACTTTCCAAGAATCATGAAGTCATTTTTGAAAATAAAAAATATGTTTTTTTAAGAATTTACAATTAGGTAAAATATATAAGTCCAGAAATGTTCACAAACCATACTAAAAATAATGTAGCTGTGACTTTGTCTCCTATTAACATGGATGTAGGGTCCTCTCCTTCTTGATTCACTGATATCAACTGCAGATATCTTAGGATACTAAAAATAACAAAAGGGGAAGTCCAAACTAAACCATCGCCTATAGATTCTTTTGCGTAGTCTGATACACAAAATAATAGATAAGACATGATAGTGATACTTGCCAAAAGTACATTGCACTGATCTAGGAAATTTAAATTGTATCCTTTTAGTGATTCTCTTAAATCTCTGGAATCATCCATCCTTTGTTCTAGATCATTTCTTCTTTTTCCTACTGATATCATCAGCGCAATTAAACCTGAACAAACTATTATCCATGGAGACAAAGAAATTGTTAAAACTTCCGCACCAAATAATAGCCTGATAACGAATCCGCTAGACAATAAAGCCAGCTCCAGTAGAGGAACTTCTTTTAATTTTAAGGAATAAGCTAAATTAATTAATAAGTAAGTTCCTATAAGCGACCTAGCTAAAAGGGAAATATCTAATAAAAATAATAAAATTATTAAAGAAACAAAAAGGATAAAGAGAAAAATTGAAGCTTCAGACTTGCTTACATTCCCAGATGCTATTGGCCTAAATTTTTTCCTCGGATGTTGTTTATCATATTCAAGATCATTTAAATCATTGAAAATATATACGCAAGATGAAGCAAGTATAAAAAGAAATATAGCTATTAAAGAATCATAAAATAATTGAATTTTAAATTGTCCTGAAAAGATCAAGGGAGCTAAAACAAAAGAGTTCTTAATCCATTGTTTGGGCCTTATCAGTCTAAGATAACTCATAGGTCTTTTAAAAAATGAGTAATATTTCTCAGAGCAATAGCCATAACAGTTCCCTGAGGATTTTTAAGTAAATTAGTATTTATTAAAGACGAATCGTTCACATAAAGCCCCTCTAATCCATGAATTTTTCCGTAAGAGTTTGCAATACATTTGTTGCTTTCTCCCATAGTTACGCCTCCAAGGATATGAACAGATGATATTTGATATCCTTTGATACTTTTAATTCTTTTTATCTCTTCAACAAGATTATCTTTGTTGATTTTGATAGGATTTTTGTCATTAACTGGTATAGCATATTTTGCATTTGTTCTAAAAATGAATTTCAGTAAGTCACTGATTCCATTTGCAATATTTTTCTTATCATCCTTTGATAAAAAATAAAATAAAAAAGGCTCATCAAAAAAAGGTACATTTAAGATTTTCCCTTTTCCCAGCGAAAATGTGACATGGAATACTTTCATTTTTTTCCAATTTTGAAAGATAAATTCTTTTATGGTTACATCTTTCTGAAATGAAGATAATAAAAACTGGATTGAGCTTGTTGCGTTTCCTATTATATTTTTAGGGAAATTTCTTATGTTTTGAGAATTGATTACATCCTCATTAATTTCCTGTACTTCATCATCGTAGGATCCAATAACCTTTACCATGGGATGAAATTTAAATGTTTTAAGAATCTTCCTCTTTTTTTTCGATATTCCACTTTTTAAGAGTAAATTATTAGTAAAAATAGAGCCGCAGCATACAAATAAATTGTCAGTTTCAAATTCTTTCCTTACTCCATTTTTTTCACATTTAATCTTCCATTTATTATTTTTTCTTTGAATTAATTTTACTTCAGTACCAGATTCAATTACTCCCTGATTCTCTTGAAACTCTTTGAGAAGAGTTTGGGACATTGAATTTTTCAGTCCTGTTTTTGAATTATAAAACTTTCTTAAATCTGAAATATTTGAGGGATTATCTTTTTCACCATCATGAAATTTCCTAGAAAATTTAAGTTCATTATTTCCCTCAGATGTGAATTCTTTGACAATATTTGAAAATGCCTTGAGGGAGTCGTATGAAAGATTTTTAGTATCATATTCCCTTGACCAATTAAGAAGAAACTCTTCATCTGGTTCATGATATAGCCCACTATTTATTTCACTTCCACCGCCTAAACATGTTGCTGAAGAATAAGCTATCATTTCTGGAAAATATGTAGAATTCACACCACCTCTATACCATTTTTTTGAGAATTCCTCGCCAGGATGTTTAATTTTTGGGATCTCATAAAAATTTCCTTTTTCAATAATCAAGGCCTCTCCAGAATATTTTTTTGATATTTCATTTGCAGTAATAGCTCCACTAGGACCGGAACCTATGACGATGAACTTATAGTAATTCTTCACATTATTTTGTTTAAGCTTTCCTTCATTAATTTTTTCGTCTGCATATATATGCATTGATGAAATTACAAAGAAAATTTGATCAATTTTATTTATCAAAAAATTTAAAGGAAAAAGAATATTTTTTAATTTTGAAATTTTTCCGGAATCTAATTTAGATAATCCTTTCCAGAAAATAATGAAACTCAAAATATTTAATAGATTTAAATAAAATTTAATAATAAGGACAATGAAATTATCTAATTTTTCAATGTGTTCTAATATTAATTGTTCCTCAATTTTTGCTAAATTAAGATTTTCCTTATCGCAAATAAATTTTAGATACGCAGAGGAAAGCATTTTAGATTAAATAGGGGACGATTCTAAGAATCCCCTGTTTTAGTTTTGACTGATGTTTGGAGCCACTTAATTCCCCAGAAATTATTTTACGCCTTTTCGAACAATACCAATCATAAGAATTATTAAACATCTCATTGTTTGAAAACTTTGGATTGAAACTTAAGATTTCTTCGGCTTTTGTTGTATCAAAATACATATCTTTACCGTACATAAGAGCATGATATTTTCCTAATGGAGATAAGCCTATTTTACTTGTGACATCCATTGCAATTTTTGTAATTTTAGATGGAATTGATTTTATCTTGCTATCACTTTTTGCATGGTCAATAAGGTTTTGGAGAGCCTCTTTCATGGTACCAAAATCTTTAGCTCCTATATTAAAATCATCATTGCTCATTTCTCTGCCAGCAGTTATACATGCATCAGCCAAGTCAGAAGAATGAATAAATTGATAAGTATTTTTTCCTTGATCAATCACTGGGATATTTTTTCCATTGAATATCCACTCAAAAAGAATTTGAAAAATTCCTAACCTACCTGTTCCGAGGATTGTCCTTGGCCTGATAATGGAGCAGCTTAAACCTTTTCTCCTAAATTTTTCACAAAGAATTTCTCCGCCAAGTTTTGCCATTCCATAATCTTCCAGAGGAATTTTAGATGATTTTTCAGTCACCGGATTTCTTTCAGGAACTCCATAAACTGCACTTGAGGAGGTATATACAAAATGTCTTATTTTACTTTTATATGATGATTCAAGAATAATTTCAGTACCTTTTTCATTAACAGACCAAAATTTTTCTTTGTTCTTAGCTATAGGCACTTGAGCAACATTATGATGAACTATTTCAACATTCTTTGTAGCTTTTGAAACAATTTCTCTATCTCTTATATCTCCATTGATAATTTCTAAATCAGGATGTTTTATTTTTGGTGTATTTAAATCGAGAGATCTAACTTTTTCTCCCTGAGATAAAAGTTTAGAAATTATTTCCTCGCCGAGGAAGCCAGCTCCACCAGTTACAAGATGCATTTGAAGATTATGTTTTGCTTGAATTTTAACTTACTCGAAGAGAAAGTAATATAAAATTAAAATATGGATTTTGATACTAATAAGATAAAACTCATAGCTGAAATTGGAGGAAATCACGAAGGGAACTTCGAATACGCTAATCATCTTACAGATTTAGCAATTGAATCAGGAGTCGATAGCGTAAAGTTCCAAATTTATTCTGGTAAAACCCTAGTAAATGAAACTATTGATAAGCAAAGGAAACAACACTTTGATAAGTTTTCTCTAACTAATGAACAATATCAAAAACTTGCTGAAAAATGTATAAGATCAAATGTTGATTTTAATGCCTCAATTTGGAACGATGCTCAAATTGAGATTTTTGATAAATATCTTACATTTTACAAAGTTGGATCAGGTGATTTAACTTGTTTTCCTATACTAGAAAAATTGGCAAAAAGAGGTAAGCCCATAATTATTTCTTCTGGTTTGGCCAATCTTAGAGAGATTAGAGATGCAATTGATGTTCTCATTAGTGCTAACGAAAAATATAAAAATAAAAATATGTTATGCATAATGCAATGCACAAGCGTTTATCCCTGTCCAGATGTCGAGTTGAACTTAAACGTTATTGAGACTCTTAAAAAGGAATTTGACTATATAATTGGCTATTCAAATCATTCTCCCAATTTTTCATCATTGGAATATGCATTAGTTAAAGGTGCAAAAATCTTAGAATTTCATTTTACAGATGAAAGAGAAGGAAAGACTTTTAGAGATCATTCTGTTTCATTTACAAAAGATGAGGTAAAACAATTAAGGAGAAAAATACAATTTATCTCAGATTCATTAGGTTTTTTTGAAAAAAAACCTACTTTGTCAGAGATCTCAACTGATCATATTAAATCATTTAGAAAATCAATTTATCCTTCAAGAGATCTGAGAGAAAACACTATTGTGGAGGAAGATGATTTTACTTTTCTTAGACCTGAAGCAGGACTAAAAGCTAATCAACTTGATCTTATTCTAGGTAAAAAAACTAAGCGAAATTTATCAAAATTAGAAAAGATTAGCCTAGAAGACTTCGAGTAAATTTTGAGAAATAACAAAGAAATTTCTGAAAGCTTATCAAAGCTTGAGATTTTTCTTGATTCGAAAGGGCAATCAAAATTCTATTTTTTAGGTGAAGATTTTTGGCCCGTCATACGAACTTTATTTGCATTTTCACTCATTTCATCAAAGCAAAGTATAAATAATGAAGAATCTCAATCTTATTTTAAAAAGAAACCAGAAATGATGGTTAAAAATCCTGAAAACTTAATTGTTACTCACTCTAACTATTTCATTGAAATAGATAACAAATTTTACGACAGAGTAATGTCATCCTTATCAAATATTAGTAATAGAAATTTAATATTAAACCTTGAAGATTTAAGTTTGATGGATGGTTCAATCACTTATAAGGTAGGTAGCATTTTGTTTAAAGTTAAAATACTTAAAGCAATTTCTATGATCCTTACTCCAATTTTATCTTTAAACCCGAATTATCAGAAGAATCTCAGATTAATTTATGAGGCAAAAAAAGAACTAAATATTGATTTTAAAATATCAAAGTTTAAGGTCATGTCGAGAATCACATATATCTTTTTCTTATCGAAATTTTTGGAAAAATTCTTAAAACGGTTGAAAGTAAACAAAATATATCAAGCAATTTATTATGATAACTTTGGTTTTGCACTCAGTCTTGCAGCTGATAGGTTAAAGCTTCTTAATGTTTGCATGCAGCATGGAGGTCAATCACAGCATAACCCGGCATTTGGTAACTGGCATTTAATTGATAAAGATGGTTATAAATTTTTACCAAATATTTTTTCTTGTTGGGATGAAAAATCTTCAATAGGTTTAAGAAACTTAGTCAAACTTACTAATAAACACAAAGTCCAAATAGATGGCTACAAATGGTTAACTACATTTAAGAGCATCAAATTGGATGATTCGGTGTCATCTTTGAGAAAAGAAAACAAAATTAATCTTCTCATTACACTCCAACCTTCCTTTCAAGTTGAAAGTTCATTTCTCATTGATTTTTTAGAGAAAAATAACGAAAAAATAAACTTACTGATTAGACTTCATCCCAGGCAAATATCTTTGAAGAATTTCGAATTTTATAAAAATTTATTTAGTAAATTGGAAATTGTGGATATTGAGAAAATTTCAAAAAAGCCTCTCTTAGAATCACTTTCAATTGCTGACTTTCATTTGACTGCCTTTTCTTCAAGTATCTTTGAAGCAAATTTTCTAGGAATAAAATCTATATTAATTGATAATAGAGGTAAGAATTACTTCAATGACTACATAGATGGTCACAACATTAGTTTTGCTGATGATACTAAGTCTTTAGAAAAGCTTATATTTCAAATTGACTCTTAAGATGAAAAATAAAATATCCGTTATAGGAGAGATTGCAAATTCTCATCAGGGAGATTTCAAGCAAGCAATAAAACTTGCAAGTGAAATTAATAAAACCGGGATAAACGCAATAAAATTTCAGATTTATTCAGCTGATGAACTTTTAGTAAAAAAACACTCTCGATTTAAACATTTTAAGAATCAAGCTTTCTCAAAAAAAGAATGGGAAGATATTTTTAATTCCATTTCCAACGATAAAATTGAAATTTATGCCGATGTATTTGGTCTTGACTCATTGAAATTTGCAAAGAATTTAAAATTAGATGGAATAAAGATTCATTCCTCTGATTTAGGAAATATTCCGCTATTAGACCAGTTGAGAGATTTTAAAGGCAAGATATTTTTTTCTGCAGGTGGCTCAACTATTCCTGAGCTTAAAGATTCAATTTCACAATTTATTCATCAAAGTATGGCTAAAGAATTAATCTTGATGCATGGATTTCAAACTTACCCGACTCCTTTTGATGAAAATAATCTCGATAAACTAATTTTTTTTAAAGATCTATTTGGAGATAAAATTAAATACGGTTTTATGGATCATGCTGATGCAGAAAAACTTGAGACATATACTCTTCCTCTTCAAACTGTTCCTTTGGGGATTTCATACTTAGAAAAACACATCACTTTAGACCGTAGTCTAAGAGGTGTTGACTATTTTTCATCTTTAGAACCTAAAGAAATGAAGGATTTTACAAAACACCTAAGAAAATCCGAAAAAAATTTTATTAGCCAGCCTTTCTTTTCTCCTGCTGAAGAAGAGTATAGATCGAAAGCAAAGAAGGTATTTGTGTGGAAGAAAAAAATTAAAAAGGGCTCAATTATCAAGAAATCAGATGTGATCATGAAAAGATTAGAAGGTAATAAACCAAATATTTCTTACAAAGAAATAATAGGAAAGAAAATTACAAAAGACGTTGCAAAAGATACTCAAGTTACCAAAGCTGATCTGGAATTAAAATCCTTAGCTGTAGTTGTTGTAAGAACAAATTCATCTAGGCTTCCAAATAAAGCTCTCTTGAAGATAAATGACGAAGAGACAATCATTCACCTCTTGAAAAGACTTGAGGTTTCAATAAAAAGGAAAATAATAGATAAAGTTGTATTTTGTACAACCGATTCATCTACAGACGACAATTTAGCAACTCTGCTTTCTAAAAATGGCGCAAAAGTTTATAGAGGTTCAGAAGAAAATGTCCTCAAAAGAATGATGCTAGCTATTGATGATAATGAAGGTTATGAAATTATTTTAAGGATAACTGGTGATGATATTTTGGTGGATCCTTCATCTCTAAAGAAAACAATTAATACTTTTAACATTAACAATTCAGATTATTGTGATGCTAAAGGACTTCCAAGTGGAACAGAGGCAGAAATTTTTAGTAAAAAAATTCTTAAATTCATAAATTCAAATTATGAAGATACTTCAGGCTCTGAATATTTAACAAATTTTGTTTTAAACCTGAAAGAGCACTTTAATACCTCAAGCCTAGACGTTGATACAAATTTTCCATCCCTAAGGTTAACTTTAGATACAGAGCCTGATTTCAAAGTTATTGATAAATTATTGATAAGTATGAACAAGATAGGCAGAACCTATAATTATGATATTAATGACATTTACGACTTTTTTAAAAACAATAAAAAACTCATAAGTGTAAATTCAAAAACTATACAAAGATCAATTCCCAAGAAATATGAGCTTAAAGTCGATTGGAAAGGATATCTTAATGATCCTTTAGTTACAGTTTATATTACTTGTTATAACTATGAACGTTATGTTGAAAAGGCTATTTCCTCAGTTCTTGATCAGAATTTCCGGGATTTTGAACTAATTATAATTGATGATGGCTCTAAAGATAATTCTGTGAATATTATTAATAAATATTCAAATCATCCAAAAGTAAAAATTCTCTTACAAAAAAATTTAGGATTGAATAAAACCAATAATGTTG
>MDTB01055445.1_pt1 | contig 19486 bp, 14 predicted proteins | sample 811161 | NCBI WGS metagenome assembly MDTB01 (sample SAMN05326650, study PRJNA326480) | marine metagenome | isolation source: seawater | place: Mediterranean Sea | collected 2009 | reverse complement strand
TAAAATTGAGCAATTGGCAGGATATTATGCAGTATGCAGAAGATCATAGGCACTTATATGGTATTTCGGATGATATCTGGCGTAAATCAGATGCTCTCATTGGTAAAGTAGCCTCAGCAATTGCGTTTATGGTCACATCACATGGATTTAACAGAGAAAAAAGTAAGATTTATAATCCTAAAGCTTATTTTTCTGCGTTATTACAGCGTGCAGAGCAGGGGGCTTTGTTTTTAGATAAAGCTATTTATTGATCAGTTTCACTTTGCCTGTGTAACGTATATCTGCAATTGCCGCGAGAACACCTAAAAAGAACCAGAAATAAGTAAAGCGTATATTTTGATGGGTTAAGCCATAAAGCATCGTTGCAAAGGTAAGCGCCCAATATATTGGCGGTAAGTGGCGTAGGATCGAAAAAATAAAAAGCCCAAATATAACAGCGCCGCCAATGCCGTATGAAAAGAAAAGCGTCGCAATACCTGAATGAAGTTCAAAAGGCTTAACCGCAAAGCGCTCATATCCACCTTCACCAGCGCCTAGTATCAAATATTGTGGGTGTTCAAACAGGCGGTTATAACCGCGCCCCGCCAAGTTATCATCACTATCTTTGCCTATGCTTGCGAGCCTTGTCACTGTTTTTTGAATGTTTTCTGCTGCGCTAAATGTTTTCGTGATGGACTGGACACTAAAAATCGCAAAGACCATTACAGATAAACAGCCCACAAGCAGAAGTCCGCGCCCTATATACGTAACGCAGCGGCTAAAAGCGAGGCATAAAATGGCGAAGAAAAAAGAAACCAGCGCCGCCTTAGAGAGGCTTTCCATTTCAACCAGCAATAAGGCGGCAATCAAAATATAGTCGAACCATTTTAATGGTTGAGGGTAGCGCAAAGCCACCAAAAGGCAAAATGACAACAGCGCCCAATAGGCCAGTTGATTGGGGTTATTAAACGTTCCTGTCGCGCGATATCCGTCCGTAATGTTCAGCGCAAAGACAAAAAAACATTCAAGAGCGACTACAGTTACAAGAATAGGGATAATGGCGCGCGCGAATGTCTGCGGGGCGCGTTTAAATACGCGATACGTGTAGATGAACACGCCAAGGTTAAAAACGTAATAAAGACTGCTGAGAAAGAAATGTTTATCAGGGTGTAGTGCGTAATGGGTCATATTTATTGTAAACGCACATAATGCGAAGGATAGCCCTAAAGCCATAGGCAGGGTGATCCGCCATTGTGGTTTAAACAAAAAGAAAACAAATGAAATGCTGATCGCTGTAAATATTATCAAATCCGCTGGCTGCGGGTAACCACTTGGGTAGATATAGAATATTGAGGTAACAATATAAAGCTGCAGCGCCAAAACCAATAATTTTGTGCCGGAGATAGATATATGCATGAATTTAGGCAACTCAATATGCTGCAAAGCGTTCCGACCTTTTCACTCTCTATATTTCTGAATATACGGATTGTAATCCATCGCAGTGTCTTAGGCCAATAGATATCGTTATAGGCACAATTATTTTGTGTATTTTACGGTTTCGCGTTATGCTGAATGCAGGCCTCGTCCGAGGATTTATACACCCGATTTGCGTTTTAATTGAATTTCATGCTCAGAAGAAAGCTACAGATTAGTGCCTGCGCGGTATGTTTATCCATATGCTCTATGGCCATGCCCGCAAATGCGCAACAGGTTTTGCGTGCGGAAGAACGTGTCTTTTTGCCCCCGCAAAGCGAAGGTATACCGAAAGTTTTTAATGCGAAGGGCTTTGTTTATAAAGGGTTTTCTTATTATCCGCGCCTACGTTTAGATGTGCTCTCTACGTCAAATGTATATGCGCGCGAAGATGATGTACAAAGTGATTTTGTCTACACTGCTAACCCTGAAATTAACGTTATCAAAGAATATAAAAAACTTATTTTATCGGCAACGCTTTCTAGCATGTCAAAACGCTATCATGACAATGAAGGGGAGAATAGGGATGATATCTATTTTAAATTTGCGGCGAATTATGCGTTAAACTCAAAATGGAGCATCCCGCTGCGCTATGAACACAGCCTGTATTCGCGCGCCCGGGGAGATGTTTTAAATCAAAGCGCGACGCGGGAGCCACTACGCATTAGAAACCAATATATACAAACCGGCATATCTAAACGTTTCAATCGTTTAATTCTATCGTTAAAGGGGGAGCATAATACGCTGCGTTTCAATGATGGGCGCTCTCGCCGCGATGGCAGGCCTGTTATTTACCGTGATAATGACCAAGATACATATGCAGGGCAAATCGGCGCGAAATATGAATTTTTAAGAGGGCGAAAAGGTCGCGCAGAGCATATTGCGTTCGCGCGGCTGAAATATAGCGCCCATAAATTCTTACGCAGGGACTATACGGGGGCAGGGTTTTCAGGACTGTCGCGAGATAGTACGAATATCGGTGCGTTTTTTGGTGTAGAGACAAAGTATAAAGGTTTGCTCTTTGCGAATATTGGCCTTGGCTATCTTATGCAGGATTATGATGAAACACGCATTGAGAATGTGGATGCGTTAGATTTCGGTGCAGAAATAGAATATTCACTCTCGCCGCGGTGGATGGTCGGCCTGCAATTGGACCGCGATATTACGCAGGATAACGATATTATTGAAGGGCAGCTCACGACATCTTTGCGCCTTTCAACGGAATATGAAATCTACCACCGACTTTATGTGGATGGCGAATATGGCTATACGCAGCGCGACTTTGAGCAAATAGGGCGCAAAGACGCTGCGAATCGTTACAGCTTAGGGGCACTGTATTTATTGAATCAGAATTTGCGTGCGCGCATCAATGTTTCCCATATAGATTATCAAAGCGATGTTGCGGGCTCTTCATATAAAACCAATAACATATTGTTTTCTTTGATTGGTAAGCTTTGAGACGGAAAGAAACAAAACTGTTTCACACATGCCCCTAAACGAATATTTACTTAAGCCCCTGTGACAATGATGTTTGCGGCGCTTCGCAGCGGATAACCGCTGATGGTATCAATAATGCAGTGCGCTGGCGTTAAACTGTCCATTTTGCCGTAACCCACCCATAAGCGCACATCGTCGCCGTCTTCAATCACGCTATCCAATATCAGGGTTGCTTTTGTCCCGCTTGTCAGCGCGCTTGTAATCGCCATGGGGCTATTGTTAACCTCAACATAGAATATAGCGGGGTCATCGCCGCTGAGCGCGCTGGCATCTGTGTCTAGGGTTATGGTGTTACCATTATGTCTCGCTTGCATTACTTGCGGGGCGCGGCGCGGCTCTTCGAGGCCGAGATCAGCCAGAATAATATTGGCGAGGCGGTCGACAAGAATATTACAGCCGTCTTCATCGGCGTGCAGTTCATCTACGCGGGCAACGTCATATGTGTCATATGAGGCGATAATGGATATGTTTTCATCAACAAGCTGCGCCATGGCTTCGCGCATAGCTTGCGTGTCGGCCTGTGTATGTTCACTATGATCACTGCTTGCGAGGTTCTGCATGATGAGTTTGATCTGCGGGCCGTAATCCGCATGAATAAGGTCAATGACATTTTGGAAAGACGCTTTATATTCAGATACAGTAATGTCACCATTTGAAATGAGCCTTAAATCATTTGCGCCAAGGTTAATCACGGCATAGTCAAAATTCCTTAATTCATTGCGCGTTAAGGTGACGTTTCTATCGAGGGATTCGAGGTATATATTTCCGCCGCCACTATCGTTATCGCCGCTCCACCAATCACTGGCTAAAAGCTGTGCCGCGTTATAATTGGCGGCTGACCCGCCTTTGCCTTCATTAGTAACCTGGCTATTAGGGATGGCAGCTTTCAAAGTTTCATCTAAGCGCAGCTGTGGGCGGCCACTCCAGCTCACATTCCAGCGTGCGATGTTACTGTCCCCAAATAGTGTCACCCATAATGCTGTACTTTGATTTGGATTGGTCATGTTTTTGAGCTTGTCTTGTGTAAACGCTTCACCGTATAGCGCGAAGCCATGGACGATACCGTTTAACGGTTCTGCGCCGCTGCGGTTGACGGATAAAAAGCTCAAAGGGTAGGGGGGCTCGACAAAGCTTGTTGTATCTGGCGCACTGCCCGATGTGGCTATGAAATCGACAAAGCCATTACAGCTTTGAATAAATTGGCCATCTTGATAGGATATAGCAAGGCGTACACGGTTAAGGTTTTTCAGCCCCGCCTTTGTTTCGTGGGCTATAGTCACCCCGCCGGATTTTATCGTCGTATAGAATATGCCGCTAGTATGACCAATCGTGAAGCGGTCATCAAGGTCGCCATCACGAATTTCAAATATATTGGCGCTTTCGGCTGTGTCATCCATATGGGTGAAGTCGAAGAAAAATGTTCCTTGTTGAATGCCTGACCACCACGACACATCTGTGGCGTTTAAATCATCTTGGTTGCGTGTTAAAGCTGCCGATGCCGTATCAATAAAAGATGTTATAACGTCATAAGCTTGAAAGTTCACGCAGGCCACGCGGATAGTCGCGCCTGCGGGAACGCTTATGCGCAAATACTCTGCGCCTGAAACATTGCGGTCTTCGCATTTATAAAAACTGTAACCATTAACGCTGTGCCCTGTTTTATGTGTGCCATTGCCGCTAATAGACAATGTGGGCGTATCGCCGATCAGCGTTTTTATATAAGCCATCGCGCTCGCTTTGCCGCTTGATATGGCGCCTGCCCATTCAATGTCGAGCGCGGTTTCGCCGGCACTATTATCAATTTCCCATACAGAACTACCACCGGCAAGATTCTGACATGGGGACAGGGTATCGTTAACAATGGCTGTGTTTGGCGCGCCTGCCGTTAAGTGGTCTGTAACGAGGCCGGCAGCGGGGCGGGAATATAGGTTTTTAGCGGTGATGGTTATTTCAACCAGCGCACCCCTTTCTGATCCATAAACTGTACCGAAACGCAAAGTGTTACTTTGTGTTTCGTGATGGAAACAGCCATCATCATCTTGATACCATGCACCGCCTGAGCGTATGTTACCCAGCTCTTCAGGCAGCGTGTCCATTGATGCAAAATTATACGATTTAATAAGGGCTGATGTTTGCGCAGAGCGCGCAGGCGAAAAGCCGAGGCCTGTTCCTAAATACATGGCGTGTACCTTTATGTTCGATTTAAATATGTGTGAAATGTATATCTGGGTGATATGATGCCGCCTGTACGTCAAGGCGCAATTATCCCGTTTATAAAGCTACTATACATTACTGACGGAACAAATCAAGAACAAAATTTCTGTTTCTTGCTACTGTGCATTCGTTTCAATCTATGCCAAAATCAATATAGTTTGCCGTATGCGGCTTTATTTGCTTTTCCGTTAGGGAAGATTCCATGACACAAAAACAACCGCGGCCTAAAAAGATTCTGCATGTTATGCCTTCATTAGATGTTGGCGGCGTTGAAAAAGGCATGATGGATATATACGCGCATCTCGCGCCGCAAGGTTATCAATGTGATGTGATGGTTGAACAAGAAAGCGTGGGCGATCTTGGGCAAAAATGGCGTTCTTTAGGCGGCGGTGTTCATGCTATTGGGCGGTTTAAATCGTGGCGCTTTTGCGTGCGTTTTATGCGCTGCGTTAAACAAAACGGCCCATATGACGCGGTGCATTCGCATTGTTATTTTTTTTCAGGCCTTGTGATGGCTCTTGTTTTTTTTGCCCGCGTGCCGCGGCGCATGGCCCATCTGCACAGCGCTCATCGCGCGCACAAGGCTTCTTTATTCTCCTTGTGTTATTATAGCGTTCTCAGGCGGCTTATCACCGTATTTGCCACGCGCATTTTGGCGGTAAGCATGGCGGCGGCGCAAGATTTCGCAGGGGAGGACTGGGCGCAGAACAAAAAAATTGCGATACAGCCGCTTGGCATTGATTTTGATGCTTTTAAGGCGGCGCAGGGCACGGATGAACGCTTGCTCGGCGATTTAGCTATTGCGCATGATGCAAAATGCTTGGTGCATATTGGGCGCTTTACACAGGAGAAAAACCACCGCTTTATTATTACTTTATTCGAAAATTTATACGCAGCAGGGACGGTATCACATTTGATATTAATTGGTGAGGGGCGTTTAAAGACAGAACTGGAGCGTGATCCGCGTATATCTAAGCTTGTGAAAGCGGGCGCGATTATCTTTACGGGGCTTCGCCATGATTGTCCTGCTTTATTATCCGCTCTGCATGGGCGGGGGCTTTTTGTTTTCCCCTCCCTTTACGAAGGTTTTGGCCTCGCCGCCGTTGAGGCGCAATGCGCGGGGCTGCCCGTTCTGGCGAGTACGCATGTTCCCGCAGATGTGGCAATCATTCCGCATTATTTTAAACAGCTTGCTTTGTCTGCGCCATTATCAGAATGGACGATGGCGGCGCAAACATTATTGGCGCAACCCCCGTTAACGGCGGCGCAATGTACAGCATATATGCAGGAAAGCGGCTTATCAGTACAAAAGGCGGCAGTGGCGCTGCGTGGTTATTATGAGGAAGCTTAACAGCATAGGTTTAGCGCGGCGCGAAAATTTGGTTGAAATTATGTTTGATAAACCCCGCCCAATGTATATCAGGGATATATTTTGTGTAAGGCGCGTAAAATAGGCCGTGGCGCGAGTAAAGTTCATAAATTATGTAATAATGTGCATTCAGTAAAGGCCAGCCTTCTTCTTGATTGTTGTGCCATGCAAAATCACTTAACGGCTTATCTTTTAACACGGCTAGACTTATGGGCTGTCGTGCGGCGCTAAGTGATATCCAGCGGCGGCGTGTATCCACAATAAGCCAACCTTTGCTTGTGCGTACCTCAACCACCGCATGTGAATCGACATCATCCGCGCTTGTCTTTGTTAGCAGCGTAGATATAAAATTACGAGCGGCGCGGTTTTGGTAAAGGCTGGCATAGCGTGTCTCAAAACCAAGATAGCGTAGCGCTTTGTCAATATACCGCGCGCGATCACCACAATACGCCGCGTCGGTCTCAAAAAGGTCTTTGGGTTCTCTTTGATGACGATAGGGGATTTGGGCGACTTTGGGCGCAGTGGTAAAAGCGCTGCTTTGAATAGCGCGAATTGCGGTAATCTCATCTATAAAACTGCGCGGAACTTTTTCCTTAAGCCGCGCGGCCTCCACGCCGCTTTGGCTGAGTATTTTTTCGATATAGATGCGGTCTTCGTCTGTGATGGTTTTTGAAACGCCATGTTTAGTTAATGTCAGGGCTCCGCAAATAAAGATGATTAAAAACAGTGGAATAACCGCCGTTTTTAATATAGTCTTTACCTTGCAATTGTTGTTTGTATACATCTTGTTCTGTTGTATTAAGGGTTCTCGGTGTATAATAATTGATATATTTGAAGCCGATTACCGAATTTTTAGTGTTATAAAGATATGCAAAAAACATGTCCCATCAGCGTTATTATACCATTTTTCAATAGTCGAAAAACTATCGTTAAAGCGGTGCAGAGCGTGTTAGAACAATCTCTGCCTCCTGCGGAGCTTATATTGCTTGATGATGGTAGCACAGATGACGGCTTTTCTGAAATCAAAGCTTTTATTGCAAAATATGGCGCGCTTGCGACGAAGATTCACCTTGAACGCTTTGCTGAGAATAGGGGCGTTTATCCCGTGCGCAATCAGGCGCTTGATATGGCTTCTCAGCCTTTTATTGCCTTCCATGACGCCGATGATTTTTGGCATTTGGACAAACTTAAAACGCAATATGCTTATTTAGCGAATGATGATGATTTGTATCTCATTTGCAACGTGGTGCAGTGTTTCGAAGGTGCGCCAGAGGAGCGCTGGAACTTACCACTGGCAAAAACGACGTTCAAAACCTTATCGCGCCATAGGGTGCTTTGGCGGAGCGTCATCATCACAAACTCCGTAATTATTCGCAAAGATAAAGCGTTTCGCTTTAATGAGAACAAAAAACGCGGGTCAGACACGGGTTTATGGCTGCGCATTATTCTTTCGGGGCATAAGAGTGGGTGTATTATGCAGCCACTCTCTTTTATGCGTAAGCCTTTTTATGGTGCAGGGGGGCTATCGCGCGATATACATCAGGCCGAAATCGCGCATCAGCTTAATTTAGTTGAAATGCGTGAAAGAGATTTGCTCGCAGAAGGTTATCGCAAAATTCTTAGCCTATGGTCTTATCTGAAATATATGCGCCGCAAGCTGATTGTTTCTTGCCGTAATGTTTTTAAAAATGCGTGCTAACGGCTTAAAATCAGAAAGGCGCAGGCGATTCAAATTGCAGCGTTTCTTGTTTGCTTGGATGGGTAAATTCTAAATAGCTCGCATGTAAATGCAGGCGCTTATAGGGTGTATAAGCGTCATCTGGCGCATAGAGGCTATCACCAAGGATGGGATGACCAAGCGCCAACATATGCACGCGCAATTGATGGGAGCGCCCCGTTATAGGCTTTAAAATAACACGGCTATGTTTTTCGCTTTGTGCGCTGCATTCCCAAAATGTTGTTGCGGGCTTACCGACTGAAAAATCAACCATTTGTTTGGGCCGGTTAGGCCAGTCGCAAATGAGAGGTAAGTGAATTTCACCCATAATGCCTGCGGGGCGTCCAAAAATATCCGCGATGTAATGTTTGGTGACTTCACGCGCCATAAAGCTTTGGCTTAAAGTACGCTGCGCGTCTTTGTGACGTGCATAGACCATTAGGCCTGACGTCTCCATATCAAGGCGGTGAACGGTGTAGACTTCACCATACTCTAATTTTAGGCGTGATTCTAAGCAATCTTGCATATCTTCGCCGCGCCCAGCAACGCTCAGAAGCCCCGTTTGTTTGTTACAAATAATAATATCCGCATCGGCGTGTAATACGTCGATTTGCGGCGTTTGCGGGGGAGCGTAGGCTAATTTTCTCAACGGCGTTGTATTCATGGGGTGCATATAAACCGAAAGCAGTGGCGGGGGAAAGCTTTTTTTAAATGCGCCGGTGTTATATGTTAAAAATCTTGTGTATTTTGTAATTATATTATATAAAAGTAAGAAGCAGACTATAAATTAAGGAGCAGGGCAATGCGCGAAGAAAAATCATATGTAGAAAAATGGCAAGATTGGGTCGAAAATACAACGCCAATGGCTGAAGCGATGGCTGCGCCAGAAATTGCACCGCATGAAAGCAAAAAGGATGCTGTTTTTACAAATGCAGATGCAGAGCCGCCGCGCGAGCCATATTATCCCGTACCATATTAATCACCACATTAAAGGTAATCATTATCTTCTAAATAGGCGATGATTTGGTCTGCAAGTTCATCGGCGCTATGCGCCGTTGTGAGTAGGTCAAGCTCAGGGGCATCAGGCGCTTCATAAGGGCTGCCAATACCTGTGAAGTTTGGTATCTCACCGTTGCGCGCTTTTTTATACAGGCCTTTAACATCACGCTCTTCCGCGACACTAAGCGGCGTATTGATATAGGCTTCGATGAAATTTTCATCACCGATTATATCCCGCGCAAGGCCGCGCTCTGCTTTAAAGGGCGAAATAAACGAGACGATCGTAATTAGCCCTGCTTCGAGCATTAATTTTGAAACTTCCGATATACGGCGAATGTTTTCCGCGCGGTCTGTTTCAGAAAATCCCAAATCTTTATTCAAGCCGTGGCGCACATTATCGCCATCAAGGGTGATCGTGTGTTTATGCTTGGCGTGCAATTTTTGTTCTAAAATATTGGCGATTGTTGATTTACCTGCGCCTGAGAGGCCGGTCATCCAGATCGCACACGGTTTCTGGTGTTTAATTTCGGCGCGCTGATTTTTGCTGATCACCATATTTTCTTCGAAAATATTATGCGAACGGCGCATGGCATAGGAAATCATCCCCATTGCGACAGTTTCATTCGTAATCGGGTTAACCAGAATAAACGAACCGAGGGTTTTATTGCTTTCATAAGGTGTAAAGCTTACGGCGCGGTCTAAGTAAAGTGTGCAGCCACCAATTTCGTTGAGCTCTAAGGACTTACAGGGTAACTTTTCGTAGCTTTCAATGTCGATTTTATATGCGGGTTTACTAAGCGTCGATTTCGCAGAAAAAGCAGCGGACTTAAATATATATTGTCGCCCTGCGATAAAATGCTCAGGGCTCATCCAGAGTAATGTTGTTTTGAGAATGTCTGCTACGTCACAATCCGTGTCCAACGCGGAGAGCACATCACCGCGCGAAACATCGATTTCTTCATCAAGGGTGATGGTTACAGCTTCGCCGGCATGGGCGCTGTCTTGCGCGCCGTCAGCGGTGAAAATCTCTTTAATTGTGGCCGTTTTCTTTGCGGGGAGGGCGCAGATGGTCTGGCCTTTTTGAACGGTGCCAGCGGCAATTGTGCCTGCATAGCCGCGAAAGTCTAAATTCGGGCGGTTTACCCATTGCACAGGCATTGCAAATTTTTGCCCGCCCTGTGGCGTAGCGGTTTTAATTTCAGCTTGCTCTAGATGTTCTAACAAGGGGGCGGCTTTATACCATGGCATATGCGGCGAAGGGGCGGTTATATTATCGCCGTTCAACGCAGAGAGTGGAATAAAAGTGATGGCTTCAAAACCAAGGTTTTTTGCGTTTTTGAGGAATTTTGCTTTAATCTTTTCATATGTTTTTTCATCATAATCAACAAGGTCCATCTTGTTGATTGCAACAACAACGTGTTTTACCCCAACCATAGAGACAATAAAGCTATGGCGCTTGGTTTGTGGGAGCAGTCCTTTTCGTGCATCAACCATAATAATGGCAAGGTCAGCATTTGACGCGCCTGTTGCCATGTTGCGCGTATATTGTTCGTGGCCTGGTGTGTCGGCGACAATAAATTTGCGCGAAGCTTTGGTGAAGTAACGATAGGCGACATCAATAGTGATGCCTTGTTCACGCTCAGCAGATAGCCCATCAATGAGCAATGCGTAGTCAATGCTGCCACCTGTTGTGCCGAATTTTTTACTGTCTTCTTTTAGCGCGGCAATATGGTCATCAGGAATTTGCCCCGCTTCAAATAAAAGCCGCCCGATAAGCGTTGATTTGCCATCGTCAACTGAGCCACATGTAATGAAACGTAAAAGGGATTGGTCTGTATTTATAGGCGTGTTGTCATCTAACATCTTTAAAAATACCCCTCCCGCTTTTTGCGCTCCATTGATGCGGCGCTGTCTTTATCAATCGCGCGGCCTTGACGCTCGGAGACTTTTGCCCCCTTCATTTCGCTGATAATGCCCGCAAGCGTGTTTGCTTCAGAAAGCACTGCGCCGGTTAACGGATAACAGCCTAAAGTGCGAAAGCGTACGGATTTCATTTCTGGCTGCTCGCCATCGCGCAGGGGCAAGCGGTCATCATCCGCCATGATTAGCATGCCGTCACGCTCAACCACGGGGCGCGGCTTAGCTAAATATAGCGGCACAATATCAATGTTTTCTGCGGCGATATAGTCCCAAATGTCTTGCTCTGTCCAGTTAGATAGCGGGAACACACGGATGCTTTCACCGCTATTTTTGCGCGTGTTATAAAGCTGCCAAGGCTCTGGGCGCTGATTTTTAGGGTCCCAGTGGTGGTTCTTATCGCGGAAGGAAAATATACGTTCTTTTGCGCGTGATTTTTCTTCATCGCGGCGCGCCCCGCCAAAGGCCGCATCAAATTTATGTATATCAAGCGCTTCACGCAAAGCGGCGGTCTTCATAATATCAGTATAGTTCGACGCGTGATCAAAAGGGTTGATGCCTTGCGCGCGTCCTTCTTCATTTGTATGAATGATAATGTCTAATTCATGCTGTGCGACGATTTTATCGCGAAAGGCAATCATTTCCTTAAATTTCCAGCCCGTATCAATATGGAGCAGCGGAAAGGGAAGCTTCGCAGGCGCAAAGGCTTTACGCGCAACATGCAAAAGGACGGAGCTATCTTTGCCGATGGAATACATCATGACGGGACGTTCACATTGCGCGATGGTTTCGCGCATAATATGAATGGCTTCGTCTTCTAATTGTCTGAGATAGGCTGTTTTTTGCATGGGCTGATGAACATCATAAATAAATATATTATATATGATTTATATATCAGCAGCAGCGTTTGCGCAAGAGGATGCGGCGTATTAACAGCATCTCTGCATAGCAGGGGCGCGGCTTATTTTTTATCATTCCATGTGAAGCCGTGTAAATCATTACAAGAATTACCAAGGCACATATATTCAACTGACCCGTCGCCATTTAATTCTGTACCCAGTATCACAGGGCCGCTGGATGTATAAGCCGAGACAATGCAGACCATAAGCGAGATGACGAGGCATGAAAAAAACACGATCGACTTAATATAGTCTTGGCGCGCGCTATAGATTTTGACGCGCCCTGCGCTGAGTGTTTTGTCGTTTATATATGACATGTTTATCACTTTCTATCGTTGCCTGATGCATCGTTTGATATGCAATTAACACATTCGCATAAAATGGTTAACCTTGGCTTAATAGTGTTAGACGGCAAGCTTACGCTGTTCATCAATGCCCATGGCGATAATATAAGGGGCGGCTTTCTGGCGATCGCTAAAAGCGGCTTTGCTGTCGATGCCTTCCCAATTAATATCAATTAGGCTTTGCGCCACGGCGCCGCCAAGCGTCGTGCCAGGGCCGAGGATAATCAGACAATCTGGCGCGTATTCTTTGACACTAACCTGAACGGCGGCGGTAAAATCATAATATTCATAGACTTGGTGGCCTAATGTGTAATCAAAAATTGCGCTATCTTGCGTGGCGTGTGGCCGCCAGACATGACCGCGCCCATCAATAAGGGGCAGCTTTGGATTTTCAAACATATCTGCGTCAAAAATCTGCTGCGCTTTGGCGGCGATTGGTTTTTGTAAATGGGTGTGGAATGCCGCGTGGTTAGGCAAAATAAGTGGAAAACGATCCTCAAGCGGCGGTAATTTATCTTTCAGCGCATCTAAGGCGGCTTGATTTCCGCCATAAACGAGCATCCCGCCAAGCATGATTGATACCGCGAGGGTGCAGCCTTCTTGGGCATTGATTTCGTCAATCAAGCCAAGTAAATGCAGCTTTTGCTCATGCTGCATACGCCAGTCTTGGTCAATAAACGGATAAATAAGCTGCCCGCCGATCAGCGAATCTTGCATTAGCCCGCCCATGGTGTTGATGAGGTCTAACGCATGATCAAAACTAAGCGCGCCTGCGCAGGCGAGGGCAATATACCAGCCCATTGAATTCCCTGTGACCCCGACAATGTCATATGCATCGCGGTTAATGGAGAGGAAGTCGGCATATGCGCAGCCATAAATCAGCGGCGAAGCATTGTCGCCGCGTGTGTGTTCTTTAATTGCGTAAGTATCGCGCCCATCCAAATCACTTATCGTTGTTTGGCCTTTGACGGCGCGGTAATTATCTAGCGTGGCAATCAGTTCGGATTTATCGCTGTGATGGCGGCTAAGATAGCCTAATTCTGGCTTGTTATATGTGCCGCGACCCGGGGCGATGACAAGGGCTCTTTTCTTCATGCGCTGTTTCCCTTTTTATCTGCGATTAAAGATAATGCCGCATCTGTGATGCTCTGCGTGCTTGGCAGCGTTGATGCAAAGGCTTTACCCAGCGGAATAAAACAATCGCTCGCGGTGATGCGTTTCATATGCGGGGCGGGGCTGATATGTTCATATAATTTGGTCATTAGCTCTTCACTGAGCGAGCCTGTTTCGCGGCATTCATCAACAATGAGGATGGATGGACACGGCGCCGCAGCTGCGGCAATCGCGTCCATATTAAGCGGGGACAACCAGCGCAAATCAATAATCCGTATTTTTACGCCGTGCTGCTTTTGTAACTCTTTGGCGGCTTTACATGAGAGGTGATAGCCGTTGCCGTAGCTGATAATGCATAAGTCTGTGCCTTCGCCATTTTGCTTAATATCGCCAAGGGTGATTTTCTCAGCGCTATCAGGGGCAGGGTAGTCACACGCCCATTTGCCATCCTTTTCGTCATGTAAATCGCGGCTCATATATAAAGCAATAGGTTCTAAAAATGCGATAATGCGCTGTTCATCATTGGCAAGGCGCACCGCTTCGCGCAGCATCAGCACGGCGTCATGCCCATTTGAAGGGCAGGCGATGATGAGACCCGGAATATCACGAAGCACCGCTATAGCGTTATCATTGTGGAAGTGACCACCAAAGCCGCGCTGATACGGCAGGCTTGCAATGCGGATAATCATCGGGTTGGTATATTGCCCTTTGGAGAAAAAACTTAGCGTCGCGGCTTCACCGCGTAGTTGATCTTCCGCATTATGCAGATAGGCCAAAAACTGAATTTCTACAATGGGTAGGAAATTATTCTGCGCAAGGCCGATGCCAAGCCCTAAAATGCTTTGTTCATCCAGTAATGTGTTAATCACGCGGCGACTGCCAAAGCGTTTATGCAGCTTGGCTGTGACATTATACACGCCGCCCTTTGGCCCGACATCTTCGCCTGCGATGATGATATGGTCTTGCGCTAACATTAAATCATGCAGCGCCCAATTAATAAGTCGCGCCATGTGCTGTGGCTGCTTCATCAGGTTAAAGTCGCTGCCGAAACTCACAGCGCGTTGTTCGTGATTTACAGGGGCAATCGCATTTTTCAGCGTGTCAGGCTTTTGCGGAGGAATAAGCGGGCTTACGACTTCTTCTGCCGTGGTTAATTTTGGCTCGCGCATCACATGTTCTGCCGCGGCGGCGATGCGCAGCGCGGTGTCTTCATAGATTTGAAGTATTTCATCGGCGCTGAGAATGCCGTTTTTGATGAGTAAAGCCGCGCTGTGCAGTAGCGGATCATTGGCTTCAACCGCATCAATATCAGCGGTATCCATATAAGCATGCTGCGCGTCCGCGCCGGCATGACCATAAAGGCGCACACATTCAAAATGCAGCATTGCAGGCTTTTGCTCGCGGCGGACGTAATTCTGCGCCGCAAGTGCGGTCTCATAGGTGTCGATGATGTTGAGGCCATTGCAATGGAAATACTTAATGTGCGGATGATGGCCATAATTGCTTTTGACCCAATCATGTGGCGTGCGGGTTGAAATGCCGATGCCGTTATCTTCACAGACGAATAATATGGGCATCGCCGCGCCGCGATAACCCGCCCATGCGGCTGAATTTATTGCGCCTTGCGCGGTGGAGTGGTTAAGCGATGCATCGCCAAAGCTGCAAATGATAATTGATCGCGGGTCAAAATTTGCTTTCACTTTGACCTTACGGCTCAGTCCGATGCTAAACGCCGCGCCAACCGCTTTGGGAAGGTGGGATGCAATTGTACTGGTTTGCGGTGGGATGTTTAAGGTCTTACTGCCCAAAACCTTGTGACGACCGCCAGAAATCGGGTCATTTTCAGAGGCGCAGAAACTGAGCAGCATGTTCCATAGCGGCGTTTCGCCTGCGCGCTGCTTGCTGCGCTGAATATAAAATGCGCCATCGCGATAATGCAAAAAGGCGTTATCTTCAAGGCGGCACGCCGCGGCGAGTGCCGCAAGACCTTCATGGCCTGAACTGCCAATAGTGTAAAACCCTTCGCCCATGGCCTGTAAAACCCGCGCATACATATCAAGGCGGCGGCTTAACACTTGCGATTCGAAAATTTCGACTAATTGTTCAGGATTTAAACGTGATTTTGAAAGATCCGTTTGCCCTTGCGTATCGGGTAAATCATTGTTTTTTACCCGAGTTATAAAGTTATCATGAACAATTTCTACGCGATCTTTCATGGAGTAACTTTATCATTATCGGAGAGTGTTGTATAGTAAATGCCTTGAAGTTGTAAGAAGGAAAAAACACAATGTCAGCTTTAGCTTATCACTGGGAAGACCCCCTACATTTAGATGCACAGTTAACCGAAGAAGAACGCGCCATACGCGACATGGCACGGAATTACGCGCAGGATAAATTACAGCCGCGCGTCCTCAACGCTTATCGTGATGATCATTTTGACCCAGAGATATTAAAGGAAATGGGATCATTAGGCTTGCTCGGCGCGACTTTACCTAGTGAATATGGCGGCGCAGAGGCAAGTTATGTGTCTTATGGCCTGATTACGCGTGAGATTGAACGCGTTGATTCTGGTTATCGCTCTGCTATGTCGGTGCAGTCATCGCTCGTCATGTTCCCGATTTACCATTGGGGCAGCGAAGAACAGCGTCAGAAATATCTGCCGAAACTCGCATCGGGTGATTTTGTCGGCTGCTTTGGTTTGACGGAACCTGATGCAGGCTCAGACCCAGGGGGGATGAAAACCCGCGCGGTGAAAACCGCTAATGGGTATAAAATTTCTGGCAGTAAAATGTGGATCAGTAATTCGCCTATTGCTGATGTGTTTGTCGTTTGGGCCAAATCAGAAGCGCATGATGGTAAGATTAAAGGCTTCATTCTTGAAAAAGGCATGAAAGGTCTGTCTGCGCCATCAATTGAGGGTAAATTATCGCTGCGTGCATCCATTACAGGTGAAATCGTTATGGATGAGGTTGAAGTCAGCGAAGATCAATTACTACCGAATGCCACAGGGTTAAAAGGCCCATTTGAATGTCTGAACCGTGCGCGTTACGGCATTTCATGGGGATCGCTCGGCGCGGCGGAATTTTGTTTCCACGCGGCGCGCCAATATACGCTAGACCGCCAGCAATTCGGCAAGCCACTGGCGCAAACGCAGCTTATTCAAAAGAAGCTTGCTGATATGCAAACTGAGATTGCTTTGGGGCTGCAAGCGTCATTACAAGTTGGCCGCATCATGGATCAAGGTGATTTTGCGCCAGAGATTATCTCAATGGTTAAGCGCAATAACTGTGGCAAAGCCCTTGATATTGCACGCGCTGCGCGTGATATGCATGGCGGTAATGGCGTTGCGGATGAATTCCACGTCATGCGCCATATGTGCAACTTAGAATCCGTCAATACCTATGAAGGGACGCATGATGTGCATGCCCTGATTATGGGGCGTGCGATAACTGGCTTGCAGGCGTTTTTCTAAACAGTAGCGCGACGCTATAATAAGCGGCAAATGATGCGAGTGTTGGCAGTAGCCCGACATGGATGGATTTGATCTCGAAAATGCCATTGAGTTTGAGTATCGTCAATATGCATAAAGCCGTAGCACCGATCAATGTTGAGCTATAGGCGGCGAGGGGCGAGCGGTATTTCCATGTGAAGGACAGGAATGTTGGCACGAGTATCGCGGAAATTGCGCCTGAATATATCGCAAGGTCGGTCATATATTTGGGCGGGTTAAGGCCGATAAGGAATGAGAAAACCAAAATTGCGCTCATAATCGCTTTTGACAGCAAGACTTGATGCTTGGATGAGAGTTTGAAAAAGGGACGGATAATATCGCGGGTAGATATTTGCCCGATAGATATAAGCAGGCTATCTGCCGTCGACATCGCCGCACCTAATGCGCCCATTAACATGAAAACAGAAATGATCAACCCGATCAGGCCTAGCCCGCCAAGGTCACGAAAGACCTCGCCCATCACTAAATTAGGCTTAAGGTCTTCACCATAAGTGACATAAGCAAACACGCCAATAAAGATGGCAAGGGCGGTTGTCACCACGCGTCCGATGACCGTGCCAAGCGCCATTATATTAATATGACTTTCTTTTCGCGCCATCAAGGCGCGGGTAAGGAGGTGCGGTTGAATAAATACGCCCGCCGTGACGATAGCCATAGAAAGGATCATCGGTAAATGAAAATAATCCTTTGCCCCAGGGGCCATGAAATGCAGCGGCGAAGTTTGTTTCAAATCAGAAAACATGGCGGCGACGTTAATATCGTAATGATGGGTGAGGAATAACGCCCCCGCTAGCAGGCCAAACACCATTGCGATAAGCTGAATAAAATCGGTATAGGCGACTGCGCGCATTCCGCCGAGGAATAAATAAAGCAAGACAATCGTCATCATCGCGCCAACGCCGGTTAAATAGTCAATTCGCCCGCCAGAATATGAATCAATAAATGCGCCAATGCCAACAAGCTGAAGCGATATATAAGGCAGCAAAGCGAGGGTAAATATAGCGGCGACAATGCAGCCAAGGCGCTGACAATTATAATTTTCGCTAATCGCCTCGATGGGTGAAAACATGCGCTTTTCTTGCCCCATGCGATGCAAACGCTTGCCGATGATGATTAGTAGGGTTAGGCCAAGCGCATCGGTAATCGCAATGAAGTAAATGCTGCTGATACCATGGGCATAAATTAATGCAGGCAAGCCAAGAATAGAAAAAGTGCTAAATAAGCTTGCCGCATAAGTGCAAGCTAAAATGATGGGGTTGAGGTCTTTGCTGGCGAGAAAGAACTCGCTGATGCTGGGCATGAGGCTTTTGGTTGTTTTATAGCGCGCGAAGACAACAAAACCTAAGATGGCTATAAAATAACATAATGTTAGACCAAGAATTATACGTATATCCATAATGCCTCCATCCGCGCAAAGATACAGTCCATGGTAATCTGCGGCAATTCACAAGTCTATATCGAACGCATCTTATGGTTCGCTTGATCACAGGGCTATGGGTTAGTGGTCACGACACCATAGGTTGTGCAATGCAGCGCGAATGCATTTTATATAGATTTTTCAGCATGATATGATGATCTTGATACGTAGTATAAGCGCAAAATTTACCTAAAATTAGATGTATCTAATTTTAATATATCGGTAAGATTTATCGCGTATATTTACATAGGTGAGTGAGTGTTGGGGTGTTGACGTTTAAGGCGCGTCTTTAATCTTCCTGATATTTTTAGAAGTAAATTAGATTATATAAGGTGTGTAGAATGGGTCGATTAAGTCGTTTGTCCCAACAGCCCGTTATTGGGCCTGTTGCGCGTAATGTCATGGGGTATATGTTGAATCGCGAAGCTGTGAAAATAGCGGAGCATTTTTCAGGGTATATTCATCCGCAAATAGCTGTAACGCAGGAAGAAAAGCACGAGGCGTTTAATATCCGCCATCAAGTCTATTGTGAAGAATTAAACTTTGAAGCCGTCCGCCCCAATGCCATGGAAACGGATGATTTTGATGCACATTCCATACATTGTTTGATGCGTCATAAAATCACGGGGCAGGCCATGGGCACAGTGCGGGTGGTTACGCCACATGAAAGCGACCACTTGCTTCCCTTGGAGCATTATTGCGGTGACTTTATTGAAGAGGGCAAGCTGCATCCTTCTAACTTCCTGCGCGAAGAAATTTGCGAGATATCACGCCTTGCTGTGCCGGCCTGTTTCCGCCGCCGGCGCGCAGATAAATTTGATGGGGCGGCGACAGGCGCAATTAATGTCGAAACATATTCAGAAATTGAAATGCGCTGTATGCCGTTTATAGCGATCGGTTTGTATTTAAGCGCGGCTTCTGTGGCTATTCACCGTGATATTGACCACGCTTTTGCGATGATGGAGCCACGCCTAGCACGCAGTATGCGCTTCGTTGGTATAGAGTTTGATCAGCTTGGCCCTGCACGTGATTATCAT
>MDTB01113291.1_pt1 | contig 19488 bp, 16 predicted proteins | sample 811161 | NCBI WGS metagenome assembly MDTB01 (sample SAMN05326650, study PRJNA326480) | marine metagenome | isolation source: seawater | place: Mediterranean Sea | collected 2009 | reverse complement strand
ATGTTAATTAAAAAGACATTCTGCATTCTGATGATCAGTTTAAACCAGTCTGTCGGCTGCCAAGTCATAGCCTGTCCATTTGCATCCTGCCAAACTACCGCGGTCTCAAAGAAATAAATTTTTTTGCCTAATGGAAATGCATTATTGATAAAAGTTCCAAAAGCTGGCCAAGTTCTAAGCTCTTCATATTTCCTAGCTCGCATATTTTGTGCCACTTCTCTACTCATCAAATGTGATCCACAAAAACCATATTCATTTATAGAATGAATTAAACTCTTTTTAAGACTTTTAAGATTTTGAAATCCATGATTTAGATTAAGCAAGTTTGTTTGATCATCTATCTGAGTGTTGATCAAAATGTAATCTACCTCATCTAATGTTGGCAAAATTGCCAGGAGATTAGAGAGGCCTTCCTTAATCATCATATCGTCATCGCCAACAACTAAGATCCATTTTGAAGAAGCCATTGAAGTAACATCAATTTGATTTCTATTTCCTCCTATATTTTTAGAGAGAGTCTTAATGGATATATAATCCTTATTTTCTGTAACTTCTCTTAGATATGACCACGTATCGTCAGTTGAGCAATTATCTTGAATGCATACTTCAATATTAAATTCATGGAGCTCCACTAATTCAATTAACTGCAGGACAATATTTTCTAGAAAATTTTTTCTATTGTAAGTTGGAATGCAAATTGATAAAGCAGGATCAAATGCTTTATTCATTTATAGAACCGGTTTTAATGAACTTAAAAATACTTTAGGATCAGCAATAAGCATCTAAAAACTTACCTGAGGAATCAAAAAAATGTTCCTGCATTTCTTGCGTTAAGCCATGATGAAGAGCTAATAAAATTCCTCCTCTCATTGCATTATCTGCATTTTTAAAATCATCAGCAGAACCAATACAATCTATATCTTTAAAGCCTGGTTGTCTGAGGATATTGCCAGTAAATACTACCCTTGTTTGAATATTTCTTTTCTCAAGGAAAATTTGCATATCAGTTCTAGTGAAAGGCGCATCTTCTTTAACAATCATTGGGTATGCAAGCCAACCACTTCGTGATCTTGGATTTTGATTTGGCAATATAAAGAAATCCTTGTACCTAGGGTTAGAGAAAAAATTAGTATTAGCATTAAAATTATTAATTCTATTCTGAGTATTTAGTTCTAATTTTTTCAACTGAACTAATGCAAATGCTGCACTCATCTCAGAAGGCTCAAGCTGATAACCTATTTGTTCAAAAACAAATTTAGCATCGTATTTAACTCCATGTAAATTAATATTGAATCTATTTTCAATCGCCTCATTGTCACTAAATAATGATGATGACCTACCCCATGATCTGAGTAAGCGAGATTTCTCCATCACCATATCATCAGAAGTAATTAACATACCCCCATTACCTGCTCCGTTGATAACATGAGAACCATAAAAGCTAGTAATTGCTGCATCAGAGTACTCGCCAGTAGATACACCATCCAGTGTAGCCCCTAGAGTATCTGCAGAATCAATGATTACTTTAATGTTGTGCTCTTTAGCCAATGAATGAATTTTGTCCCATTCACAAACGTTTCCCATTAAGTCTGGTGCAAGAATAGCAGAAGTATTAGGGTTAATTGCTGATTTAATATTCTCAAAATCGGCACAAAAAGTATCATATCCTACATCCACAAAGTGAGGCTTAAGATTATTTTTTACCAAGCAGCCCACTGTAGTAGCAAAAGTTAAAGTAGGAGTAATAACCTCGCTTCCCTCTGGCAAACCAAGTGACTCTATTAATACATATAAAGCAGAAGAGCCAGAGTTAGTCATGATGCCATGTTTGTGAGCAAATAATTTTGCAATCTTTTCCTCAAACTCTTCGACCTTGACCGACATTTGAGTGGAAGTTTGAAGAACCTCAACAACTGCTTGGATCTCTTCTTCACCATGAACGGAGCAGCCATAGGGTACTCTTATATATTCTGACATACTAACTCCAAAAATTGAGTGTAATTATAGCAACTTCTTGGGAAAAAAATGGGGATAAGCTTGAAAAATTTTTATTTTCCAAAAGTGCAGCTTTCTAATTTAAAAGCTGCCAAAGAATCACCAATAGATTGATAACCTACAAACCTACCGCCAGAAGCTTGTGTCACTATAAGCTGGCAACCCTTATATATAAAAGATGCTGGAGGAGCAGAACCAGCATGTGGTAATTTATAATCCCAGATCTTGTTACCAGTATTTGAGTCATAGGCATGAATGAGCTCATCAGGCGTGCCGGTTGCAAATATTATTCCTGCTTTCGATACAAGAACACCGCCGAAGCTTTTGTCACCTTTTGCAATCAGAACTCCATTATTATCAACTCTTGATCCAAAAGGGATCTTCCAATCCGAAAGTCCGGTATTTAAATTAATTTTTGATATGAACCCCCATGGTGGTTTTGAGGCTGGGTAACCATCTTTATCTAAAAGGATTTGCCACGAAGAGCTGTAACCAAGAAGGTTAAATTTCTTAAGTCTCTTATCATACCTATGAAATTGATCCATCATTTCTTGATAGTCTTGATCTTGGATTTTCAGATCAATTTCAAACTCATTATGGAGACTGATTAGGGACTCGCTATCATTAACAGAATTCCATTTATCTGTGAACTTCAAACCAACTAAAGGAGGAAATATTTTATCTCCCTCTCCTTCGGTTTGATATGTTCCTTGCCTAGAAGAGCCGTGGCAAGATGCGCATTGCTGAGAATACATAGTATTATTGGGAGTAGTTGGCAGGTAAGAAAAAACTTTATCGGCCATTTCTACCTGAGGAGATTGAAATGCTATCCAAGGAGTTTCATATCCTGATGAGGGTTTCGATAAAGACTGGATCTTTGAAATAATTTTGTAGGTTAATCTATATAATTTATCATCATAAAAAGCTCTTAATATCCATGGGTCTCTGTTGTGAGGGACAATCAATTTAGGCTCTTCTAGGTCGGATAAATCTATAGCACCCCCGGGCCATTCAGCTCCTCCATGCAGCCCATAGAAAACTACATCATAATCTACAGATGGGGGAATAAAAAAACCAAATCTTGAATTGCGAAGCTTCGCATTAACATATTTAGCATTATCTTGATTTAGATGACTGAAATCGGTTTCTGGATCCAATGTGATATTAGAAAAAGGCTCAGGCCTTAAAAAGCGCTTTTGAAATTTGGATAATATTTCTCCCTTGAGACTTGATTGAGGCACTGGAATATATTTAAAAGACTCATTAAATATAGGAGTACCATTTTTAGCATCCAACAAAAGCACATCACCTGTTTTAGATAACGCTACCAGGGCATCATACTCATTATCTAAATAACTAAATTTAAATAGAATTGGGTTTCCAACCAAATCCAAGTCCCATACATCTTTTTGAATATGTTGGAAGCTCCAAACCATTTCTCCTGAATTGATGTTAACTGCTATAACGCTTACAGAATAATCATCAATACCTCTCTGGAGACCTGTAAGCCCATCAGAGCTACCAGTAACAGCATAAACCATTTCCAAATCACTATTAAATGAAAATCCAGACCATATTCTTGGCTCAACATTATTTTTTTTCAAATCAACGTGCCACAAAAGTTCTTTGCTAAATAAATCATAAGATTTAATGCCGTCGGATAAAGTTGCAATTATTACCTGGTTGTTATGAATAATAGGTGCAACTAAACTTATACCGCTTTCATATACATGAGAAATATTGCCACTCTCCTCATCTAACTCTGTTACACCAAGACTTGAAGGGGCAAATATTTTTAAAGTATCAGAATTGTAGGAGGTAATTCCCCTCCTTCCTGCTGATTGCCCTAAATTTACTCTCCAAATCTCTTGCCCGCTTGAAGGGTCAAGAGCATAAACATCTCCAAAAGAAGTTGAAGAAATAATTTTTGTTCCAGTAAAAATTGGTGATGACTGAACGGTATCATTTGGATGTATATGCCCTGATTTGTAAACCCATACTTGTTTTAAATCATGGATATTTGATGGAGTGATTTGATTATTATCTGTAAATCTATGTCCATTGAAATTGCCGGAACTATGACTCCAATCTGTACCAGTAATATGAGACTCTGAATATATGACTTGAATCTGTGCTCCACAAAAAAATAGAGCTAATAGAAAATATAATCTCATTAAAATTTAATATAAAAATATTCAATTATATACCTCTTTAAAAAATTAAATAAGGTGATTTTGTATTTATGCAGAAATAGTATCTGAAAAAAACTATATCAAATATTGAAAGGCCATGACATTAAAATCGAACTGCAATAAAAGTTTATTGTAAGTTATGATGATGGGTCATGAAAAAAGTATTAGTAACAGGGGCAACAGGTTTTATTGGTTTACATTGCATTAAGCAGCTTCTTGAAAATGGATACAAAGTTAAAGGTACTATTAGGTCAAAAAATAGAGCTACTGAAGTTTTAGATTCAATGACAAGACATGGACTCAACATAAGTAACCTAGAGTTGATTGAAACAAACTTACTTGAAGACAAAAATTGGATTGAAGCAATGCATGACTGCCAATATGTCTTACATGTTGCATCACCAACCACCTCTGAAGATAACGATGAGGATATAGTTAAAGTTGCTGTTGAGGGCACTAAGAGAGTTTTGTGGGCTGCATCACAATCAAATATTAAAAAAATAGTAATGACCTCCTCTCTAGCAGCTGTAACTGGTTGCAGTGAAGAAAAAAAAGAATTTGATGAAAGTGACTGGACAGATATAGAGGATCAAAGGATTGATCCATATACTGAAAGTAAAATTACTGCTGAGTTAACTGCTTGGAATTTTATAAAAAATTTACCTAATGAAAAAATAATTAAATTATCAATTATTATTCCTTCTGCAGTTTGCGGACCTACTCTTAGTAAAGATATTGGGACATCAAACCAATTTATCTTAAAATTAATTAATGGGACAACCAAAGGAATTGTAAATCTAAATATTGGTTGGACAGATGTCAGAGATGTAGCAAAAGCTCATATCGACACTCTTGAACTGGATGTCTTGGATGGAGAAAGGATAATCCTTTGTGAAAGAATATTGTGGGTTAAAGACATAGTAAATAAATTGAGGGAAGAAGGTTTTGATAACTTGCCAAGATTTACATGGCCAAACTTTTTTATTAAATCACTTCTTCAGATTAAAGGATTTTCTGCAGACAGTCGCATGATTGGCAGAAAAAGAAGAATAAGCAGCAAAAAATCAAAAGAAATTTTTTCTTGGGATCAAAAAAATGCTTTAGAGTCAATAATTGAAACAGCTTCGCAACTGAAAAAATTTCAATAATGGTCTTGGCTTAATTAGTAAGTTGAGCTAAAAATCATCAAATTTATTTAAAAATCTATATAATTCATTAGGTTAATTATACAAAAATCTAATCTTATTAAAATGAAAGTAGTTATATTAGCTGGCGGACTAGGTACAAGACTTTCAGAAGAAACTCGTGAAAGGCCAAAGCCGATGGTTGAAATTGGAGGTAGGCCAATTCTATGGCATATCATGAAAATTTTTTCTTCGTATGGCCTAAATGACTTCATAATTTGCTGCGGCTATAAAAGTATTTATATTAAAGAATATTTCAATAATTATAGTCTTAGAAATGCGGATGTAGAGTTTGATCTAGCAGCAAATACTTCAATAATTAAAAAGACTGCAGCAGAAAATTGGAGGGTTACCTGTGTAGATACTGGAGACTCTACCCTTACAGGCGGTAGATTAAAACGTGTTAAAGATTATCTTGATCCTGATGAAACATTCTTATTTACTTATGGAGATGGTGTGGGTGATATTGATATCGAAAAACTAATCGCTCTTCACCAAAAAAATAATAAACTTGCGACTGTTACCGCCGTGAGTCCTCCAGGCAGGTTTGGCGTGCTTACAACTGAGGGTGAGTTAGTTAAGCAATTTAATGAAAAGCCTGAAAATGGATTAACATGGATTAATGGTGGGTTTTTTGTTTTAGAGCCTGCCGTCATAGACTACATTGATGGTGATTTGATTTCATGGGAAGAGGAGCCGATAAAAAAAATTACGAAGGAGGGTCAATTGGCCGTTTATAAACATCCTGGGTTTTGGCAGCCAATGGACACACTGGCAGAAAAGAAATTATTAAACGATCTCTACAATGACAATAAAGCTCCCTGGAAGTCTTGGGAATAAAGCTTAATATAAAGTGATACTTCATTTTCTAAAAATGGATAGGATGTGATTTTAAAGTTTTTAAGGCGTTCGCTGTCCTTTCTAATAAGGAAATTAAATTTGGCTGATTTAGATAGCTTTATATATGAAAGAAGAATGGAACTAGCCATTCAAATTAATAAGAAGCATCGCTCAATAATTCAATATGGTCCCTTTAAAGGTATGCTTCTATCAAATGGAGATTGGTGGGGAAAAATTGACAGGCCAAGTATGATTTATGGTTTTTACGAACAAGAAGTCTTGGAATCACTTACTAAAGAGAAAGGCAAATTTAACACGCTAATTGATGTCGGTGCCGCAGATGGATACTACGCAATTGGTGGAGTCATTAGTAAAACTTTTAAAAAATCAGTGTGCTATGAAATTTCTGAAGATGGTCAAAATCAAATTAGAAAAAATGCACAATTAAATAATGTGGATGAAAATATTGAGATTAGAGGGGAAGCAAAAAGAAATTTTTATGATGATTTTTCTCAAGAAGAATTATCGTCTAGTCTTATTTTAATGGATATCGAAGGTGGTGAGTTTGATATCTTTTCCCAGAGAGAGGATTTTGAAAAACTCAAGCAATCTACGTTAATCATAGAATCTCACGCCTTGCATTTTGATGATGGTGATGAAAAACAACAAAATTTAATTAATCTAGCTCAAGAGTTTTTTGATGTGACAGAATTAAAAACTGGCATTAGAGATTTTTCAAATTTCAGTGACCTCAAAAAATTTAGTGACTCTGACAGATGGTTGATGTGTTCTGAAGGAAGGGGAGAACTGATGAGTTGGTTTAGACTTGAGCCCAAGAAAAACTAAATTCATACACCAATCCCGATATAGTCAATGCCTGCCTTGGTAATAGAGCCTTTATCTAAAAAATTTCTACCATCAAAGATTTTTTTATCTTTAAGCATTTTCAGTTTTTGTAAATTTGGTTTTTTAAAGCTCTCCCATTCCGTGCAAAGAATCAATGCATGTGAATGTTCAATATTTTGATATTGTGCATCGCAAAAGGATATATTTTTATAATTTTCTAATTCGTTAGAAGCATTTTTTTTGGATACAGGATCATAAAGATAAATATGCTCAACCTTACCTGCAAGATATTTTATTAATTTTATCGCAATAGACTCTCTTATATCATCTGTATTTGGTTTGAAAGATGCTCCCCATATTAATAAGGATGTTTTATGTAATTTAGATTTTTTTAATGAGTAAATAATTTTCTTACAAAAAAATTCTAGTTGTTCATTGTTAATTTTCATTACTGGTTCTAACAATGAATTATCCAAGTGGAATTTTTTTTCTAAGTTATGTAACGCTTGAATATCTTTAGGAAAACAAGAGCCACCATAACCCAATCCAGCATTGAGGAACTGGTTACCTATTCTTTGATCAGTGCCAATCCCGGTTTTCACTTCATGAATATTTGCTCCGATCTTTTCTGATATTTGAGCAATCTTATTTATGAAACTTATCTTTGTTGCAAGAAAAGAGTTAGCCGCATATTTTGTTAGCTCAGCAGATGCTATTGACATAAAAACTAACTTTTGATTACTTAAGTTTAAGGGCGCATAAACTTTTTTCATGATTCTGCTTGCTATATTGGAATCACATCCAATTATTACCCTATCTGGCTTAAGAAAATCCTTGACTGCACTACCCTCTTTAAGAAATTCAGGATTCGAAATAACCTGAATATTTAAGTGAGTATTTTTTTTAAAAAAATTAGAAATATAACTGTTTGTTCCAATCGGAACAGTTGATTTGGTAGCAATGACCAAGTTATTTCTTGCAGTTTTGGCCAAGGTCCTTAAAACCTTCTTTAGGTTAGTTAGGTCTGGTTCACCGCCCTTCCCCTCAGGAGTATCAATACAAAGAAAAATTAAAGCTGCATTGCAGGCATTTTCATATGAAGTAGTAAAGTTGAGGTTATTATTTTTTAAGCCTTCTTTAATAAGTAATTCAAGGCCAGGTTCATATATGGGGCAGATCCCCTCAGATAGAAGTTGAATCTTGTATTCGTCAATATCTAAGCATGTAACTTTGTGCCCCAAGTGGCTCAAACAGGAGCCAGTGACCAATCCTACATACCCTGTTCCAATGATTGATATCTTCATATTATTTATTGGAGGCTGAAGCCGGAATCGAACCGGCGTTAACGGCTTTGCAGGCCGCTGCATAACCACTCTGCCATCCAGCCTTATTTCTTAAAGGTTGATATTGTATACGATAGCCCTGTCTGTAATGTAATTATTAAAGCTAAAAATAGTAAAAAATGAGCAACAAACTCTAAAAAACTATTATTTGCATACATAGAAAACATAAAGCATCCAAATGCAGCAAATTGCACTGTGGTTTTTATCTTTGCTAAAAATGTTACTTGAGTTGCAGTAAAGTTATTATTTCTGGCATTGATATCTCGCAAAGCTGAGACCCATAACTCTCTTGCTAGAATACAGGCACCTATGAATGCTAAAAATGAACTTTGATAATGAACAGTTAGTGTAATTACTAAGAATAAAGTTAATATCTTGTCTGCTGTCGGATCCATAACTTCTCCAAGCATAGATTCTAGATTATATTTTCTTGCAAGCAATCCATCAAAATAATCAGAGAGGCTTGCCAAGATAAATATAATGAGTGAAAGACCAAAATTTTGAGCCACAATAATCAGCAAGAAAATTAATGGGCCAGCAAATAATCTAAGTAAAGTTAGAAAATGTATAAAATATTTCATGCCAGTATGGTTTGCTTCATGGTTAGTGGGTTATTGTAACCTTTCTATGATTATCAAAAAATAATGATCTCCTCACTACGAATCAAGAGACATGAATAAAGAAGAGTGACTATTCAATCCCATAAAAATGTTGTTTCTTGAAAAAAAGAAGAGCTCCTCTATTAAAGAGTTTAACCAATAAAGAGGGGCAAAAAGAAAGGATGAAGCCCAGCAACCTTTTAAAATTTAATAAGTTTTTTGGATATAGTTTTAGAGCTTGAAGATATAGATCTCTGGCATAAATTAAATCATCATTTGTTCTAAGAATATGCCAAGCCGTATTCATTTTAAAATATGATGAATGCTTTTGGATGTGCGGAATTGATTTACTGCGCAATTCCTTGTGATGAATTAATCTTGTCATTAATTTATTATGTGCATCTGTATTGCTCTTAACTCTCTTACCTGCATTTTTTTCATGATTTCTCATCACTACCAGTGCCTCATCAAAATAATAGAATTGATATCTCAAGGCAAAGAATAAAAAAAGGCCTTCCCCTCCTCCAAAAAAAACTTCCTCATCAGCTGGATATTCTATGTAACATTGCCTTCTTGCTAGTGGTGAAATTGGGTTGCAAAAACCATCTGACCATTGATCTAATAAAGAGTTAAAGCAAAATCCTGAAACTTTGGAGCATGGAGATAAAATTAGATTAGTGGAATTAGATTTTTCTATTAAGCCAGGGCCGTGCACAACTCCATAGCTATCATCCAATGTTTCAAACAAATTTACCTGTTTCTCTATTTTGTCCAGCAAATAATAATCATCAGCATAAAGAATACCTATGTATTTTCCCTTGGAAAGAGTACAAGCCTCATTTTGACGGATAGAAAATTTCTTATTTTCAGTATAGTTTAAAAACACTACTCTTTTGTCACTTAAATACTTTTGAATTAAATCTTTTGATCCGTCTGTTGAGCCGTTATCAACAATAATAATCTCTAAATTCGTATAAGTTTGATTTATAACACTGTCGATAGCAGCGCAGATATAACTGGATTGATTATATGAAAATATAGTAATGGAGACCAAGGGATGCTTCATATATTGTTGAACACTCAAGTTAACTTTAAGTAACAATTAAATTTTAAGTTGAAGATTATACCTTAAGCAAGGCTATTACCTAAGTCAGTTAATTGATTATGAGATTAAATGAGATCGCTAAATGAAAGCTTGCTATATCCATGATAAGATTTAAATTAATTCTACTCATTGCTTTAAAAAAACTCATATCTGGTCAAGCAATGAAAAAAGCATTAATTTTTAATGAAAATTAAAGAGTCAAATAAAATAATATCGGAAGACCTAGCTTTAATTCTTGCAGAAAATATAGCTTGGAACGAATTCAAGAATTTAACAATCCTTGTAACGGGTGCGAATGGCTTTTTAGCCTCTTATCTAATTAAAGTTTTCTTGGCAGCTAGCGCAGAGTTTGGATTAAATATAAAAATATATGCGGTGGTTAGGTCTTCAGTGAATGCCGATCGACTAAGAGACTTAAAAGAACCAGATGGGCTTATTTTTTATGATCATGATATGTCAAATCCACTTCCTGCAGATTTCCCTAAAACTGATTGGGTTATTCATGCTGCCAGCAAAGCTAGTCCTAAGTTTTATGGTGCTGATCCTATTGGTACTTTTAAGCCTAATGCAATCGGCACCTTAAACTTGCTTGAACATGCAGTAAAAAATAATACTGATAAATTTCTTTTTATCAGCTCAGGCGAGGTTTATGGAATGGTTCCTCCTGGCAAAATCATAGATGAAAATGCCTTTGGAATAATCGATACAATGAATATTAGATCTTCATATGCCGAAAGCAAAAGAATGGGAGAATTGTTAACTGCTATCTGGTCTAAACAATATGATATATGTGGATTGGTAGTTAGGCCTTTCCATACCTATGGTCCAAGTCTATATTTGGATGATGGGCGAGTTTTTTCTGATTTTGTATCAAATGTAGTAAATAATGAGCCAATTATTTTAAAAAGTGATGGGAAAGCAGAAAGACCCTTTTGTTATATTAGTGACGCTGTATTAGGTATATTAACTATTCTAATATCCGGTTCATCAAGCCAAGCTTACAACCTAGGAAATCCAAATGGTAACATTTCAATCTTAAATCTAGCCAAAATGCTTTCTAGGTTGATTCCCGGAAGAAATGTAGAAATTGTTAACAAAGCTAATGAAAATAGAAACTATTTACAAAGCCCAGTTATGCATCAAAATATCTCTATTGATAAAATACAGCTTCTTGGTTGGAGTCCATCCACTTCACTGGAAGTTGGTTTTAAAAAAATGATTTTATCCTACTTATAAAAAAATATTTATCTACAGAATTAATGAGTCCAGTCTTTAATAAGTTAAGGTTCGCATCATATGATTGGAAAGCTTCCATCTATAATTTTTTGAGCTCTTTAAGGATTGTCTCTGCCAATGAAATTGATATGCCTTGTATATCAGTTAAATCAACTATCGTCGCTTTCTTAATGGATGATATTGTCCTAAATTTTTTAAATAGCCGCCCTCTAATTATTGTTCCAATTCCGGGAATCTTTTCTAATTGAGAGAGCTTTGAGGAGGCTTGTTTTTTCTTCCTATGTGCCTGTATAGCGAATCGGTGAGCCTCATCCCTAACTTGTTGAAGCAAGGTAAAAGCTACACTTTGCTTTGGCATCTCAAGAATTCCATTTTTAGATAAAATAGTTTCAGTCGCTCTTACGCGATTAGATCCCTTCACAATGCTTAAAATTAATGGCGGCTCCTGTGAGGCGTTATCTAATACCTGGATTGCAGCATCTAACTGAAGTTGACCACCATCCACTAGGATTATATCTGGGAGTGGCTCAAGTATTGCTCGAGCAGAACGTCGCTCAAGAACATTAGTAATCGATCCAATATCATTTCCAGAAAATTGTTCAGGCATATTAAAAATTTTATATGAAGATTTAATGGGGCCTTGATTTGAAAATTTTACAAGAGATGCTACTGCATATTTCCCTGCATGGTGACTTATATCATAACCCTCAATTGAAAAATTTGAAGAGGTCATACCAACATGAGATGCAAGGTCTTTAAAAGCATGTTTATATCTATCTGTTTGATTTACTCTATTATCAATTGATTGATTAGAATTAAGAATGGCTAGCTTGGCAAACTTTCGTGCATCAGAATTAATATGAGTAGAAATTAATATATTTTTTTTAAACTTTAAAGAGACAGCCTCTTTAATTAAATTAATATGTTTTACCTTGTTAGCTAAAATAATTTTGTTCGGCAGTGAAAAAATACTTTGGTAATAAGAAAAAATTAAGCTTTGAAAAAGTAAATCAAGATCATGTGTAAGATCTCCCTTTAGATAATAAGACTTTACCCCTCTAATCTTTCCATTCCTGATTGAAATTATTGCTGCACCAGTTCTATTTAGTTTTGAAATGCATGCAAATACATCCATGCTAGCAAGAGAGCTATTTAAGGATTGCTCTTGATGGATTAAATTTAAGCTTTCAATTTTTTGTTTTATTTCATTGGCTCGCTCAAATTCCTGTTGATCTGAAAGCTTAAGCATCTTAGCAGCCATAATCGATTTGGTAGCTTGGCTAGATGATGAGAGGTATTGTTGAGCAGAAGTAATATCTGCTAAATAGTTACTATTATCAATTAAGTTAACACAAGGAGCTGAGCATCTCTTCATTTGGTGCTCTATGCAGGGTCTTGATCTATTTTTAAAAGTGCTGTCACTACAATTTCTTATTTGATAAATTTTTCGCAAATCTTTAATAGTTGATTTAACAGCTTGCACACTAATAAATGGACCAATAAAATTTTTTGAAACTGCGTGCTTTGTTCTTCTCATGCTAATACTGGGAAATTCATGATCCATTGAAAAATGAACATAGGGATAAGTCTTATCATCGCGTAACAGAATATTAAATCGCGGGAGGTTTTCTTTAATTAAAGACTGTTCTAGTAAAAGAGCTTGAGCTTCATTCAGGGTTACAAAAGTCTCAATATTATCTGTAAGAATTTTTATTTGTTGAGATTTACGATCCTTAGAAGATTTACCAAAATATGAAGAAACTCTTTTTTTTAAATTTTTTGCCTTTCCAATATAAATGATTTCTTTTTTAGAAAAAAATTTATATATGCCTGGAGATTCTGGAATATTTTGAAGATTAATACTCATGAAAATAGAGGAGATTCAGAAGTTCAACTTCACTGAACTATTTAAGAGAGGAAAGTAGACTAGAAACCTTTTCTATAAGTGCAGGAAAATCTAATTGATGCTCTTTCAAAAGATACTCATATGATCCACAATGTTTAGAAAATTGATCTAGCACTCCTAATCTTTCTAATCTTGCATGCGAAACTCTTGAAGAAATTTCTGCAATGCTCGATCCCAAGCCACCCATAATAGAATGCTCTTCTAGCGTAATTAGTAAATCATTATTTTTACTCAGCTCAATTACCTGAATTTCATTAAGGGGTTTAAGACAAGGAGCGCTTAATAAACCAAGTTCTGGAAAATGATTACATATCATTGTGGCCATTTTTAACATTGAGCCTGTTGCAATTAAAGCTACCTTCTGATTTTCGGAAGTTGATTTTTTTAACTCAATTAAATCACCAAAATTAAAAGTCAATGCTTTTGAGTGCACATCTCCTCGATCTGCTTTTCCTAGCCTTAAATACACTGGAAGCTTTGCTTGATAAGCCAGAGTAAAACATCTCTCAAATTCAAATCTATCTCCAGGTGATAAGATAATTAGTCCAGGAATTGATCTTGTGGCAGCAATATCTTCAGTAGACTGATGGCTGGTTCCAAGCTGACTATATACAAATCCTGCACCATCGCCTACGAAAATAACTGGCAAACCATCATGACAAACATCAAGCTTAATTTGCTCCAACACTCTTATTGGAACAAATGCACTTAAACCATAAACAATAGGCCTAAAGCCGACCCTTGCTAATCCAGCTGCTACGCCAACCATATTCTGCTCAGCGACTCCCATATTAATAAATTGATTAGGCCTAGACTCTCTGAGCTGATTAAATAAGTCGTAACCATGATCTCCAGACAGCACCAAAACATTAGATTCCTTGACAGCTAAATCAACTAATAAAGAAGAAAAGGTATCTTTCATGAATCTAGCTCAGCTAAAGCTGCATTATATAATGATTCATCTAATCTCAAATAATGCCAATCATTCTTATTTTCCATAAAAGAAATTCCTTTTCCTTTGACTGTATTCGCAACAATACAATTAGGCTTTCCATTATTTAAAGAAAATAATTTCGTTATTGATTTATCTATCTCTAATTCATCATGCCCATCAACTTCAAGTACATTAAAATTAAAAGATGTAATTTGTTGAGCAAGATTATCTTGATTAATAATTTCAGCAGTTGTACCCATTGCTTGAAAATTATTTTTATCCACAATCATTAAAAGATTCTGTAGTTCATGATGTCCAGCAAACTGAATACCCTCCCAGCAAGAACCTTCATTTAATTCTCCATCTCCAACAATGATAAATGTTTTTTGCAAAGTTCGGCTTATTTTGTGACCAAAGGCAATCCCAACCCCTACAGACAAACCATGACCAAGGGAACCAGAAGTAACCTCCAAACCCTTCACTCTAGAATCGGATAACCCCTTCAGGTCCGTGCCGTCTGAAAAATAATTCAATAATGTATTACTGTCAAGCCAACCCAACTCCTTCATACATGCATATTGAGCCATAACGCCATGACCCTTACTTAAAATCAGAAAATCTCTGTTTGGATCATTAGGTTTACTGTAGTCATATCGTAAGTGATTGCGATATATAACTGTAAAGATTTCTACCAAACAAAGAGCACATCCAATATGAACAGTAGAACCGTTATAGGCCATGTCTAAAATGTTCTTTCTAACTTTTTTAGGAATTAAATTTTTAACTTCAGATGTCATAGTCTATCTAATACTGATTTTGCTGCTATTTTACCTGCATTCACTCCAAATTGATCAAATGGATTTATTTGTAACATTGATGCAGTAATAAATACTCTGTGCTCCCAAGACGCCAAAAGAAATCCTAGTGAGGAAAGTTTCATATTTTGCAATATAAATAGGTTTACTGGCGAGTTGTTATTAGTGCTCTCTTTTTGGTTACTTGAAAACCTATTTCGCAGAGCAAGTAATTCCGCTTGTGCAATAGCCTGAGCAGAACTTAGGGGACTATGTTTTGCTGGGTGGTAAATTATGTCAGCGCAGAATTGTGCAGTACCTTGATGAAGCAACTGAAAATAAGAATGCTGAGCAGTAGAACCAAAACCTCCAAAAATTGATTGACCAGTTTCTTCAAAGAGAGAAATTGGATTAAATTGTTTACCAAGTGATTCCATTTCTAGCTGTTGAATATAACTAGCAAATGACCTTAATTTCCAATTGTAGGATAAGACAATTCTATTCTTTTTATCTTTAAAGTTACCAAACCACAGATCTGAAAATGCTAAGATTTTTATAAATTTTTGATATCTCTTATCTTCTTTAGATTTGCCTAACATCATTTTATCTGCAACAGAGCCGCCTTTTAAAAATGAAGAAAAATTATTCTCTAATGCAGCACTGAGTGATATTGGTGACCATATAGAGTATCTTCCTCCAATAGAATCAGGGAATGGCACAATACAATCGCGCTCAAATCCTAATGAAAGAGCCTTATCTATGTTTGCTGTTATAACAATTGAATTTTTTGAGCTTCTTTCCCGGGCTATCCATTTCAAACATAGCAAGGTTTCATCAGTTGATAGAGATTTAGATGAAAAAATATAAAAATTCTTTTGACCGATTAATGGTTTAATTACAGAGTTAAATTCATCTTTGTCAGGCCCAGAAATAAAATAATAATTTAAGGCTGATGTTGGATTATATGTATATTCATTGAGTAATTTTGGGCCCTCGTAGGAACCACCTATACCGAATGTAATAATATTTTTAAAGCCATCTTTTTTAATACGCTGTATAAAAGGTTCCACTATTTTTTTAAAATTAAAGTCTGGCGATTTTTGATTAATGCGATATTTGTGATGTAAAGCTGGTCTATTTTCTGTTTTATTAACAACCTCCCCACTAAAAAGATCATCTATAGAACCTTGCAAATCTAATTTAAATGCAATCTCATCAAATATTTTGTAGTGCTCAGATGAGAAATCTTTTAAATAGGGCTGATAATTTAAAAATTCTGATTCAAACTTAAAAGATAATTTTCTTTTTGCAGCCTTATCCTTGGATAGGCTTTTTAGATCTGAGAAGATACTTTGAATAGATCTACTATTTTTCAATTGAATCACTAAAATTTTTTAATGCCGTTGAGATATCTTGAGCTTGAGTGATTGGCCTGCCTATCACCAAAAATGTAGCGCCCTTCTCAATTGCTTCTTTTGCACTCATAGTTCTTGCTTGATCATCTTTGACTTTAATGTCTCTTATTCCTGGTGTAATTTTAATTGAATCAGAATTTAGTATTGTATTGGATATTTCTAACTCATGAGGTGAACAAACAACTCCATCTAGATTTGCTCTAACGGCCATTTCAAATAAATTTCTAATTTGATGACCTAGTTTATTATCAAATAAAGCGATAGTGTCTGACTCATCTAAACTTGTTAGTATCGATACTCCGATCACTTTGGCATTAATGGATTTGCCTGCAAGCATTGCTTTTTTAAGCATTTCTTCGCCGCCAGATAAATGAACTGTCAACATATCAATGGAACAATCATATAAACCTAAGATTGATTCATGAACTGTATTAGGTATATCATGCAGTTTTAAATCTAAGAAAATTTTGAAGCCCCGCGTGGAAGTATCCTTAAGAAAAGATTTTCCTAAAGCATTAAAAACAACGCTGCCAATTTTAATTCTGCAAAGCTTGGGATCAAGCTGATCTAAAATTGCATTAGCCTCAGTAAGATCAAATGTATCTATTGCTACAATTATTCTTTGATCAGTCATGAGCATGAAGAAGTTTCTTGGAAGCTTTGAAATGCATAATTGATGTTTCACCTAAATAAGATTCTTTTTTTGTCTTAGGATTAATAAATTTTCTTGGTCTGATAGTTTTTTTTGAGAATGAGCCAAAGCCCCTTATCTCAACTCTTTTATCTAATGCAACAGTATTAATTATTTCCTGAAGCATCAAATCAACTCCTTCAATTATTGCTTCATCATCCAAAGATGGAAATTTTCTTGAAAGTTGGATCACTAAATCAGATTTATTAAAATTTTGTACCTGTTTATTCATTTTTTAGTTCAGGAAGTACTTGGCTTTTGAGGTTGGGCTAAAACGAACTTTATTTTGAGATGGGATCTTAAAATTTTCCATACTCTTTGGATTTCTTCCCATTCTTTCTTTTGTTACAAATGTTTCAAAAGAGCCAAATCCAGATAGCTTAATATTTTTTTGAGATCTAAGGGTTGTTTTTATCGCTTGAAAAAATTCATCGACTAGTGAATCGGAGATATCAACTGAAAGTCTCAATTCTTTTTTTAATATTGCACTTAAGTCTTTTTTGGTCAAATTCATGACCTTATTTTAGCATTCAATCTTTTTTCTAAAAGCTTCAATATAGTTTGCATTGAAAGATTGATTTCAGACTCCAGTAAAGATTTGGTATTGCTTTGAAAGGTAAATCTTAGTGTAATGCTGACAGAGCCCTTGGGAATATCCTTTCCTTCAAAAGTATTAATAAGATTAAAGGAGGTTAGGTGCTTGATTGCATCTTGAGAAATAAAACTCTCAACCTCTTCATAAGAAATAGATTGATCTATGACAATATTTATGTCTCGAATGGAAAGAGGGAATTTACTAGTCTTTACGATTTTTGGATTTACAGAAGATAATGAAATTTTTTCGGGATAAATTACAAACCCATAAGCTTGTTTCCTGACCAGTTTCTCTGTAACGGAGAGGTCTATTTCACCCATAACTCCAATCTTTTGTTTGCCAATAAATATATCTAATACATTTTCATTGAATGGTACTTGTGAACTCGCTTTTTGAAGTTCAATATTTTGCATGCCTAAAGTTTGTAATAATTTAGAGATTTCTGCTTTCAGCGAAAAGAAATCGTATGTCAATTCTTTCTGACTCCAGGTTTTTTGAGGTTCATGATGATAGATAATTCCTGATAAATGTAACGATTGAGTGAAAGCACTTTTTTCTTTTTTAAATACATTGCCTGCTTCAAATAGTTTAATAGATGTATGCCCTTTTTTTACATTGCTGTTTACTGCTACAAATAGAGATCTGAACAGACTCCCTCTAAGCAATGGCTCGTTTTCATTTATTGGATTTAGTAATTCAGCAGGCTTCCAGTTATTAGGATTTAATTGATTGAAAGAGTCTCTTGAGACAAATGGCATATGCATAAGTTCTTTAAATCCAGAATGAACAAGGCCAAGTCTAAGATTACCTAATACATTATTCTGCTTATTATTAGTAATGGGCCCTGCCTTTGGTTTTGATGTAGGTATATTGTCATACCCAAAATACCTTAATAACTCCTCATATAAATCCTCTTCTAGAGAAATATCAAATCTGTGGCTTGGAATATTGAATGTGACATTCTTTTCATTTCTAGCATGCACCTTAAAACCGAGGTTTTTCAATATAAGAATTGCTTTGCTTGCCTTTAAGCTTAAGCCAGAAAATTTATTAAATCTTGCTACATCCAATTTCACATTTTTCTTTTTAATCTTGTTTGAATAAGAATAATAAAGCTCAACCGAATCATACTCTGCTATTTGATCTAATAGGAATAGATATCTTTCTAATGCTAATTGCTGTAATTCAGGATCTACCCCTCTCTCAAAGCGATAAGAAGCATCAGTAGCCAGCCCATACTTTCTAGCTTGATTAACAATAGCATCAGGTATAAAAAATGCAGCTTCAACAGCTATGCTTGAAGTGTTTAATGATACAGAAGATACCTCACTACCAATTATGCCTGCAATCGCTTGGATCCCAGATTGATCCTGAATTGTCAATGAAGAAGACTGAATATCTTTAACATCACCCCCAATAACTGTTACTGCATTATTCTTGTCTTGAGGAAAACGAACATTAATTGGTAAAACTAACTTAGCCAAATCAAATACATGCATAGGTGCACCAAGCTCTAACATCACATAATTGCCTAAATCAACCAGAGGATTAATTAATGAAATACCAGCAGATTCTATGAAACTCCTTTTTTTAAAATCTAAATTTTTTATTTTTTGCAAACCTTTAACCAGCATTAAGTGATAATTATCACAACCAGAGCTATCAATATGATTGATAATTTTCTTATCTTGGATAAGTTTTAATGATGAAGTTTCAATTTTTTGACAAGGTTTTTTTGATTGATATGCATAGAATTCTCTTTCCAAACCCCTGAGTGATAGCGCATCTCCTCGATTTGGTGTGATATCAAACT
>MDTB01112979.1_pt1 | contig 19492 bp, 18 predicted proteins | sample 811161 | NCBI WGS metagenome assembly MDTB01 (sample SAMN05326650, study PRJNA326480) | marine metagenome | isolation source: seawater | place: Mediterranean Sea | collected 2009 | reverse complement strand
GGGCTGCAACTGTGTAATCTATATCCATATCGAATCAAATTGATTATGTAGATAGTGTTTGATATTTACAAGTCATATTTCATGAAACATTTAAAAATATTTATTGATTTAACAAGATTAAATAAGCCAATTGGTTTTATGCTTTTATTTTGGCCGTGTAGTTGGGGTTTAGCATTCGCATATTATTATAATCAAGATTTAAATAAATTTTTGTATTACCTGCTGTTGTTTTTTTTAGGATCAGTTTTTATGAGAAGTGCCGGGTGTATTTTTAATGATATTGTAGACAGAGATATAGATAGAAGAGTACAGAGAACAAAAAATAGACCTTTACCTCTTGGTTTAATATCAGTTAAGAAATCTTTAATCTACGTATTTACTATTTGTTCCGCAGCTTTTTTAATTTTAATTCAATTTAATTATTTAACTATCTTTTTGGGTTTGATTTCAATGTTTTTAGCATTTGCGTATCCTTACATGAAAAGAATAACTTATTGGCCTCAACTATTTTTAGGGTTAACATTTAATTGGGGAATAGTGATGGCGTGGACAGCTATGAATAATAGTATTTCAATCGATATTATTTTACTTTATGTATCAGCCATATTTTGGACATTAGGCTATGACACGATTTATGGTCTTCAAGATATCGAAGATGATGAAATAATTGGTATGAAATCTACATCTATTAAATTTAAAAACAAAAGTAAATTATTCGTAAGCACCTGTTATATTCTCAGTGCTTTAATATTGATATATTTGTTTGATAAATTTTTAGGAATCAATCTTACTACTTTTTTAATTATTTTGTATTTTATTACTTTATTAATACAAGTTTTTATTTTTAATAAAAAAAACTCAGCTTCTTGTCTAAAAGCTTTTAAAATTAACAATTGGTCAGGGCTTGTGCTTTTTCTTGGTATTTTGACGATTATATAATTTATGAAACTAGCAGAAATAGTATCTATTTATAAACGACTTTATAATAATTACATCAAGCCTCACATGTTTAGACTTATCTTGGCTTTAGCGTTGTCAGTAATTGTTGCTTTGAGCACTTCATCTATAGCCTGGCTACTAGACCCCGCGGTGAAAAAAATATTTATAGACAAAGATAAAACCTATGCTCTTTTAATTCCACTGGCGATTGTGGTTGCTTTTTCAATGAAAGGTGTATCATTATTTTTAGCCAGAACTAATGTTATAAAAGTAGGGTATTGGATATGTGCAGAATTACAGAAACAAATGTCTGAAAAAATTTTATTATCTGACACGAATACTCTTGAAAATAAACATTCAGCTAAATTTATATCCAATTTTTTATACGATACTGTTTTAATTCAACAATCTGTAAGTAATTCCGTTTTGAGTATAATGAAAGATAGTTTAACTTTAATTACTTTAGTAATTTTAATGTTTTATCAAAATTGGAAATTAGCAATTTTTGCAATGATTATGATACCTTTTGCTGCGATAGTATCTAAATCTCTTGGAAAAAGAATTGGTAAAGCTGTTACTGAAAGCACCGACTACTCTGGAAAACTTTCAACACTATTATCTGAAATCGTTAGAGGATCTAAAATAATTAAGATTTACCAAACTGAGGAAATGGAAAAGAAAAGAGCTGATACTGCGATTAAAAATTTAAATGATAAATTTATAAAAATAGGAACAATTTTAATCAGGGCTACTCCTATAATGGAAACATTAACTGGTATAATGATAGCTGGTTTTATTTATTATTCTGGAATTTTAATTGAAAGTGGTGAAATAGGAATTAATAATTTTTTTTCTTTTTTGACAGCCATGATGCTTGCCTACCAACCCATTCGTGCTTTAGCCACTATTAACATGTCTTTAAACCAAGGTGCGGCAGGTGCTAAAAGAGTTTTTGCTGTAATTGATGAGAAAATAAATATAAAAGAAAACAAATCCAGCAAAGATTTAAAAATCGAAAAAACTGAAATACTTTTTGAAAATATTAATTTTAAGTACCCCTCTACTGATGAGAAAGCAGTTAAAGACATTAATTTAAAAATAAAAGGTGGAACTATGGCTGCTTTCGTTGGTCATAGTGGAGCAGGAAAAAGTACCATTTTAAATTTAATTCCTAGATTTTATGACAGTCAACAAGGCAAAATACTGATAGATAATCAAAATATTTATGAAATATCACTTAAATCATTAAGAAAAAATATCTCTTTAGTAAGTCAAGATGTAATACTATTTGATGATACAGTTGAAGCAAATATATTGTATGCAAACACAAAAGCTTCAAGGGATGACATAATAGGTGCTTGTAAATTTGCCGCTGCTGATGATTTTATTTCTAAGTTGCCTCAGGGCTATAATACATTAATCGGAGAGAATGGAGTAAGGCTATCTGGAGGACAAAAGCAGAGAATATCTATAGCTAGAGCTGTTTTAAAAAATTCACCAATAATTCTTTTGGATGAAGCAACTTCTGCACTTGATGCCGAATCGGAACAAATAGTTCAAAATGCAATCATAAATCTTACTAAGAATAAAACTACAATAGTAATAGCTCATAGACTATCTACAATTTTAAATGCTGATACTATTTTCGTTATGAAAAATGGAGAATTAATAAATTCTGGTACTCATACCGACTTACTAGAGAAATGTGTAGAATATAAATCTTTATATCAAAAACAATTAAGCTAAAATGTTTTTTTTTTATCAAACTTTAACTTTAATTCTTTATCCTATTTTAATAATTCTAATTTTTATTAGAAAACTAATTTTTAAAGAGAGTCTTATAAGCTTTAAAGAAAAACTTTTTCCTCAAAAAAATAGAATTATCAGAAAAAAAGTTATTTGGTTTCATGGAGCAAGCATAGGTGAAGTAAATAGTATTATACCAATAATAAATATTTTACTTAAGAATAAAAATAATTTTATTCTTATAACTTCAACCACGCTAAGTTCAGGCGCTATTTTAAGAGATAAATTTTCGAAAAATAAAAATATTATTCATAAATATCTTCCTCTTGATGTTCCTTTTTTAGTCAAAAACTTTTTAAAAAATTGGAATCCAGATTTAATTATTTTTGTGGATTCAGAAATTTGGCCTAATTTTATTTCTGAAATAAAAAAAAGAAATAAAAATTTAATTTTACTTAACGCAAGAATTACTGATAAAACTTTAAAAAGATGGTTAATAATTAAAAATTTCACAAAAAAGATTTTTTCTTGCTTCAATATATGTATTGCGTCAAGTTTAGAGTCTGAAAAAAATTTAAAACTACTAGGCGTAACTAATATAAAATATTTTGGAAATTTAAAATATGTTCAAGAAAATAAGATAAAAAAAAAACTTAGTAATCAAATTTTAAAAAGTTTATCAAAAAAGAAAGTCTGGTTAGCGGCAAGCACTCATAGAGGGGAAGAAATGTTTATTGCCAATACCCACAAGTTAATTAAAAATAAAATAAATAATGTTGTAACACTCATTGTTCCTAGGCACATAAATAGAACTATAGAAATTTATAATCAATTAACAAAAAATAGTTTTAATGTTCAAATCATAAACAGTGATCAAGCTATTAGAAAGGATGTAGATATTGTGCTAATCAATCAAATAGGAATACTTTCGAAATACTATTTTTTTTGCAAAAGTATATTTATGGGTAAATCTTTATTAAGTGAATTAATTTTAGTAGGAGGACAAAATCCTATTGAGCCTGCTATTATGGGATGTAAAATTTATCATGGGCCTTACGTATATAATTTTGCGGAAGTTTATAAATTTTTAAAATTAAAAAAAATCTCTTTTAAAATTAATAATGAAAAAAATCTTGCAAAAAGGTTGATTTTAGATTTAAAGACTTCTAAAAAAATTAATTTAAAAAAAGTGTTAGAGATCAATAATTACGGTTCTATAATATTAAAAAAAACCTTAAATGAAATTTACAAGTTTATTAAAAAATGAAATTTATTAAACCAAGATATTGGGACACGACTAAGTTTAATATACTGCCATATATTTTGCTGCCATTTAGTATTTTAATCCTATTACTTGCTAAGTTAAAAAATACTCTTATAAAAGAAAATGTTTTCAGGGTGCCAATAATTTGCATTGGAAATATTTATTTGGGAGGAACAGGCAAAACACCTCTTAGCCATTACATCTCAGAGTTTATAAACGTTAAACTAAAAAAAAAGACAGCTATTATTAAAAAATTTTATAAAGACCAATTAGACGAAATCAATCTTTTAGAAGGATATAATCAAAAAGTAATTACAAGCTCATCTAGAATTTCTGCAATTAAAAATGCCATTAAAAAAAAATTCGCTGTTATTGTGATGGATGATGGTTTGCAAGACAACTCAATAAAAAAAGACCTAAAAATTGTATGTTTTACGAGCGAGCAAGGAATGGGAAATGGATTTACAATTCCTTCGGGTCCTCTCAGAGAATCTATTAACGCTTTAAACTCGTGTCAAATAGCTATTATCAATGGTAAAAAAAATTTAGATTTAGAAAAAAGAATAAAGAAAAAATCTCCAAAAATTAAAATTTTCTATTCATATTACTCACCAATTAATACAATTTATTTTAAAGGTAGAAAATTATTTGCATTTGCAGGAATAGGGAATTCTAAAAATTTTTTTAAAACCATAGAAGACTCAAATCTTATAATTTTAAAAAAAAAAATTTTTCCTGATCACTTTATTTATTCTAAAAATGATTACAATAGGTTGAAAAAAATATCAAAAGATAATAATTTAAAACTCATAACTACGGAAAAAGATTTTTACAGATTAAAAAAAATGGGTTTTAAAAGAAGTAATGTTTTAAAAATTAAACTTAAAATAAAAAAAGAAAAAGAGTTAATTTATGAAATTAAAAAATATATTTAAATTTTTTAAATATTTTTTAGAAAGTATTATTATTTACATATTTTTTTTTGTAGGAAAAATTATTGGTTTATCATTAGCAAGAAAACTTTTTGTAAAAATTTTTATTATCTTAGGTCCGTTTGTAAAATCTAAAGAAATTATTAAAAATAATCTTAGATTGATAAATGGCAATATTGAAAATTTAAAAATTATTGAAAAAAAAATGTGGGAAAATTACGGAAAGACTTTTATAGAATATATATATTTAAAGAAATTAAAAGAAAAGAAAATGAACATCCAAATTAAGAATCAAAATATTTTAGATAATATAAAAAAAAATAAAAAACCGGTTATTTTTGTTTCTGGGCATTTTGGAAACTTTGAAATGATGTCTATGGAATTAACCAAGCAAAATATTAATCTTGCAACTATTTATAGGCCGTTAAACAATTATTTTTTAAATTTTTTTATGGAATATTTAAGAAAAAAATTTATTTGTAAGAACCAAATTAAAAAAGGGAGATCAGGAATAAAAGAAGCTATAGAATATTTAAATAAAAACTATTCAGTAGCTTTAATGATTGACCAGAGAGTAAGCGAAGGTAAATCTTTACCCTTTTTTCAAAAAGAAGCCCTTACAACGACACTTCCGGCTCAACTAGCTATAAAATATAATTGTGAAATAATTCCTATCTACTTAGAAAGAAAAGCAAGTGATACTTTTCTAATTGAAATTTATGAGCCAATTCAAACTAAAGGTTTTGAAAATACTGACGAAGATAAGAGTAGTATAACTCTTAAGCTTAATAAAATATTGGAGGAAATGGTTCTTAGAGATCCAAGTCAATGGATATTGACTCATAATCGTTGGAAATAACTACTTCTTTTTTAACTCTTGAATTCGTTTTTCTACCTCTTTGGGAGAGTAGTAAGCTTCTTGTAGCTCTACATTCCAATAGTTTAATTGAGAGAGAGGTATTTCTTTTTTAGATATTTTACAGACTACATAATCTCCTTCTTCAATTATTTCGAAATTATTTTGATTATATTTTAATTTAGCTTTTATTTTGTTCATATTTATAAATAATATATATAATATATATTTTTTCATATGAATATTGCTTTAATAGGTAGCGGTGGGAGAGAACATGCTCTTTGTCAAAAATTAAGTGAATCAAAGAATATCAGTAATATTTACTGTTTTCCTGGAAATGCTGGAACATCAAAAATTGCCAAAAATTTGGATCTAGATTTTTTAAATCATAAAAGTTTATTAAGAGCTTTAAAATCACTTAATATTAAACTGGTAGTAATTGGTCCTGAACAACCTTTAGTTAATGGTCTAGTTGATTATTTAAAAAAAAATAAAATTCCAGTATTTGGTCCAAATAAATATGCTGCTAGGCTTGAGGGTTCCAAAGCCTTTATGAAAAACTTGTGCAAGCAAAATAATATACCAACTGCAGGATTTAAAATATGTAAAAATAAAGTGGAGGTTAAAAAATTTTTATCACAAAATAAACTTCCCATTGTCGTAAAAGCTGACGGATTAGCTGCGGGAAAAGGCGTTTCAATATGTAAAAAAAAAGAACAAGTAATAAAAATTAGTAATGAAATTTTTTTAGGTAAATTTAAAAGTTCTAGAAAAATTGTCCTCGAAGAATTTTTAGATGGAGAGGAAGTAAGTTATTTTTTAATAGTAGATAAAAATAAATTTTCGTTTATAGGATCTGCTCAAGATCATAAACGAGTTGGAGTAAACGAAACAGGTTCTAATACTGGAGGTATGGGTGCATATTCACCGTCTCCCTTAATTAATAATAAATTAGAAAAAAAAATTATAAGTAGAATTGTAAAACCTACTCTTTCATACTTGAAAAAAAGAAAGCAACCTTATACAGGATTTTTATATGTTGGGCTAATGATCAAAAATAATAATCCATATCTTATAGAATATAATGTAAGAATGGGAGATCCTGAGTGTCAAGTAATAATGCCAAGAATAAAAACTGATTTATTAAAATTACTAAATTTATCTGTTAAAAATAAATTAAATAAAATTAATATAAAATGGAAAAAATTAAAATGTATGACTATTGTATTATGTGCTAAAGGTTATCCAGGAAAATACATAAAAAATTCACATATTAAAAACTTAAATAAAATTAAATCTAATAATAAATCTTTTATTTTTCATGCAGGAACGACTTTGAAAAATGAAAAGTTTTTATCAACTGGAGGCAGAGTGCTAAATATCACTGCTACAGGTAAATCTTTTAAATTGATAAGAGATGATATACTAAAAATCATAAAAAAAATTAATTGGAAAAAAGGTTTTTTTAGAAAAGATATAGGTTGGAGAGTTATTAATAAGTCATGAGAATTATTGGTGGTGTATTTAAAGGAAAAAAAATAGAATTTGTAAAATCATCTGTAACTCGACCACTTAAAGATTTAGTTAAAGAAAGCATATTTAACATAATTAATCATTCTAAAATTATAAGATTTAATTTAATTAGAGCATCAGTTTTAGATCTTTATTCTGGTATAGGGTCTTTTGGTATAGAGTGTATTTCAAGAGGAATTAAGAATATAACATTTGTAGAAAAAGACAGTAATGTAATTAAAATACTAAAAAAAAACCTTATTTCTTTATCGGCCTTAGAGAGTGCTAATATAATTAACTCAGATACAAAAGATTATTTCAAGAAATTGGACAATAAAAATAAGTTTGAAATTGTATTTCTTGACCCTCCATTTGCTGACAAAGAAAACTTCATACAAGACTTAATATATATTAAAAAACTCAAGATTTTGACAGATAATCACATTGTCATCATTCATAGAGAAAGTAAAAGTTTAGATAATCTAGATAATATAATAAAAATAATTTTAACAAAAAAATATGGAAGATCAAAAATAATCTTTGGTAAAGTTTAATTTAGAATTTTTTTTGTTAAAAGCTTTACCTGCTCTACACTTGGCTGATCAAATGGATTAACTTTTGTTAATTTTCCCAAAAGAATAGTTTCAAAAATAAAGTATGAAAATATATTTCCCAGGCTAGATTCAGAAAAGCTATTGATCTCAATTTTTCTAAAAGGTATATTTTTATTTTTTAAGGTTTTGATAAGTGCCTCTTTTTGGGCAGTAATAATTCTGTCCATAGATTTATTATTTAGATAATCTAATTTTTTTCCAAAGAGGTTCTTAATTTTTTTTTCTTTATTATTTTTTTTGCTACTAAAAATATAAAAAATTTTATCTCTAGGACCATCTAAATATAGTTGTAGTAAACTGTGGTGATCCTTTGGACATTCTGATATTACCGGAAGTAAGCCAAAACCTTTTTTACCTAAGCTTTCAGAAATAAGTTGTTGTATCCAAAAAATTGTATCAGACAACTTTGAATTATAATTTAAAAAAATAATGGAGCTAGTTTTTTTTTTATTATAATATTCAGAGAGTTGCAGCGCTTCATTAATTAATTTATTTTTTTCTTTTCCCATTAAAAATTGGGTTATATTTTTTCTTAATTCTTTTAAATTTAGTCCCAGCAAGAAAGATGGGATCAAGCCAACTTCAGATAAAACTGAATACCTTCCTCCTATATAATCTCTGTGCTCAACAAAAGTAAATCTGTTTTTCTTGGCAAATTCTTGTAAAGGGTTTTTTTTCTTTTCAGTTATAATAATAGTGTTAGAGGGTTTAAGGATGGCTTTTCCTAAATAATTTATATTTGTCAAAGTTTCTAAAGTACCTCCTGACTTGGAAATAAATATGAATAGAAAACTTTTTAATTTTTTTTCTTTAATAAGTAATTTAGATTTATTTAAGTCCAGATTATCAAGAAAATATATTTTTTTATCTATTTTATCCTGAAGAAAGCTATAAATACTTTTCATGCCCAAAATTGAACCGCCCATTCCTACGATACAGATAGATTTAAATTTTTTAAATTTTTTAAATTTTTTAAAATTAATTTCTGATAAAAATTTATTATTAAAGTTGTAATAAAAATTATTTTTTTTATTTATTTTTTCTTTTATTTCAATTAAATATTTATTTAATTTTAAAGAATCCTTTTTACTAAAGATTTTTCTTTTAAAATTATTTTCTAATTTCATTTAAAATAGACTGCTCAAGAGATTTGTTGGATTTTTTAGTGCTTGTGTCGCTTTTTTGATTCATAATTTTTTTTAGGCTAAGTTCATCGCTATTATTCTTATTCACAGGATTTTTTAATGAATCCGGTGTTGGTAAATTTTGATAATCTGGCGGTTGAGATAAAGATTCATTTTTTTTTACTAAAAATTCATCGGTACTTTTTATTTTTTCATTTCTTAAAACTTTGCCTAAATCTGTAGCTGTCCCACAACTATTTAAAAATAATAATAAAAATATAAGATTAATTTTTTTTTTCATTTTTCGAAAATAATTCATAGATTATTAAAAGTATTATACCAATTGATATAAAAATATCTGCAATATTAAAAGTGAACCAGTGGTAATTATTTATATGAAAATCAATAAAATCAGGTACAGCGAAATATACTGCCCTATCGTAAATATTTCCTAAAGCTCCTCCAGCTACTATGAAATATAAATATTTTTCATTAGTATTAGATTTAAGTCCAAAAAAAATTATTGTAAGCACTACCAATGCAATAAACGTAGTTAAAAGATGGTAAGTAAAATTTGATTGATAACTAAGCAACCCAAAGCCAATACCAGTATTCCATATTAAATCAAAGTTCAGGTAGTCATTTATATAGAATGAGTTTCCATTTGAAAAGTTATTAAGAATTTTAATTTTTGAAATTCTGTCTAAAAAAAATATAGTAAAAAGTATAACAAAACAAAAAATATTTTTTTTAAAATTAAATTTAATATCATTAATTATACTCATTTTATATTTGCTTCGTTATTACATCACATCTTTCACAACTTTTTTCTAAAATTTTCCAGCATCTTGGGCATTTATTACCTTTTGCCTTTTTAACTAATATTTCACTTTCAATTTTTTCATTTTTAATTTTAAATTTAGTTGCTTTAGAGGTTATAAAGTACTCTGCTAAATCAAGTCCATCTAATAAATTATAAGTTTCTTCATTTACTTTTATTTCTATTTCAGCCTCTAAACTTGATCCAATTTCTTTACTAGCCCTTTTTTCTTCAATTGCAATATTAGCTGACTGTTTTAATTGAAACAGTTTTTTCCATTTATTATTAATTTCTTTATTTTTCCATGAAAGAGGTATCGATACAAAATTTTTTTCATGAATACTTTCATTATCTTTTTTAATTAACCCGTAAATCTCTTCAGTAGTAAAAACCAATATAGGAGCTAACCACTTTAATAATGATTCTAAGATAATATTTAAAATTATTATGCAATCTTTTCTTTTTTTTGTGTTTAAGCCGTCGCAATACAAAACATCTTTTCTAATATCAAAATAAAAAGAAGAGAGATCTAATGTGCAAAAATTTAATAATTCTTTATACATTTTATGAAAAGTATAATTTTGTAAATTTTTTTTAATTGACTCCTCTAATATTGATAATTTGTTTAAAATGTATTGATCAAGTTCAGAAAAATCAGATAATTTTAATTTATTGAAATCTTGCTTTGTGAAATCATCTTTAATATTACCTAATAGGAATCTAAATGTATTTCTGATTTTTCTATAAGACTCTGCATGTTGTTTGAGAATGGAGTCATCTATTCTTAAATCCTCTGCATAATCAGAAGAGGCTACCCACGCTCTCAATATATCTGCGCCGTACTTTTTTAAAATATCTTCAGGCGAAATAACGTTACCTGAAGATTTTGACATTTTCATTCCTTTACCATCAACTACAAAGCCATGTGATAAAATGCTGTCATATGGAGCTCTACCTCTGGTTCCGCAGGATTCTAACAATGAAGAATGAAACCAACCTCTATGTTGATCAGATCCTTCCAAATACATGTCCGCTGGCCATTTAAGATCTGCTCTTTGTTCAAGGACAAAACTGTGAGTAGAGCCACTATCGAACCAAACCTCGACAATATCATTTAATTTTTCATAATCATTATGGTTGTAGTTTTCACCTAAAAATTTTTTTTTATCTTCATCAAACCAACAGTCTGAACCCTCCTTTTCATAAATTTCAGCTATACGATCGATTATTTTTTGATCCCTTAACGGTTCTTTAGTTTTTTTATTAATAAATATAGGTAAAGGTACTCCCCAAACTCTTTGACGAGAAACGCACCAGTCTGGTCGTCCTTCAACCATAGACATCAATCTTTCCTTTCCTTTTATTGGAAAAAAAGTTGTTTCATTTATAGCTTTAACTGCTTTGTCTCTAAGAGAATTTATATCCATTGAAATAAACCATTGAGGAGTTGCTCGATATATTAAAGGAGCTTTTGATCTCCATGAATGTGGATAGCTGTGATGTAATTTATCATTTTTTAAAAGTTTATTTTCATCTTTTAATTTTTCAATAATCACGGGATCTGCTTTAAAAATATGTAATTTACTGAAGTGTGGTATTTCATCAGTATATAATCCAGAATTATCTACTGTATACTTTGATGGGATGTTATTTTTTAAACATAAATTGAAATCATCTGGGCCGTGACTTGGGGCGCAATGTACTATTCCTGTTCCTTGTTCTAAGGTAACAAACCTAGCATCCAACATTGGTATGTCATAATCATATCCAATATTTAAAAATGGATGATAACAAATAGTATTTTTAAACTCAGATCCTTTGAAAGTTTTTAATATTTTGAAGTTTTTAATATCACAAGATTTTATTACTGAGTCGACTAATTTTGAAGCTATTATAATTTTCTTATCCTTGAAATTTTCTAATTCAGAAATTTCTATAGAGGAATATTCGATTGATGAATTGTAAGCTAATGCTTTGTTAGCTGGAATAGTCCATGGTGTAGTGGTCCATATAATTACACTAGAATCTTTAAGGAAATCTTTTTCAGTCTTTTTTATTTTAAAGGCAGCAAATATAGTATTAGAAGTATGATCCATGTATTCTACCTCGGCATCTGCTAAAGCTGTCTTTTCGACAGTCGACCATAATACTGGCTTAAAACCTTGGTATAAACTTTTGTTTATTAAAAACTTTCCAAGCTCTCTAACAATTTGAGCTTCAGCTTTAAAGCTCATAGTAGAATAATAATTTTCAAAATCTCCAGTTACCCCAAGACGTTTGAATTCTTTTATGTGTACATCAATCCATTTTTTTGCAAAATCTCTGCATTCTTTTCTAAAATTTTTTATTGGAACTTCATCTTTATTTTTCTTATTTTTTTTATATTTTTCTTCTATTTTCCATTCAATTGGTAATCCATGGCAGTCCCAACCAGGTACATACACAGAGTCTTTACCATTCATTTGATGAAACTTAATTATTATATCTTTTAAAATTTTATTTAATGCTGTTCCCATGTGTATATGTCCGTTGGCGTACGGAGGGCCATCATGCAATACAAACTTTTGCTTTCCTTTAGATTTTTGTCTAATTTTATCAAAAATGTTATTTTTTTCCCATTGATCGAGAATTTTTGGTTCCTTTTCAGGTAAATTAGCCTTCATTGAAAAAGCAGTTTTTGGAAGTTGCAAGTTATCTTTGCTCATTAAGCCTATCTTATTTTTTTTATATCTTTTTTTATTTGTCTTTTTAATTCTTCAATATTTCTAAATTTTTTTTCAGCTCTAATAAATTTTATAAACTTTACTCTAATACTCTTTTTATATAAGTTTTTTTTAATTCCAAAGATATTTACCTCTAATAAAAGGCTATTTTTCCCAAACGTAGGTCTATATCCTATATTTGCAATACCCTTTTTTATAATTTTACCTATATTTACTAAAACTGAGTAAACTCCCATTCTAGGAATTATATAATCGTTAAGTTTTAAGTTGCACGTTGGAAACCCAATTTTTCGACCTCTCTGCTCTCCTCTAATTACCTTGCCTTCTAATGTCCAATTTTGACCAAGCATTTTATTAGCTTCTTGAATTTTACCAGCAGTAATTAATCTTCTTATTCTAGTTGAAGAAATTACTAATTTGTCTTTTTTTAAAGGAAAAGTAATTTCTGTTTTATAGTCATAAATTTTCTCATTATGCTTTAATTTTTTAATATCTCCTTCTCTATTTTTTCCAAATTTAAAATTTCTACTCACCAAAACAAACTTTGATTTTAATTTCTTATAAATAATCTTTTTTATAAATTCATCTGCAGTTAAATTAGAAAATTTTTTGTTAAATTTTACAATTATAACAAAATCTAAATTTTGTTTTTTTAATAATTCTATTTTTTGATTCAGAGTACTTAATCTATGATTTTTAATTTTTTTATTAAAAAACATAACCGGGACAGGTTCAAATGTAAGACACCCTGCTCTTAAATTATTTCTTCTCGCTCTTAGTTTAGCTTGATTTAAAACTTTTTGATGACCTTTGTGTAATCCATCAAAATTTCCTATTGCTAAAACTGAATTTTTAAACTTATCTTTAATATTAAAATTATTATATATTATCATTTTACCATGTTAGTTTTTCTTGAAAATATGTTGAGCTAACTTTATATTTAATTAAAAGATTATTTAAATCCTTTTCATCCTCAAATTCTGCTCTATGTACCCCGCTTGTTATAAACAACGAGTCAATTCCTAAATTATTAGCTCCTAAAATATCTGTATTTAGATTGTCTCCAATAGCTAAAGTTTTTTCATTTTTTTTTAAACAACTTTCATAAACTTCTTTATGCGGTTTACCATAGTAAATTACTTTACCTCCTATTTTTTCAAAGGTATTTGCAACAGCGCCTGCACAATATTCTATAACTCCCCCTTTATGTACTGTAAAATCTGGATTAGTACACACAAATTTTTTTTTAGTATAATTAGCTAAAAGATTTTTATAAAAATTTAAATCCTTTTTTTGGTCATCAAATAACCCAGTGCATAAAATAAAATCACTATCTTCAATTCGAGTTCTATTTTTTTCTAAATCTTTAAATATAGGTTCATCTCTTGGAGGCCCTAAATGATAGAATTTTTCTCCAAATTTTTTTTGCTGTAAAGATTTCATTGCTATTTCACCAGATGTTATAACGTCTTTAAGAAATTTTTCTTCAAAATTAATTTTTCTTAAAAAATTATTTACATTCTTGCTCGGTCTTGGGGCGTTGGAAAGAAATGAGATTCTTTTGTTATTTTTTTCTAAATTTTGAATAACTTCGTTTGCATTTTGGTCTATCTTAACTCCATCATGCATTACACCCCAAAGGTCTATAATAAAAGCATCGTAAAAACTAAATATTTCGCTTAAATGGCCTAATTTTTTCAAATTAATTGATCCTTTTTTATTGTTAATATTCTTATAGAAAAGATAGCAAAATATAGCAATATTTGATCATTATAGTCTAAAATATATTCAGCCCACTTGAAATTTTAATAAAACACACCATATCAAGCGTACATACAAATTTATAGGAGAATTATATGAAATTTAGACCTTTACATGATCGAGTGCTTATTAAAGTGCTGGATAGCGAAGAAAAAACAGCTGGTGGAATTATCATTCCAGATACAGCTAAGGAAAAACCTCAAGAAGGAGAGGTGGTAGCAGTAGGACCAGGTGCAAAGTCAGAAAGTGGAAAAATTTCGCCAATGGATGTTAAAATTGGAGATGTGGTGCTTTTTGGTAAATGGTCTGGAACTGAAGTTAAAATTGATGGTAAAGAATACAGTATAATGAAAGAGTCTGACATCATGGGTATATCTAAAGGTAAAAAATAATCATATTATATTAAAGGAGAGAAAAAATGGCAAAAATAATTAAATTCAGTACAGAGGCTAGAACTAAAATGCTTAATGGCGTAAATATTTTAGCGAATGCAGTCAAAGTAACCTTGGGGCCTAAAGGAAGAAATGTTGTAATGGACAAATCCTATGGAGCGCCTAGAATTACAAAAGATGGTGTTTCAGTTGCGAAGGAAATAGAGCTCGAGGATAAATTTGAGAATATGGGAGCTCAAATGGTAAAAGAAGTTGCAAGTAAAACTAATGATAATGCTGGAGATGGTACAACTACAGCTACTATATTAACTCAAGCTATTGTCACTGAAGGATTAAAATATGTTACTGCTGGAATGAACCCAATGGATGTTAAAAGAGGAATAGATAAAGCAGTTGAGCATGTTATTCAAAAATTAAAATCATCAGCTAAAAAAGTCAAAGCTTCTGAAGAAGTTGCACAAGTTGGAACAATTTCTGCTAATGGTGAAAAATCTATTGGAGATATGATCTCTAAAGCAATGCAAAAAGTTGGTAATGAAGGTGTCATAACTGTAGAGGAAGCAAAAGGAGTAGACACAGAATTGGATGTAGTAGAAGGAATGCAATTTGATAGAGGTTATCTTTCTCCATACTTTGTAACTAATACAGAAAAAATGATTACAGAATTAGAAAATCCTTTAGTTCTTTTGGTGGAAAAAAAATTAACCAATTTGCAGCCAATGGTTCCTTTATTAGAATCAGTTGTACAAGCTAACAGACCTTTAATGATTATTTCTGAAGACGTTGAGGGTGAGGATTTGGCAACATTAGTAGTTAATAAATTAAGAGGTGGTCTAAAAGTAGTTGCAGTTAAAGCACCAGGTTTTGGAGATAGGAGAAAATCAATGTTAGAAGATATAGCGATATTGACTGGTGGACAAGTTATCTCTGAGGACCTAGGTACTAAATTAGAAAATGTTAAGATCGGTGATTTAGGTTCTTGTAAAAAAGTAAAAATAGATAAAGAAAATAGTACTCTAGTTGCTGGCGATGGTAAAAAATCTGATATAGAAGCTAGATGTAATCAAATTAGATCTGAAATAAATGAAACAACATCAGATTATGATAAAGAAAAACTACAAGAACGACTAGCTAAACTTGCAGGTGGTGTTGCGGTTATTAAAGTTGGTGGAGCTACAGAAGTTGAAGTTAAAGAAAGAAAAGATAGAGTAGAAGATGCATTAAATGCTACTAGAGCAGCTGTAGAAGAAGGAGTAGTAATAGGTGGTGGATGTGCATTACTTTATGCTTCTTTAGATCTTGATGGATTAAAAGTAAAAGGCGATGATCAAAAAGCTGGGGTAGAAATAGTTAAAAAAGCTCTTCAATCTCCTATAAGACAAATTACAGCAAATGCAGGTGTAGACGGAGCTGTGATAGTTGGAAAACTTATTGAAGGTAAAAAATCTACTCAAGGTTATGACGCACAAAATGAGGATTACGTTGATATGTTCTCAAAAGGAATAATTGATCCTGCTAAGGTCGTAAGGTCTGCACTGCAAGATGCAGCTTCTATTGCAGGATTATTAATTACTACTGAAGCTATGATATCAGACAAACCTGAAGAGAAAGATGCTGCCGCAGCGATGCCTCCAATGGGTGGCGGAATGGGTGGCATGGGAGGAATGGGTGGTATGGGTGGTATGGGAATGTAGTTACGCCTACCTCAAAGAATTTAGAAAAGGCTGCAAATTTGCAGCCTTTTTTTTTGCAATAAATAAACAAGCAGTGGATTTCAAAATCATACCATCTTTTAAAATTCTTAAATTATTATCATTCAATGTTTTACCAGTAGAAGTTATATCAGTTATGATTTCAGAGGAACCTATAAATGGATATGTCTCAGTTGCTCCAAGACTTGCTATTAATTTATATTGAGTAACTCCTTTTGATATCAAAAATTTATTAGTTAAGTTTGGATATTTAGTTGCTACTCGTAACCTAGTATTTCTTTTAGACCTAATGTCAAAAGCTACTTCCTCTAAATCAGCAATAGTCTGAACATCTATCCAGTCATCAGGCACTGCTACGACTAAATTAGCACTTCCAAAGTTAAGTTTTTGTTTAATAGTTATTTTGTCTTGTAGATTTTTTTCAGACTCATTTAAAAGATCAAGTCCAGATATACCCATATCTAAAGTTCCATCTCCTAATCTTTGTATGATTTCTTTAGCATGTAAATATATTATTTTTATACCAGGATTACCTTCAATGCTTGCAAAATAATTTCTTTCTTTATCATTTTGTAAAACTTCTAAACCATTATCTTTAAAAAAATTGATAGACTTATCTTTAAGTCTTCCTTTGCTAGGCAATCCTATGGTGATTAAATTTTTCATATATTATTTAAATTAATTGCTGCTCCTACAGCAGGTATATTTTTTTTAGCTCCTAAACTTTTAAGAAGATCATCGTAGCGTCCTCCTCTTGCAATTTCTTTTTTTCCTGAAAAAATTTCAAAAACGATGCCTGTATAGTATTCTATATCTCTTCCAAAGTTTGTAATAAAATTTACATCTTGCTTTAATTTTTTTAAACTTTGTATTGATTTAAAGTCTTGAAAAATATTTTTCTTTAAATTATTTTTTTTAATAAAATCAAATAACTTTTTATCTAATTTTGATAGTTTACATCTGATATTAAGAAATGATCTAATAATTCTAACAATTTCTTTTCCTTCATTAAACGACCTTGGATCTTCAATTTTTTTATTAAATCTTTTTAAGATTTCTGAGATATTGCGCCCTGCTATAATTTTATCTTGATCCATTTCTTTCATCTCATAAAATCTTTTTTTGTCTGTATCAAAAGTCTCTGAGTCTATATCTGAATTTTTTTCTAATCTTTTTAATAATTCTTCAAAATATTTAGGGCGCCAAAAGTGTCTTATAAGTCTGAGTTTCCATCTTTCAGGCATATCAAGTGAATTAATTAATGTTTTAAATAAACTTATGTCTCCAACTTTAATTTGAATTTTTTTACATTTTATTTTCTCCACTGAATTCAAAATAGTTTTGATAACTTTATAGTCATCCTGAGGCTGATTTTTTGAGCCTAAAATTTCAATGCCTAATTGATAATTAATTAAATCAGAGTTTTTTTTGTTAGTTCTTCTATAAGCTTGTCCCGAATAATAAATTTTAGATTTAGATTTTTTTTCTAGATATTTAATACAGGAAGCCACGGTTAAATCTGGCCTAAGACACATTATTTTTCCATTCTCGTTTTCAAAAGTAAGCATTGATCTTCTAAAATTTTCACCAGATCTTTGAATGATATACTCTGAGTCTAATAAAACATCTGGTTCACATAAAATAAAACCATTGCTCTTAAAAGTTTTAACAATTTTTTCAGATAATTTTTTTGATTTCATTTACTAAATCTTTGATTATTATAGATTTTTCCTCACCAGAGTTTAAATCTCTTAAAGTTAGCTTGCCTGATTTTATTTCATCTTCTCCATAAAGAATGACAGCTGGTGATTTGATTTTATTAGCATATTCCATTTGTTTTTTTAATTTACTTTCACCAGGATATATTTCTGCACTAATTCCAGCGTCTCTTATAGCGGTTTGTAATTTGATGTAATCTTTCATCAAATTTTTATCAAAAACACAAATGACAATGGGTTTTGATTGCTTGATCTTAAATTCTTTTTTTTGCATCAATGCATAAACTAATCGATCCAAACCTATTGAAATCCCGGTTGCAGGAGCTTCAAAATTACCAAAATTATTTACCAAGTTATCATATCTTCCGCCCCCACCAATAGAACCAAATTGAATAGTTTGTCCTTTATTGTTTTTTACATCAAATTTTAAATTTACCTCAAATATCGGGCCCGTGTAATATTCAAGTCCTCTTATAATTGCTGGATCAAATTCATAATTCATAAAGGCATAAGCATCAAATATTTTAAAAATTTCTATGAGGTCCTCGGTCTCTGGAGATTTTTTTTTTAACTCTTTTTCTAGGATATCTATGCTTGAAGAATTTAAATTCGCTCCTTTTGTAAAATCTCCAGATTTATCTTTTCTACCTTCACTAAGTAATTGTTTAACTCCATTCCATCCCAGCCGATCTAGTTTGTCTAATGCTCTTAAAGTTGTAAGTTTTTGCTCATTATTATTTATGTTAATTTTTTTAAATAACTCCTCAGTAATTTTTCTAGATGAAATCTTAATTATATATTCTGATTTACTTAAACCACACTTTTCAAGAATTTCTGATATAAGAACACACAACTCAGCATCTGCTTGCAAACTTTTTGTACCTACAAAATCAGCATCAAATTGTAAAAACTCTCTAAATCTACCTGGGCCAGGTTTTTCATTTCTCCATACCGTTCCTAATTGATATCTTTTAAAGGGTTTTGGAATTTCTAAATAATTTTTTGCAACATACCTTGCGAGTGGAGCTGTAAGATCATACCTGAGAGAAAGCCAATTATTTTCATCTTTAAAAGAGAATACTCCCTCGTCTGGTCTATCTTTATCAGGTAAAAATTTACCTATGCTCTTTGAGTACTCGAAACTTGGCGTTTCAAGGTATTGAAAACCATACTTGATCATAATTTCTTTAATATTTGAAATTATAAAGTCACGTATCAGTAATTCTTTTTCTCGTCTGTCAACAAACCCCGAAGGAAGTTCTTTTGAAGGTTTGTTATTTTTATCTTTTGTCATTTTTTGGTACAGTAGGGTGGATTCGAACCACCGACCCCTAGTTCCACAAACTAGTGCTCTAACCAACTGAGCTACTACTGCATCC
>MDTB01145915.1_pt1 | contig 19494 bp, 17 predicted proteins | sample 811161 | NCBI WGS metagenome assembly MDTB01 (sample SAMN05326650, study PRJNA326480) | marine metagenome | isolation source: seawater | place: Mediterranean Sea | collected 2009 | reverse complement strand
ATTTTTCCGAAGGTATTTGAATTCATATAAATAAAATATGTTCAGCACCTATTGGCACATCAATGTTAGGTTGCAAATTACTAAAATAAAATACATGCTGTAATAGAGATTGATTTGTATTTTAAAATACAAAGATAAAATGCGTAAATCAAGAACATATTACATAGAAAATATAACCAAACTTATGCAAATTATATTTTTACTATTAATTACTAATTTATTACCGTTCACTTTTTCTTATTTTTGACATGCTTAAAACTTTAGTATGAAAGTCATAATTAAAAACATAGCTGAGTTAATTCAAGTTGAAGATCATATTCAAGAAAAGGTTTCTGGTTCTTCAATGAAAAAATTAAGCACCATAAAAGATGCCTTCTTGTGTATGGAAAATGGAATAATTACAGACTTTGGACCTATGGAAAGTTGGCAAGGAATTGACAACTGGAACAACACTGAAGTTATTGATGCTAATGGAGGTATGGTATTCCCATCATGGGTAGACAGCCACAGTCATCTTGTTTTTGCTGGAAGCAGAGAAGGAGAATTTGTTGATCGAATTAATGGTATGAGTTATGAAGAAATAGCAAATCGTGGTGGTGGCATATTAAATTCGGCTAAAAAATTATCTCAAACCCACGAAGACGAATTATATGAGCAAGCAGCTATTCGCTTAAAAGAACTCATCAAAATGGGTACAGGTGCTATAGAAATAAAAAGTGGTTATGGCTTAAGTACAGAAAGTGAATTAAAAATGCTGCGTGTTATTAAGCGCTTAAAAAATACATTCCCGATTACTATTAAAGCAACTTTTCTTGGTGCTCATGCACTTCCAATTCAGTACAAAAACAACAAACAAGATTACCTGAAATTAATTGAAGAGGAAATGCTACCTAAAATTTCTAAAGAAGGACTTGCAGACTATATAGATGTTTTCTGTGAAAAAGGGTATTTTTCAGTTGAAGATATGGAACGCATACTTCATAGCGGAAAGCTTTATGGCTTAATTCCAAAGGTACATCTAAACCAATTTAACATCATTGGTGGAATTCCTGCTGCAGTAAAACTAGGTGCTCTTTCAGTAGATCATCTGGAAGTAGTAAATCAGCAAGATATAGATGCATTAAAAAATACCTCAACCATTTCTACACTTTTACCTTCATGCTCTTTCTTTCTTAAGATTCCTTATGCACCAGCTCGTAACATGATAGACCAAGGTTTGCCTATTTGTTTAGCTACAGATTATAATCCCGGTTCATCCCCTTCAGGAAATATGAACCTCGTGGTTTCATTAGCATGTATCCACATGAACATGACCCCAGAAGAAGCAATAAATGCAGCAACAATTAATGGAGCATATGCCATGGGAATAAGTAAATCTGAAGGAAGTATTGCGAAAGGGAAAAAAGGTAATATCTTTATCACTAGAAAAATACCTTCTTTTGCATTTCTGCCCTATAACTTTGGGCATAATGTCATAGAAAAAGTTTTCATTAATGGTTGTGAATTTAACTAATAAACTGACGATGATGAAAAAAATACTTAGCCTTATATGTTTCATTACTATGAATGGTATAAGTTATGGCCAAATAGAAATGAACTGGTTTTCTGATATAAATATTTGTGAAAGTCTCGACACTACTATTAACTTTCCTTCTGGCAACTATCAAAATTATTCCTTTACCTGGTTTTATGAAGGAGACAGTTTAACTACAGATAGTCACTTAACAAACCTTACAACTGGTAATTACAGCCTAGAACTATATGAAATAGATACAACTTCCATTACAGCAGATACAATTATAGATGGGTTTTATGCACTAGTAGATGTTGAAGATTTTGAATTTTTACTCACATTTATTAATCCTGACATAAACATTGATTCAATTGCAGATCTATGTATTGAAGATAATCCAACATTGATTACTCCTCACAGTAATAGAACACATTTTTGGTTTCTTGATGGTATGCAAATAGGAGAAGATGAATTTTCAGAAAACACATTAGTTATTGAAAATATTATAGACCAAATCAACTATAATCAAGAGCATCAATATCAAGTAGAAATTGAAACTGCTTGTGGAATATTTCCTTCTAAAAATTCCATAAGTTTAAAAGTAAATGAATGCCATTGTGCATTAAATATGCCCAATATTTTTACTCCAAATAATGGTGATGATATCAACAATACTTTTAAGCCAATAAATAATCATGAGTTGGAAGAAGATGCAGAAAATATGTGTCAATCTACAGATTTTAACATGGAAATATTTAACCAATGGGGAAGACATATATCTTCTATAAAATCAGGAGATGAGTATCCAAGCTGGGATGGAAAAAATAAAAATGGAAATGATGTTGCTGCAGGTATATACTTCTACAGGATTGTTTATCAAGTAAATATATTCACAGATGCTGAAGAAAGAGAAATTACTGGCTTTGTTCATTTATATCGATAATGCTGCTAAAAAATTACAAGCTATTAAATAAAACCTTAACAGAGTTTTAACAATATAGAAAGCGATTATTTTTGAGAGTTACCAAGATTCTATTAAATTTGTGTTAGAAAAACAAAACCAAGATAAAATGAAAAAGTTAATTTCAGGAATTTTACTAGCTATAGTTCCCTTATTTACATGCAAAGCCCAAGAAATATCTTTTGAAAAAGAAATCCATGATTTTGGAACTTTTGAACAAAACGGTAATGGAACTTATGAATTTAAATTCACTAACTCTGGAGATGCTCCATTAATCATTTCAAACTCTAAAGGTAGTTGTGGATGTACCGTTCCTGTTTGGCCTAAAGAACCAATAGCACCAGGAGAAAGTAATGTAATTAAAGTAAAATACGACACAAAAAGAATTGGTGCTTTTAACAAAAGTATTACGATCACATCAAATGCAAAAAATGATGCAACAAAAGTAATTCGCATTAAAGGAAAAACTCTTGCTGCTGATGCAACTGCAAGTCCTGTAAAGAAAAAAGCAGGTAGCACTCCAGTTGCAAAACCAAACTAATAAATCAATTTCATCAGGATTTATTCAAAATAATTTGTAAAATTTGTCTTGCAGTTTCTGTGAGACATTTTTTTTATTCATCATTAAAAAATAAATAATGCCTACTATTTCAATCAAGGGAATTCAAATGCCTGAATCACCAATTCGTAAATTGGTTCCTTTTGCAGAAAAAGCAAAAAATAGAGGCACTAAAGTCATTCATCTAAATATTGGTCAGCCTGATATAAAAACCCCTGAAATTGCTATTGAAGCAATTAGAAACTTTAAACCAGAGGTTGTTGCATATAGTCACTCTGCAGGTATTGAATCGTATAGAAAATCTCTTGCTCAGTATTATCAAAAAATTGGTATTGATATTAAGCATGAAAATATACTAATTACTACTGGAGGCTCAGAGGCAATTACCATGACTCTTAACAGTATTATTGATGAAGGAGATGAAATCATAATTCCTGAACCATTTTATGCAAATTATAATGGATTTTCTGTAACTACAGGAGCAAAAATAAAACCAATTACATCAAAAATACAAGATGGGTTTTCACTCCCTTCAATTTCAGATTTTGAAAATTTAATCTCATCAAAAACCAAAGCAATATTAATCTGTAATCCAGGAAATCCAACTGGATATCTATACAGTAAAGAGGAGTTAAACTCTTTAAAGGAAATTGTGCTAAAGCACGATTTATTTTTAATCGCTGATGAAGTATATCGAGAATTTACTTATGATGGAAAAAAACATATTTCTGTTTTAGAAATGAAAGAACTTAGTCAACATGCTATTCTTATTGACTCGGTTTCTAAACGATATAGTATGTGTGGTGCAAGAATTGGTTGCATCGTTTCTAAAAATGAAAAATTCTTATCTACTGCACTAAAGTTTGCTCAAGCTAGATTAAGCCCTCCAAGCTTTGGTCAAATTGCTGGTGAAGCTGCATTAAATACTCCAAATAGCTACTTTTCTGACGTAATTCATGAATACTTAGATCGAAGAAACCTACTTATAAACGGCATGAATAAAATTAAAGGAGTTACTTGTCCAAAACCAACAGGAGCATTTTATTGTATTGCTGAACTTCCTATTGATGATGCAGAGCTATTTGCTCAATGGCTATTGGAAGAATTTAGCTTGGATAAAAAAACAGTGATGGTAGCTCCTGCTCAGGGATTTTATTTCACGCCTTATCTAGGAAAACAACAAATTAGAATTGCTTATGTCCTTAACAAGAATGAGCTTAATGATGCAATACGTATCATTGAAGAAGCATTAAAAGTATATCCAGGTAAACAAAATAGACAATAAAGTAACTAATAAATATTAAACCAAAAATAATAGATTAGATATTAAATCAATCTATATGAATCAAAAAGAAATACGAGCTCTAGAAATATCAGAAATACTAGAAAAACTATATCCAGAAACACCTATACCGCTGGATCATAAAGACTCGTTTACCTTATTAATTGCTGTATTACTATCTGCTCAATGTACAGATGCGCGCGTAAATAAAATCACCCCTCATCTTTTTAAAAAAGCAGATACCCCTTATGAAATGATCAAATTATCCGTAGAAGAAATAAAATTAATTATCAAACCTTGTGGTTTAGCTCCAAAAAAATCTAAAGCCATTTATGGATTATCAGAAATTCTTATAAATAAACATAATGGTAAAGTTCCAAAAAGCTTTAAAGATCTAGAAGAACTCCCTGGTGTAGGTCATAAAACAGCATCTGTTGTAATGTCGCAAGCATTTGGTGTACCAGCATTTCCTGTTGACACACATATCCATAGATTAGCATATAGATGGAAGCTTACAAACGGAAGAAATGTTGAACAAACAGAAAAAGATTTAAAACGGCTTTATCCAAAAAAACTATGGAATAAATTACATTTACAGATTATTTTCTTTGGAAGAGAGTATTGTACTGCCCGTTCTCATAAACCTGAAATATGTCCAATTTGCAGTAAATATGGTCGGAAAACACTATTCAAATGAAAACTCTTATTTTATTTATTAGTCTTAGCTTGGTTGCTGCTTGTAACCAACAAAATAAGAGCCAAATCACAGATTTACTTCACTTAAAAATTGATGCATGGCATGAAGCAGCATCAAAAGCAAAATTTGACGATTATTTTAACTTCATTGCAGATGAGGGAATCTTTATCGGAACTGATGCTTCAGAAAGATGGTCAAAAGCTGAATTTATAAATTTCTCGAAGCCCTATTTTGATAAAGGTAAAGCATGGTCCTTCACTTCTAAAGAGCGAACAATTCGATTAAATCATGATAATAAAATTGCATGGTTTGATGAAATATTAGATACATGGATGGGACCATGTAGATCATCAGGTGTACTCAGGAAGAATAAAGATGATTGGCAATTAGAACATTACCAATTATCAATTACCATAGACAATGAATTAATGCCTAAATTCCTAGAAATTAATAATATAAAATAATATGAAAGAACACTCCATTAAAATAGAAAAAACAGCACACTATTATTCTATTGGAGAATTGAATAAGCAAACAAATGAACTATGGATTGTTTGTCATGGATATGGACAACTAGCATCTTTTTTTATTGATAAATTCAAAGAATTAAATGAAGCCAATCGATATATTGTTGCCCCTGAAGGTTTAAACAAATTTTATTTACATGGATTTGATGGTCGTGTTGGATCAAATTGGATGACAAAAGAAAAAAGGCTTGATGAAGTCAATGATTATTGTTTATTTATCGAACAAATTACAGATAAAATTAAACAGAAAGCAAACCCTAAATGTAAAATTATATGTTTAGGCTTTTCTCAAGGGACTTCTACAATTAGTAGGTGGTTACTGAGAACAAAATACAAAATTAACTCGCTAATTTTATGGGGAGGTAAAATAGCTTACGATTTTGATTTTAAGAACTATAAACAAAAGCACCCTAAAACCAAAAACTTTATCATTTTTGGAACTAAGGATCAATTTTACTCAATAGATAATATAATTGAATACCGAAAAAAAATATCATTTGATAATGTCAAATGGATTGATTACTCAGGAGGACATGCAATAGATGAACAAACACTAAAGAAATTAGTACATGAAATAAATTAATATGAATCGCTATTTGATCTGTACTGAAGAGTATCTGCAGAAGAGAGTTTAATTTGGAAGCCCTCTCCTGAAGACATGTTACCAATACTACTATAATTCCACTCAGGAAAATATACATTTCCTATTCCGTCTTTTACTATGATTATATTTTCTACAATATCAGACATAACTAAAGTAATATCTGCAGGATCAACTCTTAAATAAGAAATAATATTCCAACCAGCGTTCAATTGAATAGGAGTTAACTCTGGCTGTAACTGAGTACCATAAATACTCAATGAAGAATTTACACTAACTTTTGACTGATAACCTTGACCATTTTCCAAATTAATATCCGTTCCATAAGAAGGAAAGTATGCTTCACCCTGATTGTTTTTAACAATGATTGTCTGCTGATCTATATTATCAAATACATCAGCCATAGAATGATTTAAAGGGTCTATATAGGTTGAAAAAATATTCCATCCTTCATTAAGAATAATAATTTGACTATCTATATCTGGATAAATACATGAACCATCATCAATTAAGTCAATGGACTCAAAATTAATTGCATTTTCATCTGAACATCCATATGCTTGACACTTTCCAGTATATAAATTATAATAACTACCATCATAATAAAAATCTTCAGGAGCATTTCTATAGTGATCATCTATAAATTCATTTATACCTGAGACATCAAAACAATCATTCAAATAAGTCCACTCCCATGCAACCACTGCTATATTAGTTGGTAAATCTACATAAGGGGTAAGTATCCATCTAAATTCACCTCCATCATCATTAGGTCGAGAACACACCAAAGTTCTTAATGAATCAATAATATCCCGACTAACACATGGATGATATAAAAATGCAATTCCTCCATGTTCCAAATTATGAATATACCTTTGTGGTGGCATATATGCATATTCTCCCCATCTACCCCACATAGAACGATGTGGACCGCTCGATGGAGGATTTTCATCATAACATAAGCCATAAGGATTATTATAATGACCAGCACCATCACTAGGTTCATTAATAATTGTTGCTTGACAATCTATAGGGTAAGACTCCCCCATACAACTATAGTCAACAATATCATTTATTGACTCAGGACAAAAATATTCACATGAACCATCATCAACAGAAGCAATATCTAGATAATTTAATGCAACACTATCTGTACACCCTTCAACATAACCCAAACAATTTAGCATGACTGCCTGTGTATCATCACATAAAGTACCATTATCAGAAATAGATACATTCATTATACTCCCAAGTTCTGCAGCCTCTAAAAATTGAAGAATTTCACAACAAATAGTTAATAGAGTATTTCCCTGAACTACAATTTGTTGTGCATTATTTAAAGAAGACAGTGGACTTAAATCAGTTACATTTGTATTTGACAAATAAAAACTTCCTGTAACAACTGTAAGTGAAGATAAAGCACTGATATCTGAAATACCAGCTGAGCTTATAACTAAATTTCCTTGAAAAATCTCACAACCTGAAATTTCTTCCAGCTGAGATTGAGTAGTAAAAGACACTGTCCCACCTTCTTCTCCACATTGAGCTATAATAGGGAGATTAGAAAGAACAAATGAAATGAGTGTTAAAAAAATCTTTCTCATAATCAAAAATTCTGAAAACAATAATAACAAGAATATAGCTTATTTCAAAAAAGCAAGGTTTTTCAGCTAATTGAAAAAAGCCCTCAATTTGCGACTCCTATTCATTTAATCTTACTAAGCTTCAGCTTTTGGACCTCCAAAAGTAAGTGGCACTTGCTGTTGTTTTCCAACATCCTTAATCTCACCATATTGAGATTCATACTTTTGTAAGTTATCAGTTAGAGCTCTATACAAGCGCTTTACATGCTGAGGTGTCAAAACAACTCTAGATTTGACTTTTGCTTTAGGCATTCCTGGCATCATCGATATGAAATCAATTACAAACTCTGTTGGTGAATGGTTTACCACTGCTAAATTTGAATATATCCCTTGAGCCATATCTTCTGGAAGCTCAATACTTACCTGCTTGTTTTCTTTTTTATTGGACATCTAATTCATCTACAATTAATACTTGTTCCTCTTGGAGCTCATCTAACTTTGAAGCATTAAGCATAGTATCAAGCTGGACTTTATTCCCAACAACTAACTTATTATACTTCTTAAGCCCTGTACCAGCAGGAATTTTATGACCAACAATTACATTTTCTTTTAATCCATCCAAAGTATCTACCTTTCCACTTACAGCAGCCTCATTGAGGACTTTTGTTGTTTCTTGGAAAGACGCTGCAGATAAGAAACTTTTTGTTTGTAACGAAGCTCTCGTAATTCCTTGAAGTACGGATGTAGAAGTGGCAGGAATAGCTTCCCTTGCCTCAACGATCTTCATATCTTTTCGCTTCAACATAGAATTCTCATCTCTCAACTTACGAACTTGAATAATCTGACCTGCCTTATAATTCTCTGAATCTCCTGGGTCCATTACATACATCTTTCCATAAATCCAATCATTCTCTTTAACAAAGTCATTTTTATGTACTAAATTACCTTCAAGGAAACGAGTATCTCCAGCATCATTAATTTGGACCTTGCGCATCATCTGGCGAACTATAACTTCAAAATGCTTATCATTAATTTTCACACCTTGAAGACGATAAACCTCTTGCATCTCATTGACTAAATACTGTTGAACTGCAGTAGGACCTTTAATAGCTAGTATTGTCTTAGGTGTAATTGCTCCGTCTGAGAGTGAAGTCCCAGCTTTCACAAAATCATTTTCTTGTACAAGAATCTGCTTAGAAAGTGACACTAAGTATTTCTTTACTTGACCAGTTCTTGACTCAATAATCACCTCACGATTACCACGCTTTATTTTCCCATAAGAAACAATTCCATCTATTTCAGCTACTACGGCTGGATTGGATGGATTACGTGCTTCAAACAACTCCGTTACACGTGGAAGACCTCCAGTAATATCTCCTGCTTTAGCAGTCTTACGTGGAAGCTTGGCAATAATTGTTCCCGGTTCTAACTTATCTCCTTCATTAACAACAATATGAGCTCCTACTGGAAGGTTATAAGACTTTATTTGTCCCTTTTTACCACTTGATTTTACTAATATAGTAGGAATCATTTTTTTATCTCTAGTTTCAGAAATTACTTTTTCTTGGAAACCTGTTTGTTCATCAATTTCTATTCTAAAAGTATTACCTTGTATTAAATTCTCAAATTCTACTTTACCAACTGTTTCCGATAAAATAACTGCATTGTATGGATCCCATTCACAAATAGGGTCTCCTTTCTTAAGTTTATCACCATCTTTTGCAAACATAGTTGCACCATAAGGGATATTATTTGTAGCTAGAGTGATTCCTGTTTTAGGGTCAATTAGCTTCATTTCAGCAGTACGGCCAATGACAATAATAGAATCTTTACCATCAGAATCAGTACCTGTAACTGTTCTAAGTTCTTCAATTTCTAAAATTCCATTAAACTTAGCCAATAATTTAGACTCTTCTGCAGTATTTGATGCTGTACCACCAACGTGGAATGTACGAAGTGTTAATTGTGTTCCTGGCTCTCCAATAGACTGAGCTGCGACAACTCCAACAGTATCTCCTTCACCAGCCATTCGATTAGTTGCAAGATTTCTACCATAACACTTAGAACAAATACCTCTTCTTGTCTCACAGGTTAGTGCAGAACGAATTTCAACCATTTCAATAGGTGATTCTTCAATCTTTTTGGCAATTTCTTCTGTGATCTCTTCAGCCGAAGCAACAAGTAATTCATTTGTCTGTGGATGTAATACATCATGCAATGACGTTCTTCCAACTATTCTTTCTTCCAAAGTCTCAACAATCTCTTCATTTTTCTTAAGAGCTGTACATTCAAGTCCTCGAAGTGTACCACAATCAACTTCAGATACAATAACATCTTGAGCAACATCTACTAAACGACGTGTTAAGTATCCAGCATCAGCTGTTTTTAATGCTGTATCTGCAAGTCCTTTACGTGCACCATGTGTAGAAATAAAGTACTCAAGTATTGATAAACCTTCCTTAAAATTAGAAGTAATTGGATTTTCAATAATTGCACCTCCTGAAGATCCAGATTTTTGTGGTTTAGCCATCAATCCACGCATACCTGATAACTGACGTATTTGCTCTTTTGAACCACGGGCCCCTGAATCTAGCATCATATATACAGAATTGAATCCTTGTTGATCATTAATCAAACGATTCATTGCATACTCTGTTAACTCAGAATTTGTTTTTGTCCAAACATCAATTACTTGATTGTATCTTTCATTATTTGTAATAAGCCCCATATTATAACTGTCAGTAATTGAAGAAACTTGGTTCTTCGCAGTTTCAATCATGGAATCTTTTTGATTAGGAACAATAATATCACCCAAAGAAAAAGATAAACCTCCTTTGAAAGCCATTTCATAACCTAATAACTTTATGTCATCAAGAAACTTAGCTGTGGTTGGAATATCAGTTTCTTTAAGAATTTTACCAATAATATTTCTAAGTGCTTTTTTCGTAAGCGTTTCATTAATATAACCTACAGGTTCAGGTACAACGTCATTAAATAAAATCCTACCTACTGATGTTTCAATAACCTTTGTTACTAATGTATCATTCTCTTTTACTAATGCTCTTACTTTTACTACTGCATTTAATTCCGCTTTTTTTTCATTAAAAGCAATTCGAGCTTCTTCTGAAGAGTAGAAAGACAGACCTTCTCCAACAATAGTTTTATCCTTATCTGTTTTCCTAGGTTTTGTCATATAATAAAGTCCTAATACCATATCTTGTGATGGCACTGTAATAGGAGCCCCATTTGCAGGATTTAAAATATTATGTGATCCTAACATTAATAATTGCGCTTCCAAAATAGCTGCTGGTGTTAAAGGTAAGTGAACTGCCATTTGGTCACCATCAAAATCGGCATTAAATGCTGTACATGATAGCGGATGAAGCTGAATTGCTTTCCCCTCAATTAATTTTGGCTGAAAAGCTTGAATACCAAGTCTGTGAAGAGTAGGCGCACGATTTAGTAGAACTGGATGCCCCTTAATTACATTTTCCAAAATATCCCAAACTACAGGATCTTTTTTATCAATAATTTTCTTGGCTGATTTAACAGTCTTAACAATTCCTCTTTCTATAAGCTTTCTTACAATAAATGGCTTATATAATTCAGCAGCCATATTCTTAGGAATTCCACATTCAGAAAGCTGTAAGTTTGGTCCAACAACAATTACAGAACGAGCAGAGTAATCTACACGTTTACCTAGTAAATTTTGACGGAAACGACCTTGCTTTCCTTTTAAAGAATCAGAAAGTGATTTTAAAGCTCTATTAGACTCTGTCTTGACTGCAGAAGCTTTACGTGTATTATCTAATAAAGAATCTACGGACTCTTGCAGCATTCTTTTCTCGTTACGTAAAATAACTTCAGGAGCCTTAATCTCAATTAATCTCTTCAAACGATTATTTCGAATAATAACTCTACGATACAAATCATTCAAATCTGACGTTGCAAAACGACCACCATCTAGAGGAACTAATGGGCGTAATTCTGGAGGAATAACCGGAACTACTTTCATAATCATCCATTCAGGCTTATTTTCAATACGCTTATTTGCATCTCTAAATGCTTCAACAACAGCTAAACGTTTGAGTGCCTCTGTTTTTCTTTGTTGAGAGGTCTCTGTATTTGCTTTGTGTCTCAGAGAATAAGATAATTCATCAAGATTTAATCTAGACAATAAGGACTCTAAAGCATCAGCCCCCATCTTAGCGATAAATTTATTTGGATCTTTATCTTCTAAATACTGATTCTCTCTTGGTAAACGTTCTAATGCATCTAAATATTCTTCTTCAGTAAGAAACTGAAGATATTCAAGAGGGTTTCCTTCATTATCAACAGCTCCTCCAGCTTGAACAACAACATAACGCTCATAATAAATAATTATATCTAATTTCTTAGTTGGAAGACCTAGAAGATAACCTATTTTATTAGGAAGAGAACGAAAATACCATATATGAGCGACAGGAACTACCAAATTAATATGTCCTATTCTTTCTCTTCGCACTTTCTTTTCGGTTACCTCAACACCACAACGATCACAAATAATTCCTCTGTATCGAATACGCTTGTACTTACCACAATGGCATTCATAATCTTTAACAGGACCAAAAATACGCTCACAGAACAACCCATCTCGTTCTGGCTTATATGTTCTATAATTGATAGTTTCAGGCTTTAATACCTCACCACTAGACTCTTCTAGAGTACATTCTGGTGATGCTAGACTAATTGTAATAGTCGAAAAACTCTTTTGCTGATGTGTATTGTCTTTCCTTCTCATTGCCATATTATGAAGAAATTAATATATTAAAAAATGATAAGTACCTGTTTGATACAAATTAAATAACTTATTGTAAACTAATCTTCAAGCCTAAACCTTTCAATTCATGTAACAAGACATTGAATGATTCTGGGAGTCCCGGTTCAGGCATTGGTTTTCCTTTTACGATAGACTCATAAGTCTTAGCTCTCCCAATAACATCATCAGACTTAACAGTAAGTATTTCTCGCAAAATATTTGATGCACCATATGCTTCAAGAGCCCATACTTCCATTTCACCAAAACGCTGCCCTCCAAACTGAGCCTTACCTCCTAATGGTTGTTGGGTAATAAGTGAATAAGGACCTATGGAACGTGCATGCATTTTATCATCAACCATGTGACCCAATTTAAGCATGTAAATTACTCCCACTGTCGCAGGTTGATCAAAACGCTCTCCAGTTCCACCATCGTATAAATATGTATGTCCAAAATCTGGTATTCCAGCTTCATTAGTCAATGCAGTTATTTCTTCCAAGGAAGCACCATCAAATATAGGAGTAGCAAATGTCTTACCTAATTTTTGCCCTGCCCAACCAAGTACTGTTTCATAAATTTGGCCAATGTTCATCCTAGATGGAACACCTAATGGATTTAGAACAATATCAACAGGCTTTCCATCTTTGGAAAAAGGCATATCTTCATCTCTAACAATACGAGCTACAATTCCTTTATTACCATGACGTCCAGCCATTTTATCTCCCACTTTTAACTTACGTTTCTTTGCTATGTATACTTTAGCAAGCTTTAAAACACCTGCAGGGAGTTCATCACCAATGGATAAAGTAAACTTATCTCGTCTTAACGAACCCTTCAAATCATTTAACTTAATGTTAAAGTTATGAATCAGATCATTAATAAGAGTATTCTTCTCTTTTTCAGTAGTCCATCCATCAGTAGAAATTATTGAATAATCTTCAATAGCATTCAATTGCTTTTGAGAAAACTTCTTACCTTTTGGAATGACTACTTCACCTAATTCATTAACTACACCTTGACATGTTTTCCCAGCTACAATAAATATTAATTTATCTATCAATATAGATTTTAAGGCTGCTGTTTCTTTAGCAAAATCTGCTTCTAAATCTGCTATAATTTCTTTATCTGCAATTCGAGATTTCTTATCTTTAATTGCTCTAGCAAATAATTTCTTATCAAGAACAATACCTTTTAAAGAAGGAGAAGCTTTTAATGATGCATCCTTTACGTCTCCAGCTTTATCTCCAAAAATTGCTCTCAGAAGCTTTTCTTCTGGAGAAGGATCAGATTCTCCCTTTGGTGTGATTTTACCAATTAAAATATCTCCTGGTTTAATATGGGCACCAATACGTATCAAACCATTTTCATCTAAATCCTTAGTCGCCTCTTCTGAAACATTAGGAATGTCAGGTGTTAATTCTTCTGAACCTAATTTTGTTTCACGGACATCTAAAATATATTCATCAATATGAATAGAAGTAAAAATGTCTTCACGAACAACTCGTTCAGAAATTACAATAGCATCCTCAAAATTATATCCATTCCATGGCATAAATGCTACCTTCATATTTTTACCGAGTGCTAATTCACCATTTTGTGTAGCATACCCCTCTGTTAATACCTGCCCATCAGAAACCTTATCTCCAACTTTTACAATTGGACGAATATTTATAGAAGAACCTTGGTTTGTTTTTTGAAACTTGGTCAATTTATAAGTAACACTATCTTCATCAAAAGAGACCAATCTTTCTTTATCGGTCCTATCATACTTGATGACAATTTTATTTGCATCAACATATTCAACAACACCTTTACCATTAGCATTAACTAAAACTCTCGAATCAGAAGCAACCCTGCTTTCTAAACCAGTACCAACAATTGGAGCTTCTGGGTTCATTAAAGGTACTGCTTGACGCATCATGTTAGATCCCATCAATGCACGATTTGCATCATCATGCTCTAAAAAAGGAATAAGTGATGCAGAAATAGATGAAATCTGATTAGGGGCAACGTCCATGTAATGCAATTTATTAGGTTCAGTAACTGGAAAGTCACCAGTATCCCTTGCTTTAACTAAATCTGTCTTAAAATCACCAGTTTCTTTAACAGGAGCATTAGCCTGTGCAATAACTTTTTCTTCTTCCTCTTCAGCACTTAAGTACAAAGGATCACTTTTAAAATCTACAACACCATTTGAAACTGCCCTATAAGGAGTTTCAATGAATCCCATTTTATTAACCTTTGCAAAGACACAAAGAGAAGAAATAAGTCCAATATTAGGTCCCTCAGGAGTTTCAATTGGACATAAACGACCATAATGAGTATAATGTACATCACGAACCTCAAAACCAGCGCGTTCACGAGATAATCCTCCTGGTCCTAGAGCAGAAAGACGTCGCTTATGGGTAATCTCAGCTAATGGATTAGTTTGATCCATGAACTGAGAAAGTTGATTAGTACCAAAGAAGGTATTAATTACAGAAGACAATGTTTTTGCATTAATTAAGTCAATAGGCGTAAATACTTCATTATCACGAACATTCATTCGCTCACGAATTGTTCTAGCCATTCGGGCTAAACCAACACCAAATTGATTATTCAATTGTTCGCCAACTGTTCTTACTCTTCGATTACTTAAATGGTCAATATCATCAACCTCAGCCTTAGAATTCACTAATTCTATTAAGTACTTTATAATTAAAATAATATCTAATTTGGTAAGCGTTGCTTCATCAAGCCCTAGATCTAAATTCAACTTTTTGTTAATTCTATAACGTCCAACCTCACCTAGACTATATCTTGTTTCTGAAAAGAATAACTTATCAATAATTCCTCTTGCTGTTTCCTCATCAGGCGGCTCTGCATTTCTCAACTGTCTATAAATATGTTCAACAGCCTCTTTCTCAGAATTAGTTGGATCTTTTTGAAGTGTATTATGAATTATTTCAAATTCTGAAGTTTCAGAATTTTGCTTGTGTAAAAGTATTGTTTTTACACCAGCCTCCATAATTACTTCAATGTGTGCAGACTCAAGAACAACATCTCGATCAAGAAGAACTTCATTTCTTTCAATAGAAACTACTTCACCTGTATCTTCATCCACGAAATCTTCAAACCAAGTTTTTAGAACACGAGCAACTAATTTTCTACCTAAAACCCTTTTTAAACCAGCCTTACTAACTCTTACTTCATCAGCAAGATCAAAAATTTCTAATACCTCTTTATCACTTTCATATCCAATAGCTCGTAATAGAGTTGTTACTGGTAATTTCTTTTTACGATCAATATATGCATACATTACAGAATTAATATCTGTTGCAAATTCTATCCAAGAACCTTTAAAAGGAATGACTCTAGCAGAATATAACTTAGTACCATTTGCATGATAACTCTGTCCAAAAAATACACCAGGAGAACGATGCAATTGAGAAACACAAACTCTTTCTGCACCATTAATAACAAAAGTACCTCGTTTTGTCATATAAGGAATTGTTCCAAGATAAACATCTTGAACTATTGTTTCAAAATCCTCATGTTCAGGATCCGTACAATACAATTTAAGTCTTGCTTTTAAAGGAACACTAAAAGTTAAGCCTCTCTCAATACATTCTTGAATTTCATAACGAGGGGGATCAACAAAATAATCCAAAAATTCAAGAACAAAATTATTTCTTGTATCCGAAATTGGAAAATTTTCAGTAAATACTTTAAATAGACCTTCATTCTCTCGGTCTTCAGATTTTGTTTCCAACTGAAAGAAATCCTTAAATGACTTCAATTGAATATCCAAAAAGTCTGGATACTGAAATTGCGACTTAATGGAAGCAAAACTGATTCTTTTGTTTGGTGTTTTCTGAGTCAAGGGACAAAAGATTTAAATGAAAAATAAATGGACAATTCTAAACCAAAAAATGGTTTAGGTCTTTAAACCTAGTTTAAAGCCTAAACCTTGAGATAAAAAATATTAAATATTACTTTAACTCTACCTCAGCTCCTGCAGCTTCTAATTGAGCTTTAAGTGCTTCAGCTTCATCTTTTGCAATTCCCTCTTTCAAGGGAGCTGGTGCGCTATCAACTAATTCTTTAGCTTCCTTAAGACCAGCACCTGTTAATTCCTTCACTAGCTTTACAACTGCTAATTTAGAACCACCAGCAGCCTTAAGAATTACATCAAATTCTGTTTTAGCTTCACCAGCATCTCCTCCACCTGCAGCTGCAGGACCTGCAACAGCAACTGCTGCTGCAGCTGGTTCAATGCCATATTCATCTTTTAATATCGTAGCTAATTCGTTAACATCTTTTACAGATAAGTTAACCAATTGTTCAGCGAAATCTTTCAAATCTGCCATAATTATGTTTTTTATTAGTTTTTTTTATTTAATTTATTTAGAAACAGAGTGCGTACAAATTTATTCTGCACGTTCTTCTAAAGTCTTTATTAAACCTGCTAAAGTATTTCCACCTGACTGTAGGCTCGAAATAACATTTTTAGCTGGAGACTGAAGTAACGTGATAATCTCTCCGATTAATTCTTCTTTGGATTTTAAATGCTCAAGAACCTCTAATTGATCGGCAAAATAAATAGACTCTTCTACATGGGCTCCCTTAAAAATAGGTCTACTAGAATCCTTATTCTTTTTAAGAAATTCAGTGATTGCTTTTGCTGGAGCATTTGCTGTTTCAGAAAGCATCATAGAAGTATTCCCTTTAAGAACTTTATACAATTCGTTGTAATCTTTTTCACAGGATTCCATTGCCATCTTAAGTAAAGTATTCTTTACAACTTGTAGTTGAACCCCTTTACTAAAACATAGTCTACGTAACTTACTAGTTTGATCAGCATCCATTCCTGAAATATCAGCTAAGTAAACATTTTTACTTTCAGCCAATAAATCGGTAAGCTTACCAATTACTTCTTTTTTTTCTTCCTTTGTCATAACCCTAAGTTATTTTCAATTTTATTAAGCCGATTAAATAGACTTTGTGTCAACCTTAACCCCAGCCCCCATAGTACTTGACATTGTAATACTTTTAATATAGGTACCTTTTGTAGAAGAAGGCTTTAACTTTACTATAGTTTGAATTAATTCATTAGCATTATCAGCAATTTTATCTGCTTCAAATGAAGCCTTTGCAACACCAGCATGAATGATGCCATACTTATCAACCTTAAAATCAATCTTACCAGACTTTACCTCTTTAACTGCTTTTGCTACATCCATCGTAACTGTACCTGTCTTAGGATTTGGCATTAAACCACGAGGGCCTAAAACACGACCTAATGGACCTAATTTACCCATACAACTAGGCATTGTAATAATAACGTCAACATCAGTCCAACCTCCCTTTATTTTATCAACATACTCATCCAATCCTACATGATCTGCACCAGCAGCTTTTGCTTCTTCTTCTTTATCAGGTGTGCAAAGAACAAGAACTCGTACATCTTTTCCTGTCCCATGAGGAAGTGACACTACTCCACGTACCATTTGATTTGCCTTTCGAGGATCTACTCCCAAACGAATAGCTAAATCTATACTTGCATCAAAATTTAATGATGTAGTATCTTTAACAATTGAACTTGCTTCAGACAAATCATATAATTTTGAAACATCAAACTTAGATGCTACTTCCTTTTGTTTTTTCGTCAACTTTGCCATATCTAATTTATGTTAAGCAGATGGAAATTTTCCAGTTACAGTAATACCCATACTTCTTGCTGTACCAGCAACCATCATCATAGCAGATTCAACTTTAAAACAATTTAAATCTGTCATTTTATCTTCTGCAATCAATCGAACTTGATCCCAAGAAACCTTAGCTACTTTAGTACGATTTGACTCTGGAGACCCTTTCTTAATTTTAGCAGCTTCCATTAATTGAACCGCAGCAGGTGGAGTCTTAATAACAAAGTCAAATGACTTATCTACATATACAGTAATTGCAACGGGAAGTACTTTACCAGCTTTATCTTGAGTACGAGCATTAAATTGCTTACAAAACTCCATAATGTTGACCCCCTTTGCACCTAATGCAGGGCCGACAGGAGGAGAAGGATTTGCTGCTCCACCTCTTACTTGTAGTTTAATAAAGCCTATTATTTCTTTCGCCATTATTCTGTTTTTTTAATCTTACTAAAAATATTTTTGTGAGTTAGCAAGGATTGTAACTCATAAAACATTTTAAGCTAATTATGATTCTTTTTCTACTTGCATAAAGTTCAACTCCAAAGGTGTTTTTCTACCAAATATCTTTACCATCACAGATAGTTTTCGTTTCTCTTCATTTATCTCTTCAATCAATCCATTAAATCCATTAAATGGTCCATCAACCACTTTGATTGTTTCTCCCACTACAAAAGGAACACTTAAATGTTCTTCCGAATCTGATAATTCATCTACCTTTCCTAAAATTCTATTTACCTCAGAAACTCTTAAAGGAACTGGATCTCCGCCTTTAGTTGCTCCTAAGAAACCAATTACACCAGTAATTGACTTAATAACATGTACCACTTCACCAACAAGAGTAGCTTCCACCATAACATAACCAGGGAAATAATTTTTCTCCTTAGTCACTTTCTTACCGTTTCTAACTTGATACACCTTTTCAGTTGGAACCAAGATTTGACTTACATAGTCTTGCATTCCCAAATGTTCAATTTCTTTCTCGATATAAAGCTTCACTTTAACTTCCTGTCCAGATACAGCTCTAACAACATACCATTTTTTCTTCAATTCAACCATCTACAAATATCTATTAGAAAAGTGCATAAAATTCTCCTAAAATTGAATCAAAACCTAAGTCCATTAAACTAATAATTAAGGCTATAATAACGGAAGAAATAGCTACCAAAATTGTACTTGACTGCAACTGTATTAGGGTAGGCCAAGTAACCTTATTTTTCAATTCTTGTATCGATTCTATAATATACTCCTTCATTGTCTTTATAGTTTAACAGCACGGGTAGAGAGAT
>MDTB01076656.1_pt1 | contig 19495 bp, 18 predicted proteins | sample 811161 | NCBI WGS metagenome assembly MDTB01 (sample SAMN05326650, study PRJNA326480) | marine metagenome | isolation source: seawater | place: Mediterranean Sea | collected 2009 | reverse complement strand
TCCCATTGCGTTTGATTATTAATTGTTTGTTTGACCATTTATATAATACCTAAATATTTTATATATTAAAATAAAATGTTTAGATCATGATATTTAAAAAAAGCTAAATTTTTTGCGTAGTTTGCGCGTTTTTTTCTTTTTGTTTCTCTTTTTTTTATTTTTTGTTTTGCGTCGATTTTTTTTTGATTTTTTCTTTTTTGTTCGTTTTGTTGATTTTTTTGTCTTTTTCTCTCCAGGTCTATATTTTAAAAACCACCAATCCCAATCTTTTCCTTTTGGTTTATTTTTTAATTCATGGAATTTCTTGGTCTTTTCTGCTCGAATGGCTTCCCTAGTATGTTGATGTCCATAACATTCCGAACTAAATCGTTTTAAAATACCTCGTTGTGATAATCTGTTTTTTTGTTGAACGCGAAATAAAAATTCACTCATACACAAAATACGATTTTCGTCATAATATGGACGATTACTATATAAAAACGCCAAATACAAACTCAACATAGTATCTAAACTAGCAATTTTAATATTTCTCCCATCAATATTTACATTATTATAACTATGACATTCTAACGGTTCATAAATAAATGCAATGGTCTCTTTTGCAACTCGAATTTCACAATGTTTGGGGATAATCTCTCCAATTTTTTCATGATTGACTATAGAAATATTTTTTATTCCAATAGATTCTAATCTTTCTTTTACAATTCTAGAACATTTTTCTGGTTCTTCGGATAACACATCGAAATCGGGAACTCGAGGTATTTTTTTGCGTCGCAAATGTTTTAAATTTTTCAAATACATTCTGTTGGCATATGAACCAAAAAATACACATCCTTGATTAACTAATGTTTCTCTTAAATTATGAAAAATCTTTTCTTCAGTCGTTTTTAAAAACAAATCTTCATCTTCTAGGTCGGATTGTGATTTTTTCTTCTTTTTTTTCCCCCCTTTTAATTCTGTTTTGCTTCCATATTGAAACAAACGCTGAATGGTTTCTATATCACAGTTTTTACCGCGCATAGGGTAATGTTTGTTTAATAAAGATAAACGCTTTAATACTTTTTCCCAACGACTAATATCACCATCTGGTCGTGAAAGTTCTAAATACATTGCCATTCTTAAAAAGGTAGCATCGCAATAATAAATACCATCAACCTTTGGAGCTGTTTTAAATAGTTTATTGTATATTTCGGGCACTAAATAAGTGATGTCGGCAACTGGAATAAAATTGACGAATACTTTAAATGTTCCTGCATGCATACCTGCTTTCGCTTCTACTTCTTCATATCCCTCTTTATAATAAATATTTGCTAAATTTTTAGCATCCTGAACAGGATTTGGAGAGAAAAAGTCATAATCCGGTAGTTCGACATCTTTATTGTAAAATTGATCATTTTTTGGCAAAAGATTATTAATGGCAGTCCCCCCATAACACATTCTTTTTGTAGATTTTAAAAAATTTTCTACGATTTCTATAATTTTTTTGATTTCTGGGTCTGATAATTTTTTTTTCCCTTGCTTATTTTCAATATGATCTACCGCATTTCTTAAAATACTTAATTCACATTCTTCAAATGTCATGTTTTTATCACACATTACTAATATAAGTTGTGATAAAAAAAAATTAAATAGCGCCTTGATACATTGGTAAATCGATTTTCTTTTTTGACATATTAAGTTCTTTGGGTGCTCGTTTTGGTTCTTTAATTTTAACTTCAACAAATCGCTGCTTTTGTGGTTTCAAAACAAATGCTGTGCCTTCTTTTTCGAAAAATTTAATTGTTTCTCTAAAATTGTCGTCGTCTTCACCCGCGGCAAAATAAGTGCATGCAAAATTAATACCTCTATCTCTATGTGTTCTGTGTGGACCATTTGTTATTTTATTGGTTATATCTGGTATGGATAATGAAAATCTTTTTTTGTTGTTTTCTATACGTTCTGAACGCGATTCCTTATTATTTGTTAATATATCTGAATTTTTAGAAAATTCATATTCTTTTATAGAATTAGATAAATTAATATATGTAATTAGTTCTGTATTTTTGTATTTTTTCTCATCATCACTACATATTATAATGACTTTTCCTTTAAAATCTAATAATTTCATTGTAATTAGATTATTATTATCATCCCAATACTTTCCATTATGTGATAATTTAGGATTTAATAATCGATTAGAAAAATGTTTTTTAATTAATTCACCTGTTTGGTAATATGCTAATTGTTTGTTTGTACAAAATCTAAAATGCAAAAATAATGGGTCGTTAGGATTTGGTGCTGTTGAACTAAATGCGTGGTCTTTAACAGTGGATAATACTTCATTTAATGATAAATGATTAAAAGTTCCTTTAACAATACATTGTCCATTTTCATCTCGTCCTAGACCTGCTGCTACAACAGCCTCATTATTTTTTTGAAAAATTTCAAAATCCAATAATCGAGCTCCTCTAGATATAGTTTTGATAAGTGGTTGTGTATCTACATAGTCTTTTGTTAAAAGACCGCCTCCACATGAATTAAAACTAGACAAAACATAATAATCTCTTAAGGGATGACTAAATCTACTGTCTGTGCTTGTAATACCACTTATTTTAGTTGTTCCTAGTTTTTCAAAATGCAAATTTTGAAAATAATTGTTTGTGTCAATTAAGTAGTAATAAGTTCTATAAGTATATGCGAAAAATAATATTAAACAAGCAATACATAAAAATAAATATCTATAAACAATTGGTGGTATAGTTTGTTCTGACATGATAATTATATATAATATAATATTATAAGTTTTTTGTGCTAAAATTAAATTAATTATTATAATATAAAATAATTATATCATAATAATTTAAATGGCGGGTGGATTAATGAATATTTCAGCATATGGAAATGAAAATGTTATATTACATGGAAATCCGAAAAAAACTTTTTTTAAAGCATCCTACAATAAACATACAAATTTTGGATTACAACGTTTTAGAATAAATTATAATGGAACTAGAACTTTAAATCCGAATCAAAAGTCTATTTTTACTTTTAAAATACCAAGGTATGGTGATCTATTACATGACACTTATGTAGTGATAGATATCCCAAATATTTGGAGTCCTTTTTATTTTAAAAAAAAAGATGTAGATGGTGATGAAAAATACGATTTGCTACCGTACGAATTTCAATGGATAAAAGATTTAGGTGCATCTATGTTAGAAGAAATAGCAATTACTAGTGGTGGCGTAGAATTATCAAAAGTATCTGGGGAATATTTGTCTGTTCAAACACAAAGAGATATGAGTACTGAAAAAAAAGCACTATGGAACAAGATGACGGGTAATATTCCGACTTTATATAATCCATCTAATATAAATGGCAATTTTGATGTATATCCAAATGCTTTTTATACAAACAATGAAAATATAGAACCATCTATAAGAGGAAGAAAATTATATATTCCCTTAAATTGTTTTTTTTGTTCGAACAGTAAATTGGCATTACCATTAGTTGCTTTACAATATCAAGAAATTGAAATTCGTATTATTTTTAAACCATTATACGATTTATTTACAATTAATGATATACGAAATGTTTCCAGTGATAATAAAACTGGATTAAGTTATAGAATTAGAGCAAATCCAAATGATATAGACCAACAAATGTATAGATTTTTACAACCACCTAAATCTAAAATAGCCACAAGAGACACATACAGTATTCCAGACGATGGTGTTGGTAATTTTTGGAATCCAGATATTCATTTAATTTCTACCTTTGTTTTTTTGGATGAAAATGAAAGAAGAATATTGGCAAAGGGTGAGCATAGATATTTAATAAAAGAAGTAATACAACATGATTTTTTAGGACAGACTGGTAGTAAAACGGTAAATATTGAAAGTAGAAATTTAATAAGTGGATATATGTATCGATTTCGTCGAAGTGATGTAAATTTAAGAAATGAATGGCACAATTATACAAATTGGCCTTATGAAAATGTTGTTCCACAAAATTTATCATTAAATCTTATCAATGATAATTTAACTGAGAAATTTACTAATGCTAACAATTTTTATATAACTGGTAATATAGATTATTTTCCATATAATAAAAAAGAAATATTACAGGACTTAGCAATTACAATGGGTGGAGTATATAGGGAAAATAAATTAGATGCAGGCATTTATAATTATATTGAAAAATATCTAAGAACAACAGGAAATGCCAAAGATGGATTATATTGCTATAATTTTTGTTTAAATAGTAATAACGATGAATACCAACCTTCTGGTGGAATGAATGTAAATAAATTTAAATATGTTTCTTTTGAATTTAATACTATTGATAGTCCTAATTCGGAAAATCAAAAATTAGCAGATTTGATTTGTGATAATCAAGGAAATCCATTGGGATTTCGAAAAACAGTAAACAAGTTAAAAGAATATAATTTTGATTTGCGTGTTTGGGAAGAAAGGTATAATATGTTGATTATACAGGGTGGTAGATTAGGATTAATGAATGCGAAATAATTTATTGATAAAAATGAATAAATTATTAACGATATAATGGTTAATACATGATTAATGCACGATTAATATACGCTTAAATTATTGATTTGATAGTAATGACCACATAGCATCCATTGGTCTAGGATATTCACGTGGGTCTTTAGGTCTATATTTGTTTGTATATCTTCCTTTTAAATCTTTTTGTCGTTGATGTTGTGAATTACTATTATCGGCAAACATATTGTTTGTTTGTTGTTTTGCGGATTGATCAGGTTGTGTATAGGCTGGAACTCCAGAATATTGTTTTTGTGGTTTTTTATTGTTTATAGGTGTATAAGAATCTGTTTCAAAACCTAACAATTCATCAAACATTTTAACAATTTTCTTTTTATGTTTTATCATTTCTGCTTTATTTGCTCCTCTTCTTTGTGCCTTTTCAGCCCTTGAAACGAGTCCACCCATTAATTCATATTCAGAATCATATATGTTTGGTAGTTTAAACCCTCTCAAATTCGATACTTTTTTGGTAAAATATTTACCCAAATGTATATTGCTTGTTTCAGTTGGATTTACTAAATCAATATGCTCTGGAACCCAATCTCTATTATCATCATCAATAAAAGGTAAGTAATCAGAGTTTAATTTAGCAACTGGATTAGGTTGTGGTATATGTTTTGTATTGTTTTTTTCTCTACCTATTTTTTCCCATTCTACAGATTGAGAATTACTTCCCATATCATATCGTAATAATTCAGAAATGGTTGTTTGTAATAATTCTCCCCCATTTATTGTCGGCGTTTCTCCACAATTGCCAACATATTTTTTTGTCCAAATATCATCTGACCCTAAACTACTTAATTTATAGTCTTCAATTACACAAGCAGCAGCATCATAATATTTATCTGACATAAATAGTTTACAAGCGGGAATAATATCTCTTTTTGCGGATATAGCTTTTGTATTTTTTAATTTATTGTCAATGTATGTTTTGGCTTCATTGTTTCTTATTTCAACTCTGATTTTATATGTTTTTTCTTTTTGGAAGTTTTCATTTGTATGCCATATAAAATTGTCATCTCGTGTTCCTATACCGATTTCTAAATCCGTTTTACCACCTCTTTTAAAAACAAAGAATAATCTGTCCTTGTAGGAATCTGTAGTGCGAGGTATTCCATCAGTAATTCTAAATATATTTGTGGAACTAGATTGAATATTTGTTGGAGTGTATTTAAATTCACATTTCCAATTAAATGGTAATGTAATATCTGTTTTTATCAAATTATTTCTTCTTATTGATGGATTGTCGAAGGATACTAATTCTGTATCTGTTTGTAATTCGAAATTACATCCTGTTTTATTGAATTCTTTTCTGGCTTGGTCTGGTGGTGTATATATTTTAGTCCATTGAATTTGATTATTATTTTTACCACATGCTTTACCAGTATAATCTACGTATCCTCCTTTATGTGAATTTACACATAATGTTCTATCTTTTGTAAATACCCTTTGTGTTACGGACTCTGTTCGTGTTTCATCCGCCCAATTATCCATTTTACATTCGCAAGTCTTGTTTACACCGGGTAAATGATTACCAAAAACTTCATTACTACATTCTAAACTTCCCATAGAATGTTTTGCAACCCATTCACTATTCGCCCCATATCTCAATAAACCATTACATTTTACCGTTTCTCCTTCTAAACCGACTTGTTTCCATCCAACGGCATTATTTTGTGGTGATTTTTCTTGAAAACCCTCTTTAATACTAAAAGGTTCCCAAACACCCGTATTATAAAAATTATATAAGTCAGTTAAGAAATTAATAGATACAAATAATATTAATAGTGTAAAGAAAATTTTGAAATACATATATATATAATTCTAGATATTAAATATTTTACTAAATACGTTTTGTTTTATGTCTTTTAGCATATCGCTAATAATCAAATTTTATATTCTCTTAAGATATTATATATGGCTAGGAAAAAAGATAAAGAAACATGTGAAGAAAAAAAAGGAATAGGTGAAGTAATAGGTGATATAGGCATTTACTTTGTAATTATAACAATATCATTATTAGTATTTATGTTGGGTGGGTCATCTATTTTGTCTAGAATAAAAAATAATACAGCTTGGGATTTTCCTTCAAATTTACATAGAAAACCATACGCTACTAGTTCCCAACAATGGAAAAATGATTATCCACCACAATCCGGTGGAAATCCACTATTGGCTGGAGCAGCAATGTCTATGGCTAAACAAGCAGCTAAATCAAAGATGCAACAACAAAGAGCTAAAATTGGAAGTGGAACTAGAGCTACATCAGGTTTAGAATTTCCTTATGATTTAATTAATGGAAATGAAGTTGCTGATTGGTTTTCACGAACAGTTGCCATGACTCAAAGCAAACACAATGGCTGGTTTAAATGGAGTCTATCTAATTTAAATAAACAAATGTATCCTCGAGATACTAAATCTTTTATGGCACCTGTGAAAAAATGGAGTTATTTGGTGCTGGCTTGGATGATTTTGATATGTTCACAATTCATATGGATGTATAATACAACGCTTTCTTGGTTTGAAGCGTGGGGACCAGCGTGGTCAAATATGTGGTTATATTCAGAAACCTATCCAAATTCATTTATATTCCATAATATACCATTTTTATCTTTAATTACTGGTTCTTTACTAATAACATTTACTAGTTTATATCAATATATTAGTGGATTTTTATTTTTGGTTTGTTCAGCTTTTTTTACTGATGGTGCTCCTTCTCACTGGGCATTTTCTATATTCATAAATTACTTTAGTTATAAAGGTATATTGTTTACAATATTGTTAATAATAGCATTATCAACAGGCTTGAGTTGTTGGAATGAATGTATAGAGAGAGGTTCAAAAAATACTGCAAATAGTTTGGGAATAGGTATTTTAGTATCTTGTGCCATTTTGGGAATTTTAGTTTATCGTAAGGAATTTGCAAAAGCAGCAAAATCGGGAGTATCTAAAGCTGCATCAAAAACGATGAGTGGTGTATCTAAATTAAATAAAAATGTTGGAAAATTTATAGGTAGGAAAAAATAAATAATATTTATTGTGTTAATAATATAAATATTATTTCAGATAATAAATTAAATGGGGAAAAAAAACAGAAAAAAAGTGCGCAGTTCTTTAGGTAAACCTTTCGTTAGTGTTTGCACTCCAACGTATAATAGAAGAGTATTTATACCACAATTAATAAAATGTTTTTTAGAACAAGATTATCCCAGAGATAAAATGGAATGGATTGTTGTAGACGACGGTGATGATTCGGTAGAAGATTTATTTAAAGATGTTCCTTGTGTGAAATATCATCGCGTAGAAGAAAAAATGAAATTAGGTAGAAAAAGAAATTATATGCATGAATTGTCAAAAGGTGATATTTTAGTTTATATGGATGATGATGATTACTATCCCCCTTGCAGAGTTTCTCATGCTGTCGGTAAATTAGAAGGTCAACCTCAAGTTTTAGCTGCTGGTAGTAGTATGGTTTATTTATATTTTAATGATATGGAAAAAATTTATCGATTTGGTCCATATGGTAGGACACATGCTACGGCGGGAACTTTCGCGTTTAAACGTAAATTATTAGAACAAACAAAATACGATGATGATGCTGAATTAGCCGAAGAAAAAGCTTTTTTAAAAAATTATACCATACCATTTACACAATTGGAACCATTAAAATCTATTTTCGTATTCGCACATCAATATAATACATTTGATAAAAGAAAATTGTTGATAAATGCTAACCCAAATTTTGTTCATGAAATGAGAACAATGAAAATAAAAGATTGCATTCGTCCAAAATGGGCGAGAGATTTTTACACAAATATTTAAATATTTACTTATTGTATAAATGAATATTTTAAAAACAGTAAAAAAATTTATCAAAAATGTTTTAACGAAATTTAATAGATTAACATTATTAGGAAAATTGTTAACATTGGCATTAATTTATTTCATTTTAAATATAGTTTCAAATATGCAATGGGTCCAATTCAATGTTTCAAATTATATTTTAGAAGGAATGGGTGGCCCAGCTACTGAATTTGTATTTTTTCATTGGAAAGATTGTGGATTTTGTAAAAAAATGATGCCTGAATGGGAAAAATTAAAACAAAGCCATAACGGTAAAATTAAATTAAAAGCTATAGAAAAAGATGAAACTATGGAAAAAAAATATTCAAAACACGATATCAAAGGTTATCCGACGCTTTTAATGTTAGATAAAGATGGCAATAAAGTTGGTGAATTTAATGGGGCTGAAAGATTAGTAGAACCCCTTCAAGATTTTATAAAAAAATATGAAAAATAATTATTAATTGTCTTCAATATCGCAATATGAATTTAAATACCTATATATCCTGTTAATATCTAGTTTATTAATATTAAAATTTTCATCATTAAATTGTTCTGTTATTTCTTCTAGTGATTTTTTATTTTTTAAATCTAAAAAATATGAAAACATATCCTTTTTATCCATATTTAATTCTTGACACAATTTACCTATAAACAAACTATTATTATATTCAGTAGAATATTTAGTTAATACCTTTGTAAATCGAACTTCTGAGGGATTATATGTTTTTTTATTTGTATATTTATTATGATATAAATAATTATTATAAAATGTTTTGATTAAACTACTCATTTCATTGAATATCCATATTTGTTTTTGAAATGTAATTCTATCAATATAATCAGAAAAACATATATTGTCCAATAATTCACAATAAAAAGGTATAACACCATCTATATTTTGTTTTTTTAAAACATCTATAATATTTTCATGAAACAATAAACCAACACTTGTTCTATCGGTTTCGTTCATTAGTAAAGAATGTTCATTGATATTATATAAATTATTCAACAATTTTTTGGTAATTTGTTTTGTATCTTCATTATAATTTTTTTTTTGAAACATGTTTTTTATCAATGAATTATTCAATAAATCTAAATGATTTATATAAATATTATAAGTTGATTTTAATTTTCTAATGTCTCCTTGTATATAATCAACTATATTTTCCATAACGTTTTCGTCTAATTTTGGCATTAACAATTGACAAATTTTATTTACCTGTGTATTTGTCGGTGTCGATAATTGAATAGTTATACAGTTTTTAATCATTTCTTTAATTTTTTTATCAATATGATTACTACCAATACATATTATAGGTATCATTGCCAAATCTTCTTTTTTTTGTTTTTTTGTTTTTTTTGGTCGAATTAATTTGATTAATGCATTAATTCCACCTTTGTCGCCGCTATTCATTCCATCTATTTCATCCATAATTATTGCAATATGTTTTTTTTCTTTTTTAAATAAACTCAATACATTTGTGTCAGACATGTTGTGATTTGTAATAGTATCAACAATTGTTTTATTTCTAACATCTCCTGCATCAAAAGTAATAATGTCATAATTTAATTTTTTTAAAATAGATTTTATGAAATAAGTTTTTCCAGAACCGGGTGTTCCATATAAATAAACACCTCTTTTTGTTGTTAAAATATGTTTTTTCTTTTCAAATGTATTTAAAAAATCAATTACTATTTTTTCACAGGATTCTCTATCCAATAATTTATTAATATTTAATTGTTCCATTCGTTATTATATAATTTTAGTCGGTTATTTTTATATTTATTTCCCATTATTTCATATATTTTATTTCTACATTTTGTTGCTTTGTACTTTTCGATACACAAATACAATAAAAATTCAATATAATTAGAAAAACTTATTTTTTATATCGAATTTTTTTATTTTTACTCCATATACTTCCATATTCTTTTATTAAAAATTCAACGATAAAATCTAAATCTTTTTTTAGTAAATGTTTTATATATTTTGTAAAAACGCAAGTACACGCATATAAATATGGAAATCTAGTGATTCTTAAATATAATGGAAAAAAATCTACACAATGACTTTTTGATAATCTAATTGTTACAGAATAAGTTAAATATGTTTTAACTATATCTTTTATTTCATCGGGTAATAGAATTATTTTATCAAACAATGACATTAATATTAAATAATATTATTTATTTTATATTAATTTATTTACATAAACCAACATTTGTAATTCCATCCCAACTAGCACCACATCCTTTCATTAATTTACATTTAGCTATTTTACCTTTTGCTCCTTTATATTCATCTACATCGAAGTTAATGCTCGATGGACATCCTGTTCCTAAATTTTTTACATTTTCACATTGTCCATCTTCAGTCAATTGCCAGTAATCAGGACAATTACCTATTTCAGGAGGATATTCTTTTTTACCTTTACCTACCATCAATAAAACAGCTATTAATGCCAATGAAATAATTAATATCCATATAGCAATAGTTAGTGTTCTTGTTTGAAAACTCATATATATAAGTTGAATATAATTTTTTTTTATAAAGGTAATATATATTAATGGATTTATCTGAAGAAAGAACGAAAAGTATATTGTGTAGAAATTCTAGCACAAATGGACGTTTAGATATTCGAGCACCTTTAACGCAAAATGTTCTAGAATTATATGATAGAGTAAATACAAAATCTACTAAAAATAATTATAATGAAGCAATGACGGGAAATTGGTCGCAAAACGTATTATCTAAAACCTTTTTCTCAATGGAAAATATTAGAATAATACAAAATGGGATTCGAGCCGGTGTTTTTAATAATTCTAAAGGTAAATATAAAATAGGTGATCAAAATGAAGATACTTTAAAAATAATAATGCGAAGTATATTTTTAACACACGCTGTAAATATACCCAACGATATTACTAAACAAATTGTAGAATTAAATGATTTAGTATGTGGATACTGTGTTCCTCAATTAATGGGCGAATGTGAAGGTTATATAAAATATAAAAACGATGTTAGCACTTTAGTTGTTCCTATTGACCGACCATTGTCTACATATCACAATAATGTATTGGAAACAAAAAGATTTTTTTAAATTAATATTTAAATATAAAAATTAATTATTAATTATAATGGGAAAAATTAAATTTGTTTATTGGAATGTAGCAGCTCGAGCTCAAGCAGCTATGTTGATGCTACACGCTCGCGAAGAAGACTATGAATGGGATTATGAAACAGCAAATAAATGGCCCGAATCAAAAAACGATATGCCTTTTAACCAATTACCTGTAATGTATGATGAAAACAACAATTTAATTGCTCAATCCGGTGCTATAACTAGATATTGTGCAAAAATTGCTAAATTATTACCCAACATGCCTGTACAATGTGCTAAAACAGAAATGATTATGGAACAAACAAACGATATATATGATTTAATGGTAAAATGTAAATATGCTGGTGATGAAGAAGCGCAAATCAACGCTTGGAGAGAATTTAAAGAAAAAAAAATTACATGAAAAACTAATACCATTGAACAACATGTTAACGCAAGATTTTTTTGGTGGTTCTATCCCAGATGCGGGAGACATATGTGTATTTTCTATTATTAATTTAATTGTAAGAGCAGGTATAAAAGATTGTTTGGTGGATTACAAAAAATTATATGACCATTATACACGTGTTTATTTAACTGGTTCTATTAAAGATTATGTAAAACAAAACCCAGAAGTTTATTTTGTTTACAAGGAAAAGTCCACAGAAAAAAATGTTTTATCTAATTCAATATAAATGTATCGTAGTTAATCCAATTATAATTTATCAATATTTATCAATATTTATCAATATTTATCAATAATTTAATATATTATTTAGTATTAAATTATTTTTTTTTTTTCATTTTTAATGATTTTTTCTTTTTGTATTTTTTACCACCCGATTGTCTAACTCGTCTATCATTCTGATATTTTAAATATTCTTTTTCTAGTTCTTCTAATTCATTATACCACATATTTTCAATAGTAGTTTTTTCAAGAGTTTCTAATTCTAATTTTTTATCTTCTCTTTCTTTCATCAATTTCAAATAATTTTCTTCCATTACACTATCAATAGGCATTTTTCTAAGATAATTAAATTCTTCACCTTCGTCAAATATCAAATCATATCCTCTCGATTTTAATAATTCAATTACAACGCTCTTTTTCTTTTTTCTCAAATCTATAACATCATCACATTGTTCTTTGATAAATCTTGCTTTATTTGATAAAATTTTCAAAATTTTATTTAATTCTTTAATCAAATATTCTTTTCTTTCGATATATTTTTTGTATCTTATAGGATAATAGTCTTCTATTATTTCATAAACATCATCGTATTTTTTCAGTCTTTGATTTTCATCAAATAAATGCATATTGCTTGTAGATTTAGTTGTATATAATTTCAACGTTTTTTCTAACATATTAATGTCATCATCATATTGTTTAGACAATAAATCTGCTAATACATTTGGCATAAATTTTACTGTAAAATCGATTTCAGTATCTGAACAAGAATCTCTATAATTTTTAATGATGAGAGTCTTTTTTTTATTTTTTGTATCCATTAAAGATTCTAAGAATTGCTTGTAAGGCGTAGTCCACGTTCCGATAGGCAATTCAGTAATTTGTATCGAATCTGCACTAATAATTTTGTATTTGCCTTTAATTAAATATTTTGGATAGGTTTTATTTGTTTCTTTATCTATTGTTGCTTTATAATCTGATATTGTTCCTTTAAATCCTTCAAAATATGGTTCAATAACATCAGGTTGTTTTGTCTGAGAGTTTTTTAATTTATTTTTTAAATATTTGATGATTTGTTTTGGATTATAAGATAAACCTTCATAACTAAATCCTGTCCCAATACCTTTACCACCATTTACTAACACCATAGGTATAATAGGCACATAAAAGTCTGGTTCTACACTTGTTCCATCATCGTCTAAATAATTTAATACGGGATTATCATCACTTTTAAATATAAATGATGTTAATTTATTCAATGCTGTAAATATATATCTTTCTGAAGCATGGTCAGAACCACCCTCCAATCTTGTGCCAAATTGACCATTTGGCATCAATGCATTTATATTATTACTACCTAAAAATTCTTGAGCCATACCAATAATAGCCTTGTTCAAACTCATCTCACCGTGATGATAACAAGAATGTTCACTTACATAACCTGAAAATTGTGCTACTTTAATTTCTTTTACAAGATTTTTCTTAAAAGCCGAATATAAAATTTTTCTAGTGCTTGTTTTCCAACCGTCTACCATATTTGGTATTGACCGTTCACAATCATATTTTGAGAAATGAATCATTTCACAATCAATAAATTCATCATATGCAATATGTTTTTTCGCATAACTCAATCGTTTATCTTTATCATATTCTTCTAACCACTCTTTTCTATCATCTGCTCTTGTTTTATTAAATACTTTATCAATCGCATTATCACATGTGTTTCCATATTTAAATGTTACTATTTTTTTATTAGCAAAATACTCCTTGAATTCTTTACTAGTGCTCGTTCCCAATCCTTTATAATATTTTATTTTCCAACCCTTACCATTATTATTAGCTTCTTTCCATTTATGATAAGCACTTTCATCATAAAATGATTTTTCTTTTTTACCTTTCTTGGCTTTAATAATAGGTGTATTCATAAATCCTAAGAAATCGTTTAATTTAATTAAATCGTGCCATTGTGAATGAAACATATTAATACATAACCCTTTGATATGACTACCATCCAAATCCTGATCAGTCATAATTAAAATTTTACCATAACGTAAAGATTTTTTTACTTCTTTTTCATCGACATACTTTTTATTTGTCACTAATCCTACAATTTTTTTAATATTGTTGATTTCATCATTGTTATTAATTTTACTTTGATGAATATCTCTTGTATTTACAAGTTTACCCTTTAATGGGAATACACCAATAGTATTTCTATCTTCTTTTGTTAAACCAGATACAATTCCTGCCTTAGCTGAATCCCCTTCACATAAAATCAATGTGCACTGATGTGATTTTGGACCACCCGCAAAATTTGCATCCATCAATTTCGGAACACCTCTCAATGTGCGAGACTTTGTTCCATCGGATTTCTTCGCACCTTTTAATTGTTTAACTTCGTTTAAACTTAATGCGGCATCCATAACCCCCATTTTCGCTAATTTATCAATAAATTTATCGCTTACTTCACAACGTGAACCAAATTTACTAATAGGCGTGTTTAAATAATCTTTTGTTTGACTATCAAAAGCCGGATTTACAACAACACAATTTACAAACAACATAAGTTGCTCTTTAATTGTAGTAGCTTTCACTGTAATTTTCTTTTTCTTTGAAATATATGCAATCATTTTTTTGGTTATTTGATTTAAAATATACTCAACATGTTTTCCACCTTTTGCTGTATTAATACCATTGACAAAACTTACTTGTGTAAATTCATCTAATGGAGATAAACACGCAACATATTCCCATCTTTTATGAGGTTTTTCATACAGTCTTTTTACAACTGATTTTTCACCTATAAACCGGTCAACATAATGTTCAAATGATTTAACAGGAACATTTTCACCATTGAACTTTACTTTAACAATTTTATCTGTTACAGCAGCGATATCAAATGTTCGTTTTTTAAATAACTGATACATATCGTCTGTTAATTCAGTAATTCCAAATTTCTCATAATCCGGCAACCAACTTACCTTCGTATAAGGTTTGCTTTTTGATTTACGGATTTTTGGTTTTTGTATTACAGATAAATTATCTTCAAAACGCTGAACATATTTTTTTCCTCTGATATGGTCTACTGTTTCGATTTCGCCCCATTTTGAATAAATCAAAACCAATTTGAATCCGAAACCATTTTTACCACCTACTATTTTATCTTCATTTTTCTCATAATTGGTCGATGTTCTCAAATGCCCAAATATCATTTCAGGGATCCATAATTTATGTTCAGGATGCATTTCAATATCAATTCCATTACCATCATTATACATTGTTATCACACCAGTTTTTTTATCAACTGTAATTTGAATACTCGATACAGGAATAATATTTTTTTCACCCTTACACAATTTATCCATAAGTCTAATTGCGTGGTCTCTAGCATTTACAATACCTTCATCAAAACATTTATATAAACCGGCAATCCAATCATATTTTTTGTGTGTCATGGTTTCTTGTTCATTCATTATCCAACCCTGAACTTCGTCCGTTTCTACAGCACCTATATAAGTATCTGGCGCGTGTAAAACATGTTCTCGAGCAGATAACTTTTTGTATTTTTTTGCTAAATCGGCATTTTTCTTCTGGGGGGTCCCTGTCTTCGTTTTTTTTACCATAGTATAATTAATACAGATATTAATCTTTAATATAGTTTTCAATTTAATTAAATTTCATCCACCTCCATATCTTGATAATTATTTGAATTAATATACCTATTGTAGCTTTCTTGCATGTGGTCACAATCATTATTATTTGATAACCCAACCGATTTTTTTAAATTTCGAAATAAATCCATTTCCTCTTCATTTTTTTTTATTTGATTTGATATCCATCCATCTTTATCAGTCCACCACTCCTTCCATTCTCTAAAATAATCACCCCACGTTTGTCTTTTTATGTTTTTTGCTTCTTTTCTATAACGCATCCTACTTTCTTGTAATAATCTCTCCAATTCTCTTACTTCACCCCTACATTCTAAATATCTTTCCATTTGTAATTTTTTTTTCTTTTCTATTTTCGGCATATCCATAATATATATTACTTTTATTATTATTTATAAAAATAATATAATTTATATATAATGACCAGTATTTTTTCCGAACATTTAAAAAAAAATCAATTTACACAAGATGACATAAGAGATTTAGAATTAGATTTTCAATATAATCACGAACAATATAGTAAAACTAAAAAAGTCGAAAAAGACCACAATTATTATGTTGAACAAACAAACAAATTTAAGAGTGAATTTAAAGAGATATGGGATACAATTTTGTTTATTCACGAATCAAGCGGAAATAATGACCTTTTAAGCAACCATAAATATCTTTTCTATCAGTTCATAGACCTTTTATATCCAAAATCACCCAAAAAAGATAGATTTTTAGAATATATAAAAAAACCATTATCTAGAAAAAATTTATTATCCGAATTTGATAAAGCAGGAAAAAAAGAACCTAGTAAAGTATCTGCTCCAATAAATACATCACCTATTACATTTTTAGGACAACAAGGTGGCGCATCTTTTTTTTTTGTAGATGATATATTACAACTTAATCCTGAGGGTATCGATTGGTGTAAAAAAGACCAAGAGAATTGCACAGGCGAACAAGATAAATTTGAAAACTTTTCCAATATGCTTTTCAGATTCGTTGAATATAAAAATGATGATTGTTTGGTAAAATTAATACATCCACACGATTTATACGAAGCTTGGGGTGGAGAAGACAGCGATGATTTACTTTTTCCCGAAAAATATTTAAAAAAAAAAATAAATTAAAATTGGTTTGTAAAATCCCAATAAAATTTCAAAAACATTATAGGATTAAAACATAAACTAGATACACTAAAATGGTCAGCACCGGCTTCTTTATAATCTTTAACATCTTTTATACTTCTTATACCACCACCACCTATTACAATGGTATCTTTGTATTTTGATTTAATATATCTTATTAAATCTAATGAATATGGTTTCACCGATGGTCCAGATAATCCTCCAAAAATATAATCACATTTATTACACTTTTGCATAATTGTATTCGAGCAATGAAATTGTCTAAACCCTTTTTTGTAAAAATAGTCAATGTCGCGTTCCTCTGTGGTTGGAGATAATTTTAATATACACCATTTGCGACTAGGATGAAATAAATTATATACCGTTTTATTGATTTTTTTAGATTTTTCGACATTCGGACAACTAACATTTATTTCTATGTCCATGTCTTCAGGAATTTTGGTCGCCATCCAAAACGCATCGGATTGATTTATAAGAGCTATACTTATAATTTCGCCTTTTTTATAAGTATCTACCGCGTAATCTATACCGCGATTTCGCAATCCTATTTTATTGATCCAACCATTTTTTTCAAATGAAAATCGCAATGTTTTTAATATTTGCATAAATAATCCGGGTCGCGGTTCTAACGTAAAACTACCGCGTATTGGCACGGATTTTTCCAAATTGATATAATTTCCAAATGGGGGACTTATGAAAAGCATTTATATAGTGTAAAGGATTTAGTATTTATTATATTTTGACAATTTAAAATATAATAATAATATATAATGGATACAATGAATACAGAACTAAATGATTTAGAAAATAGTATCAAACAACTCGAAGAAAAAGTGCGTAATTCTAAACAAGATATACCTAGAAGCGCGGATAAAACAACTACATTACCAGGTGGACAATATGTTTATTTAAAGGATATTACAGACATGAAAGATGATATCAAAAAAATTTCAGATAAGTTGGCACCTATAAAGGGAACGATACCTATATTTTATACAGAGACAGGTATGGTTTATTTGACTGGGAATTTTAACCATACAATGACGATTTTTACTTCTGATAACGGAACTAAATGGATTCGAGCAGATTGGATGGCAAACACATATGACGAGCAATATGACGATAATCTCTCGGGTCCATGGAGAACTCAAATAACAATTTCAACTGGAAAAATGATATTAGGAACATATACTGATAGTAATGAAAATATTTTTGTGCAAACACATCCACCTGTGGAAGAATTAACAAATGCTAAAAGTAAATATATAAAGAACGCAAAAGGTGTTTGGGTTGAACCATCAGCACAACAAAAAATGATTGATCAAGCGTTTTCAGAAGCGTCGAAGTTTGATGGAAAAGTTTATTGGTTCCCGGAAAAGCAAACCGGTAAAAGACCATTTACTGCTAAAGGAGGTATGCAATCATTAAATTATCAAGCAGATGGATATATATATACCTTTTCCTCTATTCATCCTGGTTCAACCTTGCCTTTTTCATTTAATACATCTGAGAAAGGTGGGAGTATTATTTTCAACGTTGATAATCTCGGTGGGGGTAATCAGGAGATAGAAATTCTTTTAAATCCATCCACAACCTCCGCTGATCCGAAAAATATACGATCCTATAGAAAAATGTTGGATGGGAAGAAAAAAAAAATTGAATTGAAAATACCTAATAATGGAATTAGTTATTATTCAATAATTTTGAAGTTCACGTCTGGGTCTGGGGGAATAGCGTGGAAACAAGATGATTCCGAAATATTAAAAATATCTCCCATTATTTTTTCACCAACAACCGCCATATACCCTAATGCTTCGATTAATGTTCGGTATTTAGAAGGTGATGTCGAAACAAATATTAATGGAATTTTTAACAACTATGGTTCGATTTTTACATCCACTACCGGAAGTATATGGGTGAAAGACGAGTCGTCAGATGGCGCGTGGAAATCTCAAATAACAACTTCAAGTGGAAAAACAATAGTAGGAGATTATACTAATAGTAGTGAAAATATTTTTAGGATGGAAGTGGAGAGATATAAAAAGAACGCAAAAGGTGTTTGGGAAAAGTTTGACCAATTTTGATTATTAACAGAAACACCAGTCGGCCCAGTGGGAGATTTACAAACAATCAAAACACCAAATTTACCTCGGCAGACGGGACGGAATATGACAAAAAATCGACAGGTTTGGAAATATCAAAATAACTTTTTGATACTAATTTTTTAAAGTTTTACAAGGATACGTAAAGTGTAAAAGGATTTAGTATTTATTATATTTTGACAATTTAAAATATAATAATAATTTATAATGGATACAATGAATACAGAACTAAATGATTTAGAAAATAGTATCAAACAACTCGAAGAAATAGTGCGTAATTCTAAACAAGATATACCTAGAAGCGCGGATAAAACAACTATATTACCAGGTGGACAATATGTTTATTTAAAGGATATTACAGACATGAAAAAGGATATTACATCCATAAAAAATGATATTAAAACAATTTTAAG